>OWIX01000479.1_pt1 | contig 25900 bp, 26 predicted proteins | sample 1732851 | NCBI WGS metagenome assembly OWIX01 (sample SAMN05065761, study PRJEB22554) | human gut metagenome | biome: ENVO:2100002; feature: ENVO:00000062; material: ENVO:00002003 | host: Homo sapiens | place: USA
TACGAGATAGGCTCCGGTCTCGTGGGCGCGGAGATGTGTATAAGAGACAGGATAAACCGTCCTGTCCGCTTTTCACCACTACTACGGTCTGGCGTGGACGTTTTGGCAAAGTCCAGATAAAAAAGACAGCCGCTTTTTCTGCGGCTGCCTGTGTAACTTTTCTATGAACTCTATTGACTTTGAATGTCTAATCGTGTAGACTGTAATTACAGTCTACGATGGTAGACAAAAGGAGGCGTGCTTATGGAAACACCGAAGATCCACGAGGGCGAATATCGGTTTTGCCTGATCATGTGGGAGCATGCGCCGGTCACCGCCGCGCAGCTCGCCCGGCTTTGTCAGGAGCAGCTTGGCTGGAAGCGCACCACGACGTATACCGTGATCAAGCGGCTCGGGGAGCGCGGCGTTCTTAAAAACGAGGATGGCGTTGTCACCGCACTCGTTTCAAAGGATGAGGCGCAGGCGTATGAGATCGACGAGCTGGTAGAAAAGAAATTTGAAGGGTCGCTGCCCGCGTTCATCGCCGCCTTTACAAAGCGCCAGAATCTATCGAGCGATGAGCTTGACGAGGTGCAGCAGATGATCGACCGCATCCGAAGGGGGCAGTGAGATGACAGAACTTTTTCTGAGGATCGTCAATACGAGTATCTCCGCAGGCTGGGTCGTGCTGGCGGTTTTGCTGCTGCGGCTCTGCCTGAAAAGAGCGCCGAAATGGGCAAGCGTCCTGCTTTGGGGCATTGTCGCTGCGCGGATGGTTTTCCCGTTTTCGATTGAAAGTGTACTGAGCCTGATACCGAGCGCAGAAACAATCAGCCCGACCATTATGATGGAGCAGTCACCTTCCGTCCAGACGGGTGTTCCTGCACTCAATCATGTTATCAACCCAGTAATCAGCGGCTCGTTCACGCCTGCACCGGGCGCAAGCGCAAATCCGCTGCAAATCTGGATCCCGGTTTTAACGGGGCTTTGGCTTTTCGGAATAGCAGCACTTTTCCTCTATTCTGCTGCGAGTTACTGGCGCTTGCGCCGCAAGGTCTGCGAAGCGGTGATCCTACGGGGCAACATCTATCAAAGCGAAAATGTCTGCTCTCCGTTTGTGCTGGGGGTCATCAAGCCCAAAATCTATCTCCCGTATCACATGGACAGCCGCGAGATGGACTACGTGATCGCGCATGAGCAGACACACATCCGGCGCAGGGATCATTGGTGGAAGCCACTCGGCTTTCTGCTGCTGACAATTCATTGGTTCAATCCGCTGATGTGGCTCAGCTATATCCTGCTGTGCCGGGACATCGAGCTTGCCTGCGATGAAAAGGTGATCAGGGGAATGGGCAATGCGCAAAGAGCCGATTATACACAGGCGCTTGTGGCGTGCAGCATCAGCCGCCGCAGCATTGCGGCGTGTCCGCTCGCGTTTGGTGAGGTGGGCGTCAAGGAGCGAGTAAAGTCCGTGATGCACTACAAAAAGCCTGCGTTCTGGATCGTTTTGGCGTCTGTGGTCATTTGCGCTGTGGTCGCTGTCTGCTTTTTGACAGACCCGGTCGGATTCCGATTTGACGCGGACGCCACGCCCATTGTTTCTGCAAATCACTTTGATATGAGAAATGCGGACGAGCCGGTCGTTACGGAGATGAATCAGGCGCAGATCGAGGAGTTGAGCTCCCGGCTGGCTGGTTTAAAAAGCAGCAGGCGCAGCGACCGATTTGCAGGACTGACGCCGGGATATCAGATCAGTGCGCGGCTGCAAGATGGAAGTTATATCCGGATCAGCGGATATAACCTTTCGGATGATACGATGGTGGACGTTGAGCAAGGCGGCAAGCGGTATGCGGTGTCGGACAGGGAGTTTCAGGAGTATCTGAGCCGCATCTGCGCCGGTGGAGATGTTTCTGCGGCAATCGACTTGCAGCCGCTTCGTGCGCAGTATCCGGAATACTTCGATCTGGATGCGTCCACAGGACTGGATGTCTATGTCTGGCAGATGTCTCCGGGCAGTTATTACTTTGGCTTGCTTCCGCATACGGCATCTCCAAGAGACAGCACCGCACAGGAACTGCTGGCGCTTCGCGGTGCAAGTAGTGAGCAAATGCGGTATATCCTTGCCGCGTATGCGCTCGATCCGGATGATATCCACGTCATTCCGTGGCAAAATCCTATTTCCAGCTATATCCCGGAGTGCTGGATCGTCACGGAAAACGGAGAAAGTCCGGAGGAAAAACAGGCGCAGTACATAGAAACGGTCAGAGCCATGCTTTTGGGAGATGGAGACGCGCCGACACTCGACGACTACCCGATCTACGATTCCATCGTTTTCGATGTGGACGGGGACGGGATAGATGAGCTCTGCGTTCTCGGCTATGGCCGGACGTCCGGCATTTTCACCTTCACATTCCGCGCCGCAGAGATTGGGGCAGAGACGCTGAAATACGATACGCCATTCTGGACGGAATGGTATGATTTGTCCTTTAACCGTGGGGACGACGGCGTTGTCCGTGTGCAGGGGGTTGACCAGAAGGATCCTCCGCAGACGCACCTGTTTGATATTGCCATCGTTGACGGCAGCATACAGCTAACCGAGGACGGGCAGAGTATTTCGCGCTATTAAGATCCTCCCCATGATGCAATTTCATACTTCGGCCATTCTATTCTGCCACAAATGAGCTGACCATCGTTGTAATAGCGAGGACTTGAAAGTCCTCGCTATTAGCATACATCGTCATGGAGATTATTACGATCGGTGACGAGTTGGATCAGCTCCAAAGTCATCACAAACGCCAGAATGACACCGGCTATGGGGATCATCACGGTTTCGGATAAATTCTGCACCATGTTAAAAATGCTGCTGTTCCATGCGGAGGGTGACTTGCCGACTTCGACAATGGCCTCACCGACCTTTTCATTTACGCTGTCGAACATTCCGGAAAGGTTGCTGATAATGCCGCCGATCAGAATTTCCCGCAGCCAATCCACGATTGCTTTTTTGATTACATCCATACGAATCCTTTCTCACACGCTCCCGCGCGAGGCGGGAGCGTGTGGATGCGTGTGATGGTGTCGTGCGGGCATCAGCCGAACAGACCCTTGAGCAGTGGAACGAGGATCAGACCGATCGTTGCAACGCCGCCGCCTGCCATGAGCTGTTTCATACCCTGACTTTTTGCTGATGTGTGATAAAGAAGTAGTAGAAGTGTAAAAAATTTTGCCGTTCCTATCCGGCGTTTGCGCATTGCGCCGGATAGGTCGGGCGGTCATTCGGGCAGGTCTACCTTGCCAACGAAAGAGTAATAAATATCAATGTCCTGTCTGCGTGTGCCGTTCTCGTCATAGCTGCACTCATGCACAACGATTTTCTCCACAAACTCACGCAAAAGGGTAGGGGTAAGTTCTTCAAAGCTGGTGTACTTGCGGACAACATTCATAAACTTTTCTGCGTTTACCGTGGCTTCCTGCGCTTTGGAAAGCTCTGCCCGGATAGCGGCGGCTCTCTCTTTCAGTTCTTTCTGCTCGGCTTCATAGTCTGCCGACAGCTCCGTGAAACGCTCGTCTGAAATGCGCCCGGTCACGCTGTCCTCATACAGCCGCTTGAAGATAGCGGATAACTCGCTGATACGCTTCTCGGCGGCTTCCAGCTCCTTTTTCCTTGCGGCGTTCCTGCGCTTGCCCCCGTCCTCGTTCTGCTCGATCAGCAGCTTCATAAACCGGGCTTCGTGCTTCGCTGCATAGCTGGTGACTTTCCGCAGATTGTCGGTCACTCCGGCGGTCAACAGGTCGGTGCGGATAAAGTGCGCCGTACAGTCACGGGTACGCTTCTTGTAGCTCCCGCAGATATAACAATCCTGCTTGCGGGTGGCGTTCTGGTAACGCTGCTGGTAAAGGACGCTGCCGCAGTCGGCACAAAAGAGTATGCCGGAGAATAAGCCCACTTCATCATAGCGGTTCGGGCGTTTGCGCTGCTTGCGTAACTCCTGCACACGCTCCCACATCTGGGTGTCAATGATAGGCTCATGGTGGTTCTCGAAAATCGCCTGTTTCTCAATGGGGTTCTCTACGCTGTGCTTGGTCTTGTAGGACGGCTTCTCCGTCTTGAAGTTTACCAGACAGCCCGTGTACTCCCTGTTTTCAAGGATATGTACCACGGTATTGGTCGCCCACTTGCACTCATAGCCGGGGTGGTAGCGGCGGGTGCTTCCCGTCCGACGGTATTCCAGCGTTCCCGGCGTGGGGATCTCCTGCTCTGTGAGCATACGGGCTATCTTGGTCGGCCCGTTCCCGGCAAGGCACAAGCTGTAAATCTGCCGCACAACAGGGGCGGCTTCCCCGTCAATGATAAAATTTTCGTCCTCGTCCATAAAGTAGCCGTATACGGGTTTGCTCGTGACGGGCTTCCCGCTCATACCCTTAGACCGTTTTACTGCTTTGATTTTCTTGCTCGTATCTCTCACCAGCCATTCGTTAAAAATGTTCCGCAGAGGGGCAAAATCATTGTCGCCCTGTGCGCTGTCCACTCCGTCATTGATAGCGATAAAGCGGACGCCTTTCTGTGGGAAAATCATTTCCGTATACATTCCCACTTGCAGATAGTTTCGCCCTAACCGTGACATATCCTTGACGATAACGGTGCCGACTTTTCCGGCTTCAATGTCCGCAAGCATGGCTTGAAAACCGGGTCTTTGGAAGTTCGCCCCAGAATAACCGTCATCTGTGTACCATTGCAGATTGGAAAAGCCGTTCTGCTTCGCATAGGTTTCAAGAATACGCTTCTGGTTTGAAATAGAATTGCTCTCACCTTGCAGCTCGTCCTCGTGGGATAATCTCGGATAAAGGGCGGTAATAAGGTTTCGGGTGGTCTGTCTTAACATAGTGTCCTCCATTTCCGACAGCCAGCCCCACTATTCCGTATGACTATCATACCACACGCCGGGGCTGGCTGTACAGTCCTTTCTGCTTCTTTACGTCCCGTCAAATTGCCGATTTTTGTGTAGCAGCTTCCGCTTCCAGCACTTTCAGCATTTTATCGGCGGCGGTGGCGGTGGTGTCCTGCTTGAAATAGCCGGAAACGACAAGGACAGAATTACCTATGCGGATTTCCGTCACGCAATCCGGGCGGCGGGTGCTGCGGTCATTCTTTGGGGTGTTGGTCATAGGCGGCTCTCCTTTCTGTTCATCAGCTTTTTCAGTTGTCCCATTTTCTCCTGCGCCGTGGCTTTTCGGAAGTTGCTCCCGGTAAAGCGGACAGGAGAACACATTTCAATCAGACGGTCATAAATGCGGGCGTGGGCGGTGTCCTCCGGGTGCTGCAAGTCCTCCAGCGTGAGATTAGTCGTGACGATCAGCGGCCTGCCGCTGCGGTAACGGCTGTCAATCACGTTGTAGACCTGCTCTAAGCCGTATTCCGTTCCCCGTTCCATTCCAAAATCGTCAAGGATAAGCAGCGGGAAGCTGCAAAGTCGGGAGATATATTCATTCCTGCCCTCAAAGCTGGCGGCAAGGTCACCCAATATCAATGCAAAGTTTGTCATGCACACGGGGATTTCACGCTCCATAAGGGCATTTGCGATACAGCCCGCAAAATAGCTCTTGCCTGTGCCAACGCCGCCCCATAGCAGATAGCCAATGTTGCGCTCTTTCATGGTTTCCCAGTTCTCCACATAGAAATGGGCGTGTTCCATTTGCGGGCACTTGCCGTTGTCGTTCTCAAACGTCCAGCCCTGCATAGCCGGGTCTGTAAAGCCCCGCCGCTTCAACCGCTCGACAGTTTCAAGGTGACTGCGCTGTTTCTCTGCGGCTTCCCGTTCCTCACGCTCTGCCCGCTGGCAGTCACATTCTGCCGGGTGGCGGTCACGCCCCAGCCATGCGGCGGTTTCTTTGGGGAAATAGCCCTCTTTGGGCTTGTGGCACTTCCCGCAGTATAAAAGCCCGTCCTCGCCGGTGTAGTCCTCCGGCTCCGGCGTGGTGTCGGTCATATTCAAAATCATTTCATCAAATCCATTCGTCATAAGCTCTCGCCCTCCTTACAGGTATAATCGGGTATGCCCTTTTTCGGGGCTTTCTTGGCTGCGTCCTCCTGCGCCCACTTGAAAATCGTGGCTGCATGGCTCTTGTATTTCCTCCCGCTGGAAGCGATATGGCAGGATAGGCGGTCAATGTAATACTCCCACTTGCCGGGAAGCTCTGTTTTCAGCCCGTCAAGCTCCGTATCGGAAAGAATGACATTGTGGTATCTGCCATAGGCGGCGGGGGCGGGGTGTCCCGTTTCTAACTCTCTCTCTTTTTCTATTTCTATATCTATCTCTTTCTCTATCTCTATCTCTGGTGGACAAATGTCCGCTCGATATGGTGGACATTTGTCCGCCCCTGTCTGCGGCAGGGCTTTTTGTTCCTGCAAAGCCAGCCGCGCCCTGCGCTTGCGCTCCCCCTCGGTAGAGGACTGGCCGATTAAAAGCTCAATGTTGCTCATGTAGAGTGCGCCGCTTGGCAAAGGCTCCACAAGCCCCAGCTTCATAAAGATTTTCAAAGCTCTCTCTACGGTACCTACCTGCTGGCGGGTAATGGTCGCAATCATCTGGGCGGTGTAGGGGATATTCTCGTCAAGCTGCAATTTCCCGCCGTTTTTCAGCGATTTCAAGTACAGCTTCAAGAGAATGTTGGAATAGATAACGCCGTCCTGCATACTTTCCAGCAGAACGATTGCATCATCGTCAAAATAGCTCTCTTTCAGCTTGAGGTAGTAATATTTGCGGTTATCTGCCATAGGCTGCGTCCTCCTTTTTCCAGCGTTTGGAATAATAGCGAGGGCATAGTATGATAACCGCCCGGAAGCTCTGTTTGCAGTCACGGGTGCAGCCCCGGCATAGGTCGTTGTAAGTGATACGGTTGCGGTGGTTGAGGAAGAAAGACCATTCCAGCCGCCGCTTCTTGCTCATTCTCGGCAATGGTAAGCTCCTTTCTGCCGTTCCTATCGGTGTAGCGGGATAGGGGGCATTTTCTGTATGTTCTCGGTATCATTTTCGGGCTTTTTCTGCCCTGTAAGCCCCGTTTGGAAGTCGGGGAGTATTGCGGTAAGGGTTCATATCATACCTGTATTTTTGTAGGGTTTCGGTATCATTTCGGGGCGGTCTTTAACGCTCCTGTTCACGCTTTTTCTGCTGGCTCGGTGCGCCCCTTAAAATCTGGTCGATATTGCGTCTGACTGTCTGAAGCTCCTGCGCCCGCTGGCGTTTCTCCCGGTAGTCGTTATATCCGGCGTTCTTCTGGACGGTAAGCTGCTCAATCTCCCTTTGCAGGGCTTTGCTGGCTGGCAGCTTGGTTATTCCATGCTCCCGGAAATAACGGGCGGCTGTGTCCGCTATGATAAAATCGCTTTCGTGCTGTTCCCGGTAGGCTCTCCGGGCTTTCTCCGATTTCTGCGCTTTCAGACCGTCACGGGCGGGCTTCGTGCCGATATAGCCCAAAAGGTTGCGCTGCAATTCCTTTTTCTCCCGGATAGCGGCTTCCAGCCCTTTCAGTCCGGCAAGGCTCTCCTGCGTGGCGGTGTTGGCTGCGGAAATGGCAGCGTCCAGCTCGTCCGGGGAAGAAAAGCCATACTGCTGGTAGAGCATGAGGGTAGCCGACATCTGTTTGAGGTTGTGCATGGTCGCCCACTTCTCATAGCCCCGTCCTTTCCCCTCGGCTCGCTTGGCGGCTATGTCTACCATGCGCTGTACAGCGTCATTGTTCGGGGCGTTTTTCGCTTCTTTTTTCGTCCGTAAGCGGTCTTTGATACTGCCGGGGTATTCCGCTATGGCTGCGGGTTTTTCGGCGGCTCTGGCGGCGTTCTGCTCCAAAACGGAGAGGACAGCAGCCCGGTCAAAATCGTCCCCCAGCTTCCGGGCGGTAATTGGCTTCGTCCTGTCCGGCGTGAGGTAACTTAGCCGCCCCCGGCTCTCCTTGACGGTCACACCATGCCGGAGAAGCAGGGCGGCAAACTCATCAAAGCCGGAAGCAGCGGCAAGGGCTTCCCGGATAGTCCGGCGCAGCTTCGCCTTATCCGTTTCAAACTTGGTCTGCCGGGGCGCGATACCGTCCGCAGCAATAGGGGCGTTGGCTCTGTCAAGGGCAGCCTGTCCTTTCTTCTGCGCCCAATACTCACGCTCGGTAATGCGTTCTTTGCTGCCGTTCAAAAGGTCTATCTGGTAAAGCCCCTCGCTGTGGCACATCTCCATGACTTCGGCTTTCAGATAGTTCATAGCTGCGTCCGTACAGCGGTGCTTGCAGCCTGCTTTCCTGTCCGCTGGCCTGTCCATGTGGGGCAGCATGGGAACCTCCGCAATCCGCAGACTGTTAATGACGATATGCACATGGATATTTTCGGTGTGGCTGTGTCCGTCCGGGTGGGTGCAGACAAGGGCCTGGTGTCCGGGGAAATGCTCGGCGCAGAACTTCTCGCCCAGCTCCTGCGCCCGATCAACGGTCAAGCCGTTGTCCGGGCCGTCCCGTGGGTCAAAGCTGATGATGTAGTGGTGGCTCTTTACGTCCTCCCGTTTCTGGTTCTTGCCGTAGCGGAGATTGGAGCGCATACAGGCAACGGCAAAATCCTCCCCGCCACAATTCAGAGAGGATATGCGGTAGTCTACCCTCGGTATGAGCCGCCCGTCTGCGTCAAGGGTGGGCTTCATGGTAAACTCGTCATGCTCGAATGTGAGGTATTTTTCAGCGTCCCCGTAGTTGGCATTTTTAGAGCTGATATGTTTGAGTATCGCCAACGGCTTCACCTACTTTCTGCAAGACTTCAAACTTCAAGGCGGCAAGGTCGGCGGCGGCTCCCCGCACTTCCTTTTCCAGCCCCCGGTAGGGGCTTCCGTATTCGTTCAGGCTCCGGGCAATCTGGTTTAAGTTGCCGCCGATTTTCCCGTACTCTGCCGTGAGCTTGGAGAGGGCGGCAAGCAGCCCGTCATTGACCGGGGAAACGGTGACAATGGGGCGTATGGTCGCTTTCCGTATGGCTTGCCGGATAAACTCGGACTGGCTGATTTCATAAGCCGCCAGCCGCCCGGTGAAGTCGGCGTATTCTTCATCGGTCATGCGGGTCTTTACCACATGACGGCGGTGGGGCGTATTGTATTTCTTTCGCATGGTCTGTGACCTCCTTTCTCGCCCGACAGGGCGCATAGCAGGGTTTGGGGAAGGCACTCCCCAACAAGATTCCCGCAGGGGCAAAATGAGCGATAAGCGAATTTTGGTACTGCGGTAGAATCTTGCTCTTAGTAAGCCGCAGACTGCCCCTGTCCGGGTTTTTCCGTACATAGAGCGAACAGGGCGGGGCTTTCAGCCCGCTGTGCGCGGCCTTTTTTCCTTTCGCCAAAGATACATTTGAAAGGCCGCCAGCTACCCGCTGTCCGGGGATTTTTTCAAATTTCCTTTTGCTTCTGTAATGCGGAAAAGAGAAATTTGGCAACCGGCGGGGCAGAGAATTTTTCCTTTCACTCCCTACAACACCGCATTTTGAAATTTGCCAAACGGGGCAGGCAGCCTTTTTCTGGCTTTACCTACCTACTACGGGTGAGTTTGCGATTTTGCCAAATGGACAACAAAAAAAGCAGCAAATCTTTTTCAGACTTACTGCTTTCGCTGGCCGCTGGTAGCGGCTGATATTCAGTTTTTTTCTTATCGGTCAAATCGAAACTTGAACAGCGCGGCAATTAGCTGTTGTTTCACATATTCCTCAACCTCAGCGTTGACCTGTCCGTGTACTTTGGAAAAGTAGCGGATATATCCGGCGTAGTGGGAAAGGACGGTGTCGATTGCGTCCGGGTCGCCCTCATGCGCCTTAACGATTGTTTCATAGGGGAGAAGTTTACTCATAGCGATTTTCCTCCATGAGCCGCCGTAGCCGCTGCAAGGCAAGCTGGATATGCCGCCCCGCTGTGCTGCGTGTCCGGCCAATATGTACGCCGATCACGCGCTGCGGCTGGCGCAGGAAGTAGTAACGGAAAATTTTTTCCTGTGTCTGCTCCGGCAAACGGGCAAGGGCGGCGGCAAGTTCCGCATGGTACAGAACGGCGGTCTGGCCGCAGGCCGTAAAAAGATATTCTTCAAGCTGCTCCGGCTCGGCAAGCTGGACAAACTTCTCATTCATCAGGTAGTCAAGGGAAACTTCCCGTTCCCACCTCCGGCGCAGCTTCAAAATTATATCTATGGCTGCGTGACGAATGACAATCTTGCAAAAGGCATTGAATGTGTACTGGATATGCACTTTGTAGGCTTCATCTTCGGTCATGGAAATTCCCCCTCTCTGAATAATAGTGCGGGGCGGCAGCACTCCTTGCTGTCGCCCCTTGATTGCCTACCAGCAAAGACGGGCGGGACTGTCAACGGCGGCGCGTATGCGCCGTTCATCTTGACCGTTGACTGGCTCGGCTGGCTTTGCTATTTCATTATCTCTTTCAATTATTGTCAAAGGAAATATAGATAGTTAAACTATCTGGTATGTAACTGATACTCAACCACTTATCTTCGTTTGATAAAAGTGTCCCAATCGAAACATAGTTTCCCTCTTCGATTTCCTCCGATACATTCTCAATTACGGAAAAACCTTCTTGGTTCAAAACCTCCATGTACTCGCTATAGTCGTCGTCGCTAATGCCGGTAAGGTTGACACTGCAATTTTCATGTTCTGTATCAAGTGTTGCCCATGCAACTGTACCGGGCGGAATAGGAAGCCCCTCTGTGTATTCATTAACAGGCCAGATACCCTTGTCAAGAGTGGTAATACTGTTAGATTGTATATTGCTCTCATTACCTGTGGGTGTAGACGAAATAGTTTGATTAGAACACGCGGCCAAAGAAATTATGAATATGATTGCCAATACAGAAATATACTTCTTCATAAGTTATCTCCTATTTTTGTGTATAGTTCGGATAATCAATAAAACAGCAATTACCGCTGCGGCAAACCCAACTGCCAAAATGATTTGTAAAACATCAAAGCCCAATGCACTCTCAATCTGGATATTTGTTGTTGCGTCTGCCTGTCCGATTGCGCCCTCTGGTGCTTTTCCTAATCGTGTGACAGCATATATCGAAAAGGCAACAACCGCAACAATAAGCGCAACAAGCGCAGAAATGATACCTTTCCTTTTTTTTGATGAGGCGTTATCAATACCAAACTGCTCTGCGGTGCTGTCTGCAAATTCTTTTGGTGTTCCTAAACGCTGGATAACCTGCTGTTCCGTTTCTCCATGCTCCAAAGCAGACGCGAAAACTTCATTCAAATCACGCACAACCTCTTTTTTCGCTTTATGTGGTAAGGATAGTTCCTTTTCAACTTGTTTAATATATTGTTCTTTCATTTCGATACCCTCGCTTGTTGATAACTTTCTATGAAGCCGTTTACGCAGTTCTCATAGCTTGACCAAAATAAGATTAGTTCATCAAGTATATTCCTGCCTTTATCAGTTAGAGAGTAATACTTTTTTGAACCGCCATTTGCCACAGCCGGAGCCAATCGACATTTAATTAGTTCTGCTTCCTGCAAACGATACAGAATAGGATAAATGGTTCCCTCTTTTGCATATCCCAAAACAGACGCACTGTTATTCAATTCGGATATAATTTCGTATCCATAAGTTTCTTTGCGTCCGATTAGGCATAAGAGTATCATTTCCAGAGAGCCTTTTTTGAATTGTTGGACATATCTGTTATTCATACTGTCGCCTCTCTTCAGCTTTGCTATTTAGTTTTACTACGTAGCGACTATATTATATCTCTTTTGGGGTATCAAAGTCAATAGGCTTCACGGAAAAGTTACAAAATGTTGTACTTTCTGCATAGGGTAATAACGGAATAGCGGGGTACTGGCGGTCTATGTTTTGTTTTTAGTATCTTACTTCTTTATCGTACATGAGCATTTGCGCCCGGATTATCATTGCCGTAGCCTTCCAGAAGATTGATGACGCCCCAAATGCCAAGACCACCGCCAAGCGCCGTAACGAGCGTCTGAAGGACATCGACTGCGGAATTGAAAAACTCCATATATAACTTGCCAGGAACGGAAGAACACGTCCAGACCACACTCCCATTCTCCGGTACTCCTTTCAAATTCAATTTCAGAAGTGGCCGTTTTGTTGTTGGTGTCTTGTATATATGAAAAAACCGCCAGTTTGCACTGACGGTTTTTGAACGATATAACTCCGACTGCGGATACAGCCGGAGTTTGCTGAGATTTAATTTTCTTTGCCGAGCAGCCAATCCGTGAGGTTCTTTACGCGGATGCCGTTGTAGTTGCCAACGGTCAGGCGGTCGGCGGTCAAGATGATCTTTTCGTAATTATCGCGGATCTGTGCCAGCGGGCGCATCTCGCGCTCAAAAGTTTCCTGCGCCGTCATATCGGCGGTCACTTGATAATAGGTATAGGCTCCCTGCTTTTCCGCGACAAAATCCACTTCCGTATTTCCAATCCTACCGATCATCACCTTATAGCCACGGCGCAGCAGTTCAAGGTAGACCAGATTTTCAAGAGAAAAACCGAGGTCATAACTTCTGCGCGGCAAGATGTGATTTCGCAGTCCAAGATCGACAATGTAGAGCTTTTTGTTGACTTTCAAAAGCTGTTTACCAGCAATATCGAACCGCTCTGCTGGATAGAAGATAAACGATTCCGTCAGTGCCTCTACATAGTCATTGACAGTATTCGGAGAAATTTTTCTGCCGCTGGAGATCAGATAGTCCGTGATGCTGCGGATGGAAACCGGACTGCCTACCACGCTTGCAAGATATTTGGCGATTGTTTTCAACAGCGCAATATCCGTGATCTTTCGCTTGCTTGGGTCGCTTTCTTTGCGCGCCTGCCGGTCCTCAATATCTTTGACAATGACCGTGTTGTAGATGCCCTCTAAATAGGTTTCCACCTTTTCCGGCGTTCTGCTCATCTTGGCGACGTAAGGCAGCGCACCGTTTCTCAGATATTCTGCAAGACCGCGCTCGGCATCCAGCTCTGTGATGGCAAGAAACTCTTGAAATGAGAGTGGCAGCATCCGAATCTCCACATAGCGCCCGGTCAGAAGCGTTGCCAGATCACCGGAGAGCAGATATGCGTTCGAGCCTGTAATATAGATGTCCACATTCGGCTTGACATACAGACTGTCTACGACCTTTTCAAAGTCGGGAACTTTCTGAATCTCATCAAGGAAGATGTAGGTAGTCTTTCCGGCGACCAGCCGCTCTTTCAGATATGCGTACAGCTTCTTGTAATCCAACAGTTCTTCGTATTCCAGTTCTTCAAAGTTCACGGATACAATCTGTGCATCCAGCGCGCCGTTTTCCCGGAGCCACGCCTGATACTGCATCAGCAGTGTGGATTTTCCGCAGCGGCGGATGCCGGTCACGACCTTGATGACCTGTTCTCCTTTCCAGCCGATCAGTTGCTCCAAATATTCCTTGCGTTCTACCAATTCTGCCGCCTCCTTGATGTGATGTTCTTATTATAGAATAGTATTTGCGGAAGGTCAAGAAATATTCCGATTTCGGAATTGTTTCTTTACTATAGGCGGATAAATTCCGAATCAGAAGCAATGCGAAAATGGGCGCAACTTTTTCAGGGGAGTTTTGACGCAAACCATCAACTTTTTCAAGCGACTTTTTCTAAGAACCTGCAACTTTCTCAGAAGCGGCGTCAATCTCATAAACCTCATACGTTTCCTCCGGCTTCACTTTGAGCTTGGTTGATAGAAACTTTTCAATATCAAACGTGTTGCGCCGGTCGGCATCCGAGAGGTATTTGTAATTCGGATGCTTGGTGATGTCATATTTCTCAGACAGGAACGGGCGCACGCCGCGAAGCTGGAGGATGCACTTGCCACCATCCAGAACTGCCAGCTCATCCACGCTGGCAAGCTCGCGCCCGGTCTGTTGGAAATTCTGCGAGAAAGAACCGTTCCGGCCTTTGCTCTGGCTTGACGTTTTCGTATCGATTGTTTCTTTTCCAAGCAGCTCCGAAATATATTTGTGCGTCGATTGTTCGTTGCCGCCTAAGTACACAAAGCTGTCCGCATTGCCGATGATGCCCTCCCAATCGTCTTTGAACAGTGCCTTGAGCTGGGAGATGTTTTGCAGGACGATAGTTGACATAATATTTCGAGAGCGCATGGTCGCCTGCAATCGGGCATAGCCGTCGGGCAGGGCCACGTTCGCAAATTCATCGAACATCAGCCGCACGGGAACCGGCAGCGCCCCTTGATGCACCTTATCCGCCTGATAGTAAAGCTCCTGAAAAGCCTGTGTATATAGCATCCCTACCAGAAAATTCAAAGACGCATCGTTGCTGTCCGGAATGATGCAGAAAATCGCCTGTTTCCGTTCGCCCAGCTTGCCAAGCTCCATATCGTCGGTGGCGGTGATGCGCTGAATCTCCGGCAGCGTGAACGATGCAAGGCGGACAGCGGCGCTCACCAGGATCGATTTTGCTGTTTTGCCCGCGGCTTGCTTAAAAATATGGTATTGCCGAACGGCAATGTGGTCAGGCTGTTCCTCCTCCAGCGCTTCAAACAGCAGGTCGAGCGGAGATGAGTAATCGTCATCTTCTTCCTTTGCGCCGCCGTTTTCAATCATATACAGAATCGTTTCCATGTTCTGATCTTCGGGCGGGGCCTCATGCAGCAAATAAAGCATGAGCGCAGAATCCAAAGCCGTTTCAGACTTCTCCCAGAACGGATCGTTTGCTTTCGCGCCCTTCGGAGTGGTGTTTTTAATGAAGCTGTCGATTAGTTTGAATACATCCGCGTCTTTGCGGATGTAGCGAAATGGATTATAGCAGTCGGATTTGGATGGGTCGATCAGATCAAAAACGCGCAGCACATAGCCTTCCTCCAGAAACAGATTTTCGACGGCACGGAGCATTTCGCCCTTTGGGTCAGTGACGATAAAACTCGCATTGGCAAGCATGAGGTTCGGTTTTGCAAGGAATCGCGTCTTGCCGCTGCCAGAACCGCCGACGATAATTTGCAGAAGATTTCGCCGGTGCAGCTTACCGTTCATGCTCATTTGCAGGTGTTGGGTCAGTATGACATTTTTGCCTGCATCCTTGTCACGGTACTTTTTATCCAGTTCCCTGACACTGCCCCACGACGCGGAGCCATGTTCCTCACCGGGTCTGGTGTTCTTCTGCCCAGTGTAATAGAACAAGATTGCGCCGCCGTAGAGCAGCAGGAAAATACCGATAAACTTCATCGTGTATGGCGTCCAATGCAGAGAAAACGGCGTTTGGGTCACTTCGGAGAATTGTGCGGCAAGGTCAAAGATGGTCATTCCGGGTGCATAACATCCAGCCATCAGCACGGCCAGCCAGACGATCGGTATGACAAACGCCGCCCACACAGGGGCGGCGCTGCGGAATGATTTTTTCTTATGTGTCACAGGTCAATATCCATGCAGGCAAGACCGCTTCGCTCGGCATGGTGCTTGCAGAAAACAAGCGTACCAGCTGCCAACAGCAGCAAAACCGACGGAATGATAAAAAGCAGTTTTTTCATAGATGTTTTAATCCCTCCATTTTCAATAGAATACCATGCCCTGCATGGAAGGGGGGAGCCTTTTGGTATGCGGTATCCGGTGCATTTACGCCAGTTTGTATTTTTCTTCAAACGTATTGTACTGCATCAAAAACTCGTTGCTGCCGGATTTGACGTCGCCGAGGTACTTGTGCAAGTCGATGCGCTCGTTTTTCATGTCGAGCAGGCAGCCTGCGATGTTCGAGCAGTGGTCAGCCACACGTTCCAGATTTGTCAGCAGGTCGGACAGCACAAAGCCTGCGGCCAGCGAACATTCGCCGCGCTGGAGCCGGGCAATGTGATTTGTGCGCAGTTCATTCTTCAGCTTGTCAATGACCTGCTCCAGCGGCTCGACCTGCCGCGCAAGTGTCAGATCGTCCTGCAAAAATGCCCGGCTTGTGAGATCAACGATCTCGCTCACGGCGTTCAGCATCGTCTGAAGTTCTTTTTTTGCAGAGTCCGTGAACGAAACGCCCTTTTCCTTTAACTCCTCTGCCGATTCGATAATATTGACGGCGTGGTCTGCAATGCGCTCAAAATCGCCGATCAGATGCAGCAGCTTGGACGATTCCACGCTGTCCTGTTCGCTCATCGGCTGTGTGGCCAGATGCACAAGGAAGGTTCCCAGCGTGTCCTCATAGCGGTCGGTGTCGTCTTCGCGCTGCCGGACAGAGGCGGCCAGTTCCGGCGTAAAGCCGAGCACGGCCTGCAGGCTTTCGTGCAGCGCAAGTTCGGAGTCCGCCGCCATGCGCTTGGCCAGTTCCTCGCTCTTGACGAGCGCAATAGCAGGTGTTGCAAATAGACGCTCGTCCAGTTCTGTCGTCGCGTCTGCATGCTGTCCCTCCGGGATGACCTTATACGACAGCTTTTCCAGCAGCCCGCAGCACGGCAGCAGCATCAGCGTGCAGGCCAGATTGAAGATCGAGTGGATCAGTGCGATATGGAAGGTGTCAATGGCGGTGGAGACGAAGGCAAAGCGGAAGATCGCGTTCGCCGATTCAAACAGCGTCAGCCAGACAACTGTGCCGATGATGTTGAAACTCAGGTGCACAACGGCCGCGCGCCGCGCATTCTTGTTCGTGCCGACGGAGGACAGCATAGCCGTCACACAGGTGCCGATGTTCTGACCCATAATAATGGGGATTGCCGCGCCGTAGCTGACAGCCCCGGTCGAGGACAGCGCCTGCAGAATACCGACCGATGCGGACGAGGACTGTACAATGCCCGTCAAAATCGCGCCTGCCAGAACGCCCAGAATGGGGTTCGAGAACATCAGGAAGAATTTTGTAAAGTTCGGGTCGTTCCGCAGCCCGGAAACAGAGCCGGACAGCGATTCCATGCCGAACATCAGCGTCGCAAAGCCCAGCAGAATCAGGCCCGTGTCCTTTTTCTTGCCCTTTGCGGTCAGATACAGAATAATGCCGATCACAGCTAGCACTGGCGTAAACGACGAGGGTTTCAGAAGCTGCACGAACAGGCTGTCGCCGTTGATGCCGGACAGCGACAGCAGCCACGCCGTCACGGTCGTGCCGATGTTCGCGCCCATAATCACGGGGATAGACTGCTTGAGGCTCAGAAGCCCCGAGTTGACAAAGCCCACAACCATGACTGTCGTAGCCGAAGAAGACTGAATGACTGCCGTGACGGCAAGACCCGTCAGAAGTCCGGAAAATTTACCGTTTGTCAGCTTCGCCAGAATGGCCTTCAAGGACCCGCCCGCACGCTTTTCCAGCGCTGTTCCCATCACGCTCATGCCGAACAGGAACAAACTCAGCGAGCCGAGCAATGTTAAAAAGTTAAAAATCGTCATATCCGCACAGACCTCTTTCTAAATTCGTTTTATCTGATATAAATATAGAAAGAGAATGTCAAATGCGCGTCCAGAATTATGTTAAATCTTCGTGATATTTCGCTGAGAACCTTAAATCCAAATCAATTTTCGGTTAAACTGCCGTCCAAGGCTCCCCTTGGGCACAAGGGGAGCTGGCCCGAAGGGCCTGAGGGGATTCGAACGTAGCAAATTTCGGAGCACTCTGTAATTTGTAACTACACTGCGTAATCCCCTCAGTCAGCTTCGCTGACAGCTCCCCTTTATTCAAAGTGGAGCCTTGGTGCTTACGAATTCGCCGACAATTTGGGCGAAATCCGGAGCTCCCTACCGCGGAAACCCTTCGTCTCGGCTTCGCCGAGCCACCTCCCCTTTCAGGGGGCCTTTGCTCCGGTTGATTTTCCCGGAATTGCATGATATAGTAGAGAAAAACAAAAAACGGGGGCCTTGAAATGAAAAAACACATCACACGGCTGCTCTTTGCGGCGCTTTTGCTGCTTGCGCTGTGCATCGGCGCGTCGGCGGCGGGGACGAGCGGGAAGTGCGGCCCGTCTGCCTACTGGTCATTTGACAGCAGCACCGGCACGCTGACCATCTCCGGCAGCGGCGCGATGAACGATTATGAGTACGGAGACTATCCGTGGATGGATTACCGTAATTCGATTCAGACGATCGTGATCGGCGACCAGATCACGCAGATCGGCCGGAACGCTTTTCCGTGGACGGCCTGCAGCACGATCAAATTCGGGAAAAACGTGCGGAGTATCGGCGAGAGGGCCTTTAACGGCTGCAGAAACCTGAACGGAGATCTGACGCTCCCGGACAGCGTGCAGACCATCGGCGCGGGGGCCTTTCAGGGTTGTGAAAAACTGAGCGGCGACCTGACGATTCCGGATTCTGTCGTTGAGATTGGCGAAGGTGCGTTCCGTGACTGTAAAAATCTGAACGGCACGCTGACGCTTGGGAAGAACCTGCGGACGATTGGCAAGGAGGCATTTTCCGGATGTGCGTTTACCGGCAGTCTGACTATCCCGGAAGGCGTTACGGAAATTGCAGACAGCGCGTTCGGGGCTGGGATACCGTTGAAGAAATATGGTATGTTTACCGGTACGCTGACACTGCCGTCAACGCTGAAAACCATTGGCGCAAGCGCGTTCTCATACGCAGACTTTTCCGGCGAACTTCTGATCCCGGACGGCGTGACAAGCATCGGCGCGAACGCGTTTGAGGAATGCGACGGCTTCGGCGGAACCCTGTCCCTGCCGGACAGCGTTAAAACGGTGGGGGAATGGGCGTTTTATCTGTGCAAGGGCTTTACCGGCCTGAAGCTTTCCGCCAGCCTGACCAAAATTGAAGAGCGGTCGTTTGCGCATATGTACGGCCTGAAAACAGAGGTCGTGATCCCGGAGGGGGTGACAGAGATCGGCGAGAGTGCGTTCCAGTGTTCTCATATGCCGTCCGTCCGCTTCCCGTCTACGCTGAAGAAGATTGGGAAAGAGGCGTTTTACTTTTCCTTAAATTGCAAGATCGCGTTCCCAGATGGACTGGAAGTGATTGAAGATGAAGCATTTGCTCTCTGCAATGTTAAAAGTGCAGTGATCCTTCCTGCGAGTATAAAATCAATCGGGAAAAAAGCGTTTGACAGCGATTGGTCTTACGGAAAGCATAATGATATTCCCCTTGGCGCGTATTTCCTCGGTGCAGCGCCCCAACTCGTCGGGACGGGGAACGCCAACTGCTCGTTCCCGTCGGATTGGACGCTCTTTTACCTGCCCGGCACGTCCGGCTGGACGGGCGATACCTACGAGGGCTACCAGATCGCCCCGTGGGACGGCGAAACGCGCTGGGACAATCTGTACACAAGGCGGTTTGGTTACGATGTCAGAGGATATGAGATCGAAACGTCGTGGAGCGTCAACACGGACACCGGAAAGATCACCCTGACCGACGATCTGAACGAAGGCTGCGCCGTCGCAGTTTCCTATGACGCGGAGGGACGCGTCACGGGCATCGGCGTGCTGCGCACCAAAACGGATTTCGTGATACTCAACCTGCAGGACACCTGCCGCCTGTTCCTCCTGAACGCCTCCTCCTCCCCGCGCCTGGACGCACCGGTCACCATCAACTACTATATCCCCTGAGACGCACCCAAGGCTCCCCTTGGAGCAAGGGGCCGATTCCCCCTATCAGGGGGAAATGGCCCGAAGGGCCAATAGGGGGTAGGGACGCTGGCCTGCAGGGCCTGAGGGGATGCGAACGTCACAAATTTAGGAGCATGCAGAAACGCGTGCCCCATCCCCTCCGTCATTTTCTTCGAAAATGCCACCTCCCCTTATCATGCAGGGCATGACAAGGGGAGGCATTTTTACGCTATTCTGCGTACCAATCTGTTTGCGGAACAATGGGCTGCGTGATGTCGTAATAGGTCAGGCCGGACTCGCCGATGATGGACAGCTGCACGGCGGTGATGCCGTCCAGCGCGCAGAGCGTGGCGGCAATGGAGCGCACAGCGTTTGCTGCCTGCTGCGCCGAGGTATCGCAGCCCATGAAATCGTCGGACAGCACGACGCTTGCCGAGCCGTTCGTAACGGAAAGGTCGAGCACCTGCGTCCGGTAGGGGATGGCCCGCGTCAGATTCACGGGAACCTCGCGGCTGACAAGCGCCTGAAGCGCAAGCAGCGGAAGCTGCTCCATGTCAGCGGTACGGACAACAGCATCGCGCGCGGCGAGCAGGCCATCTTTGTTGGGATAATACAGCCGCACGACATATTCCGGCTGGTCGGCAGATGTGTCGTACAGTAAAAACTGCTCTGCCGTATAAGTGACTTCCGTCTGCCGCTGCGTGCGCACGAGGCGCACGCGGTCTACGCCGTCCAGCTGGGTCAGCGTCAGCGTCAGACAGGCTGCCGCCAAAGACGCCTGAAGTCCTTCTGGCGCATTTTCATCTAAAAGCAGCGTCAGCGTACCGTCCTCGCAGGAATCGAAGGAGCAGCTGCCCCTGAGTCCGTCCGGAAGCGCGAGTCCTTCCTCCGCAGGAGCGATCAGATACTGCTGCAAAACGGCTGCGGGGCTGCTGTCCGGTACGGAGGCCGGGGTGGCTGTGAGCGCGCCGGTTTTTGCATCCGCGCTTTCGCGGACGCAGTAATAAAACTGAATCTGCGGTTCCTCCGGACTTCGGAGATAGACCGATGCGGAGCATCCGCACAGAAAGCACACTGCCAGCAGCACGGCAAGCAGGCAGTCCTTTTTTTTACGCATCCGGGTCGTCCTCCTCTCCGGAACCGAAGCTTGGGAACGTGACGGTAAAGCACGAGCCCTCGCCGACTGTGGAACGAACCGAGATCGTGCCGAAATTCCGCCCGACCATCTCATGTACGATGGAAAGGCCGAGTCCCGCGCCGCCTGCCTGACGGCTGCGGGCCTTGTCAACGCGGTAAAAGCGGTTGAAAATAGAGTCCAGTGCGTTTTCGGGAATGCCGCTGCCGGTATCCTCTACATCAATGACAACAGTATCTTCCTCATGCCGCACCCGAACATGGACGCTGCCGTTTTCCCGGTTATATTTGATGCCGTTTTCCACGAGATTGAACAGGATTTGATACGCATCGTCCTCAAAGGACAAAATCGTGCAGCCCTTTTCTACGCTGGCCGTCAGCTTGACCGCCTGCCGGTCGGCCAGCGGCACGAGCATGCGGAATACGCGCGAGAGCGTCTGTCCGACATCAACGACCTCATGCTCTCCGCCCTCTGTTTCATCGGCTGAGGCCCGGCTGAGTGTGAGCAGCTTCTGCGCCATGCGCGTCAGCCGGTCGGACTCCGCGCCAATGTCGGCGACAAATTCCCGCATCGTGTCCGTATCCATCTCGTTTTGCAGGATGGAGTCGGACAACAGCTTGATAGATGCCAGCGGCGTTTTGAGTTCGTGCGACGCGTCGGAGACGAACTGCCGCTCGGTGATCTCCGTCTGCTGCAGCTTGTCGGTCAGCTTGTTGAACTCCGCTGCCAGCGTTGCGTATTCGTCCGAGCCGCGCATCTGAATTTTGTGGCTGTATTCGCCCTCGCGCACAAGGCGCATGGAGGTCATGATCCGCCGCATGCGGCTTGAACCGGTCATGGTAAAGATGACCGCGCACAAAAAGATGATCCCGATCAGAACCAGCGACCCGCGGAAGATCGTCCGCTCAAGGCTTGCGATAATGCCGCCCTGCGAGGCATCGTATTCCATCAGATATACGCACCCAACGACCGTATCGTGCATCAGGACCGGCGACGCAGCGTAGCTTTTGAGCGTGTTGTTTTCATAGACGCAGGAAAAGACGTCATTACAATCCAGCGCCTGCACGATCGGCTCGAGCAGGACAAATTTTCCCTCCGCGTTCTGGCTGGGCACAGAATCGTAGAGCGCGCGGCCCGATGCGTCGGTCACGATGAGGCGCGTGACGTTCATATCGCCAATGACAGAGATGATCTGCTCCGCCGTCTCCTGCGTCAGCGCATCTACACCGGAAAATGAGGATGTGACGACCTTCAGCTTATCCTGCGCGGACGAGCATTTTGCCTTGAACATCAGATCGCGCGAGGCGGAGGCGGAATAAATATTCAGAAACACGAGCACGAAGACCGTAACGGCCATATACGCCAGCGCGTTGCGGATCTGTGAGCTTGACGGCATGAGCCGCCTGCGCCGTTCAGTACTTGAAATAGTAGCCAACTCCCCACTTGGTCAGAATGTGTTCCGGCTGGGCAGGATTTTTCTCGAGTTTTTCGCGCAGCCGTCGGATGTGCACATCCACCGTGCGGATCTCACTGCTGACGTCGTAGCCCCAGATTGCGTCGAGCAGTGTCTCGCGCGAATATACGCGGTTGGGGTTGCGCATCAGAAGTTCCATGAGATCAAATTCCTTCGCCGTCAAATCAACCGGCACGTCCTCGCGGAACGCGCTGCGGCTGTCTCGGTCGAGCGTGATGTGCTCGCAGACGAGCGTCTGCTCCGGTGTCTGCTTTTTTGCTGTTCCGGCCCGGCGCAGAAGCGCGCGGATGCGTGCCTTGAGTTCGAGAATGTTGAACGGCTTTGTGAGATAGTCGTCCGCGCCGTGCTCAAAGCCCAGCAGCTTGTCCATATCCTCGGATTTGGCGGTCAGCATGATAATGGGAACCTGCGAAAACTCCCGGATTTTCGTGCAGGCCTCCAGACCGTCAAGCCGGGGCATCATCAGATCGAGCACGATCAGATCCGGCGTTTCGCTCGCCGCCAATTCCACGGCTTCCATGCCGTCACAGCCGGTTACGACCTCGTAGCCGTCGTTTTCCAAGTTGAACTTAATGCCCTTGACCAGCAGCTTTTCGTCATCCACAACCAGAATTTTCATTCGATTTCCTCCACATAGACATACGGCCGCAGCTTTTCCAGCAGCCCTTCTCCAATCCCCTCGACGTCCAGCAGCTGCTGGGTCGTGACAAATTTTCCGTATGTGTCCCGGTATGCAAGAATCCGCTCCGCCGTCTTTTCTCCCACGCCCGGAAGTTCCAGAAGTTCTTCCATCGTTGCCGTGTTCAAACAGACGCGGCCGCTTCCTTCAGCGGCGGAAGCCGTCTTTTTCTCGACTTGGCTGATCCAGGCGTCCTGTGCCGCGCCGCCGGGCGCAGCGTGCTGCGTTTCGAGAACTGGCCCGCGCACCGTTGCGCGGCCAAGAAAGAATGCGCAGGCGCACAGGAGAATTGCAGCGCTCCACAAGACAAGCGCCGGATCGACACGCTTTTTCCGCATACAGCTGCCTCCATTTGACATACCGGGCCAACCTGTTATATAATACGTTAAGTGTCAACTGACGCAATCAGTATACCATATTTTTTTGATTCTGTACAATCCGAACAGAATAAAATGGAGATAAAAATGAAAAAAACGAAGGTTCTTTCCCTGCTGCTTGCCGTGTTCCTGCTGCTGTCTTCCCTGACGTTGCCGCTTCTCGCGGTGGACGCTGAGACGGCGAAAGACCCGGAGCAGACGCAGAGCGACGGCGCGGATGCCGCAGCGGCAGACGACAGCGTGCCGGAGGATCAGCTGCTGTCCTCGCGGACAAGCTTTTCTGTCGCGGCCAAGGCCGCGCTCCTCGTCGATCTCAACACGGGCCGTACCGTCTATGAACAGGACGCGGACGAGCGCATCTATCCGGCCAGCCTGACGAAGATCATGACCTGTCTGCTGGCACTGGAAAACGGCAATTTGTCCGACGTTGTGACCGTTTCGGCATCCGCGCTCGAGGATCTGGACATTGATTCGAGCGTCGCAGGGCTTCAGGTCGGTGAGCAGATGACGCTGGAAAATCTGCTGTACTGCATGATGGTCGTCTCCGGCAACGACGCCTGCAACGTCATCGCCGAGCATATTGCCGGTTCCATTACGGATTTTGTCCGCATGATGAACCAGCGCGCCTATGAACTTGGCTGCCTCAACACGCATTTCAGCAATCCCCACGGTCTGCACGATGAGAATCACTATACCACCGCGCGCGATTTGTCCATCATTACGCAGGCCGCGCTCAAAAGCGAAAATTTCCGCCAAATCGTTGATACCTATGAATATCAGCTGCCCGATGATAATGTACGGCAGAACATCCCGAAGCTTAAAACGACAAACATGCTGATTTACCGCTCGATGTCCAACTCACTCTATTATTCGCGTGCGCATGGCATCAAGACCGGCTATACCAGTCAGGCGGGCCGCTGCGTCATTTCCGAGGCGACGGGAGACGGTCTTGACCTTTTGGGCATTGTCTGCGGCGCGGCCACAACCATCCTTGACAGCGGCGATCTGCTTATGGAGAACTTTACGGAGTGCGCACGGCTGTTTGACTATGGCTTTGATAATTACTCATACTTACCGATCATGTCGCCGCTGTATCCGGTCGATCAGGTGAAGATCAACAACTCTGCCGGTGCGGAGGCGGTCGCCGTTGCGCCGCAGGACGAGATCAAGGTTCTGCTGCCGAACGACTATGACCCCGACAAGCTGGTCACAGATATCCAGCTTAACAGCGACAGCGTTGACGCGCCTGTCCGCGAGGGCGACGTGCTCGGCTCGGCCACCGTTACCTATGCCGGTGAGATCCTCGGTCAGACGAAGCTGCTTGCCATCACCGATGTGGCGCGTTCCGAGATTTCCTCCGCCGCTGCCGGAACGGGAGCCTATATCCAGAAAAACTGGTGGAAGTGGGTCGTGATTGCAATCTTTGTTGCCGTTGGTGTGATACTGGCCCTTATCGTGCTCTATCAGCTGCGCAAGCGCCGCTACCGCCGCATGCGCATGGAGCAGCGCCGCCGTGCGCTGGAAGATCGCCGCCGCCGTTTCCGCGAAGGCTACGACCTGCCGTTTGACGAACTGGAACGAAAGTAAAGGAGGGCAATCGCATGCTGAACTGGGAATCGCTTCAGGCTGCCTGCCTGTCCTGCACCAACTGTCCGTTGTCGCAGACGCGGCACAACGTCGTTTTCGGCGTCGGCCCGCGGGACGCGGAGGTTATGTTCGTCGGCGAGGGACCGGGAGAAAACGAGGACTTGCAGGGCGAGCCGTTTGTCGGCGCGGCTGGAAAGTTTCTTGACGAAATGCTCTCCATCATCGACCTTGGCCGGGAAAACTGCTATATCACGAACATCGTCAAGTGCCGCCCGCCCAAAAACCGCGACCCGATGCAGACCGAGCAGGATGCGTGTATCGGCTTCCTGCGCGCGCAGACGAAGCTGATCCAGCCGAAGATCATCGTCTGCCTCGGCCGTATCGCGGCCATGCGCCTCATCCGTCCGGATTTCAAGATTTCCCGCGAACACGGACAATTTACTGAAAAGGGCGGCATTCTCTTCACTGCACTCTATCATCCGTCCGCGCTCCTGCGCGACGAAAGCAAGCGCCCGGACACCTTTTCTGACCTCAAGGCCCTTCAGGCCAAAGTCCGCGAGGTCTGTACCAGAACCCTGTAATGACAACAGGACGCGCCGCTCCCGGATGGGCGGACGCCTATTTACCGCTACCCCGTCTGGGACGCACGGATACAAAGCGAGGACAACCTGCCCGGCAGTGCAGCTTGTGCAAATTCGAGCCGTTGAAACGAGCGAGACTGATGCTTTCAAAGAAGGGGGATACCATGGATAGATACGCTGTAAACTCATATCGCGCGGCATGAACAGGAAATCGCAGTGCCGATCAAAAGCGCGGGAGTGCGTGTCCGAAAGCGGCTGAAAATCAAATATCCGCGGCTGCCAATCAAGGCAGCCGTATACTCCAAAACGAGGTCATACCGCAGATGACCTCGTTTTTATTTCTATTTATTACCGGCTGAGAATCATGGCGCAAACAGGCCTCTTTTTGGCGCGGTGCCGGTTTGACGGGCGAAATAAACGTATGCTATTTTCTGAACTGATACAATGTACAGACGCGAGCATGATTGAGGATTTAAATATGATATTTCTTCCCCACCGAGGGCTGGGAGCCGGTCACGCGCCTCCACTCGGACAACCACCTCTGGCTGGTCATGGACGCCTATCACATTGCGCTGGA
>OWIX01000527.1_pt1 | contig 24431 bp, 16 predicted proteins | sample 1732851 | NCBI WGS metagenome assembly OWIX01 (sample SAMN05065761, study PRJEB22554) | human gut metagenome | biome: ENVO:2100002; feature: ENVO:00000062; material: ENVO:00002003 | host: Homo sapiens | place: USA
CTTTACAGCCCGGAGGTGCAGGAGCGGTGCGTAACGCTGGGACTTACAACACACGAAAAAATCAAGCGAAATGCTTTGATTTTTAAAGCTGTCTGCGTCCCCGGCTACATCGCCTATGTGCTGGTGTGCGTCTATGCACTCAACTGTGCAAAGGGCTTTCTTGCAGGCTTCTGGCAAACGCTCGTTATTTTATCGGTGATGAATCTGATGGACCGTTTCCTTGTTGATGATTTTTGGGTCGGTCACACAAAGGCGTGGACAATTCCGGGAACAGAGGACTTAAAACCATACATCACCGCAAAAGACAAAGCAAAAAAGTGGCTGTTCGGCACGGTGGGAATGGCGGTCATTTCGGCAGTGCTGGCGGCAATTATGATGCTTTTTATGAAAATATAAGGTGATAGAAATGCTGTTTCAAACTTATGGCGACAGGAGGAATCCTGCCATGCTGTTCTTTCATGCAATGGGAGTGACAGGAGCGAGCAGCGAACCGATTGCGAGGTATTTGCAGAATCGATATTTCTGCATCTTGCCTACCTCCACCGTGTACTGCGAGGGGCAGAAATATGTCAGCAAGGCGGACGAAATACGGCAGGCGGAGGACTTTCTGCATCGACAGGGCGTGGAGCGGCCGGCGATGGTGGTCGCTTCTTCTATCGGCGCAGACCTTGCCATGGCGTTTCTGACGCAGACGAAGCTACCCGTGGAGCACGCCTTCTTTGACGGCGGGCAGTTTGCGCAAATCGGAAAAGGTACGCGCCGCATTATGACACCGTTTCTGTATTTTGCTATCAGGAGCCTATATTGGTCGAAGGGCGGTACGCTGAAAAAGATTCTGTGGTGTGACGACGACTCCATAAAGCCGTATTTTATTGCCGCAGGGAAAAATCTGACCTATACAAATTTGCGGCGGCAGATTTCGGACAATCTGGAGGATAAACCCTTTCCGCCGCTTTCAAAAGAATTGCAAAAACATACCTATTTCGAGTTTGGCAGTATAGAAGATCATTTCAAATACCGTCAGGCGGTGATGAACGCCTATCCCTACGGCAATTATCCCGTGTTTGAGGGATACGATCACATGCAATATCAGATACGCGATCCAAAGGGGTTCGCCGAAATGCTGGCACACATCGTCGAGCGTGACTGTATGCCGGAACTGCCATTTATCAGAAAGTGAGTGATACCCATGAAATACAAAATCGAGAAAAACACCGTACAGGAGACGCTGATCATTCCGCTGTATGCGCGGAAGGTCTGCTCAGAACTATACCCGAATCTTTACCAGGACGAAACAGCGGTTCGCCTGATTGACGAGATCGACTACGATTTTTCTGAGGCGGAGAAAAAATCCCGCAGCCTGATGCAGCGTTTCGGTTCACTGGAGGTGGCCATGCGGCAGAATGACCTTGCTTTTGAGGTGCGGGATTATCTGAAATCTCACCCCAATGCGGCGGTGGTCAATCTGGGCTGCGGACTGGACAGCACCGGAAGAAACTGCGACAACGGCAGCTGCAAGATATACAATCTGGATTTCCCCAATGTCATCTCCGTGCGTAACGAGCTTTTGCCTGCCGGGGAGCGTGAGGAAAATATCCCATGCGATTTGAACAATACCGAATGGTTTAGAAAAATTGACTCTTCAAACGGTGCGGTTTTCTTTGCCTCCGGCGTGTTCTATTATTTTCTGACCGAGCAGGTCAAAGCTCTTGTGCAGGGTATGGCAGACGCTTTTCCGGGCAGCGTGCTGGTGTTTGACGCGGCAAACCGGACGGCTGTGAAAATGATCGCCAAAACCTGGCTCAAGAGCGCGAAAATCAAGGACGTGGGCGCATATTTTGCTGTTTCGGACGCGAAAAGCGAGCTTTCTCCGTGGAACAGCCGCTTGCAGGTCACAAGCCGCGGCTATATGTTGGGCTACAACGATCTGCGCGACCCATCCGTCAGCGGCTTTTTCCGTTTTCTCGCAAAGGTCGGCGACGAAATGATGAAAATGCAGATTGTAAAGGTCAACTTTTGAAAGAGGCGTTTTGAATGAAACACATCCACTTTGATGTTGAAAGCGATGGCTTTTACGGCGCGTATTGGGCGTGCAAGGACGGTTCAAGCTGCGCCGTTATCGCCATGCTCGGCGATGACCCCGAGGATTATATGGCGCGCTCTGCGGTGAAGTGGCTACTTCGTCTCGGCGTGAACATATTGACCATGTCGCCCGGGAAAAAGGACTACGGTCATCACAACTATCCCCTTGAATGCATCGAAAAAGCGGTTGCATGGCTCAAATTACACGGAAACGAAAAAATAGGCATTGCAGGAGCCTCAACGACAGGTACCCTCGCCCTGACGGCAGCATCGATATTCAGCGACATTTCTCTAACCATTGCAATGACACCCAGCGACTTTGTGTGGCAGGGGTTCATGCAGGGCAAAAAGGATAGCTGCAAGGAATGGCCAATCGAGGGAGAATCACTCTTTTCTTACAAGGGAAAGCCCTTGCCATACATGCCGTTTTGCTATCAGCACCCTGACTATTGGCGCATAATCTCGGAGGAGTCCAAACGCACCGGCAATATGATTGCCTCCCGCAAGCTGTTTGACGACTCTGAAGCGGCGCACCCGATAGCCGAGGAAGAATTCATAAATGTCGAGAATATCCGCGGCAAGCTGTTTCTTGTCGGCGCAGAGGACGACGCTCTTTGGGACACCGCAAAATATATCCGCCGCATGGAAAAACGCCTTGCGGAGAAACCGCACTCCTGCGAAGTCGAGGCGGTCGTATATGAGCACGGCACGCATTTTGTTTTCCCCGACGGCATGCTCAAGACCATGCTTCCCGTCGGCTCGGCACTGTTTGTCAAGCTGGCGTTCAGCGCTGCGAAGAAATATCCCAGGGAGTGTAAAACGGCTCGCATTGACATTGACCGCCGCATGACACGCGTGATATGCGATTGGAGGGACAAAAATTGACCTATTTTGGAATGCCTTTCGGCATGTGGGCTCTGTTTGCACCGTCATTCCGAAAACAGCTGACAGCGGTATTCGGCTATGATGCGGACACGGTAAAAGCGATTGCGAAAATAGCAAAGCCGAAATACAGGAAGATCATCTCCGAGCTGCCCGAATTTGAAAAAGGCGACCGGTTCAAGATGAACATTGTCAACTGTGCAATGCTCGGTGCGTTCATCCTCTCCATGCCGGAGCGCCCGGATGTGGAGCGGCTGACGGAGTATTATGCAAAATCCATGATGACAAAGCCCATGAAATGGTTCTGCCGCAAAAGCGGAAAGAGCAAATTCACCGAAAAGGACATTGTCGGTATGAAAGCCACCGCCGCGCTGAGAGCCGCTGACCGCAACCCCTACTCGTGGAATATGGAGCTTTACGAATATCCCGACGGCAGCGGCTACGAGGGACGCTTCACCAAATGCGGCATCTGTGTGCTGATGAACGAGCTGGGGCTATATGATTTAACCCCTGCGCTGTGCCGTCTGGACTACACCATGAGCGAGTCGGGCGGCGCGACTGATTTTGTGCGGCAGTACACTCTCGCCTCCGGCGGCCCATACTGCGACTGCGGGTATAAAAAGAAGGGCTTCGTGAAAGCTGGGACGGAGGCAGGACGATGAAGGAAACCTATCTCTCCCGTGATTTTCGGGAGACTGCGGCACAGTGCTTTTCCTCGCAGGCCAAGGAGCTGAATGCATTTTTTGATGCGCGGTTGAATGTGCTGCTGGCTCAAAATGCAGATGCAAGCAAGGAGAAGCAATACCACCTCAAACGGCAGATATTACCGGGCATTGCGGCCTACGAAACCTTGCAGCGGGTCATGCTGAAAGAAGAGGCTCTGCAAACCGTTCATGGCTATGTGGAGGAGCTGGCGAGAACGAGCCACAAACAGCTTGCAGCCCTGCTGCACATACCGGGGCTTTACCGCCTTGTCCCCGGCGTTTTTGTCAAATCCACACGAAGCGTTTTCGGCCCGGCGGCGGGCTTTGACTCAAAGGAGCTGCGGGTCGGCAACGGTATATGGCGTGTGGATATGATGAAATGTCCATATCATGACACCTGCGTGGCATACGGATGTCCTGAGCTGTGCTGCTGCTTTTGCGACAGCGACGACATCAGCTACACCGGTCTTCATCCGAAGCTCATTTGGCATCGAACAAAAACGCTGGGGCGCGGCGATGACCGCTGCGACTTTTGCATGAAGATCATGAAATAAATGCACAGGAATGAAGAAGATGAAGAAGGAAGAAAAGAAACCGTTTATCCAATGCTATATTCTTGGCGCAATCGGCGGGATATTGATGGCTGCCGGCGATTGGCTGCTGGGATGCGTTCCGCTGCAGAAGACGGACACCGGAATGTTCAACAGAGCCTGTTATCTGTCCGGCGCCTACGCCTTGTGGAAGCCTGCATTGGTCGTCGGAATGGGAGCGCTTGGGTGCTTCCTCTACTCCTTCATGGTGAAGGCACTGAATACGGATATTGACGCAAGGTATACGAGAACAAAAGCTATCCAGTATTTTTGCGGGTTATTTACGGTTGTGGTAGCCTTGTCGATCCATCTCTGGGCGGCTACTCTGGCGTGGTTTTCCACCTATCTGGGGCCGCGTATCGGAGCGGAGGACGCCATCACAGCGGTCACAGCCTATCAGGATGACATGCTCCCCGCAATCCTCCCCATGTATGTTCCGATGCTATTGTTTTTTGGGATCCATTTCGTGATGCTGCTTGTCGGTAAAACCCGTTATCCCAGGTGGATGCTCGTTTTCCATCCGGTCACATGGAATCTTCTGCTGGTTGCTGTTCCTGATATTGCACAGGCCATGCAGGTGCCGACAGCCACATGGATGTCCGTAATGAGCCAGAGCAGTACCAATACCGCCATCGTGATCTGGTGCATCGCGGCTGCGGTTTATGAGAGAAGTCACACTCAATAAAAAAGGAGTCTTGAATATGAAGCCTGACTACAAAAACTGGATTCCCAAGGGAATGATGTTTTCGCTCATCGCGGGAACAGCACTATCGCTTGCGCTGCTGCTCGTTTTCGGTGCATTCGGCATCGGTGTGAGCGGAAAGCTGCGCGTCGTGCTGGGAGTGGTGTTCGGCATTGTCTTTGTCGTTTGTGCAAAGTACACCCAGTGGTGCGTGTATGCCTATCGGAGCTTTTCCTATGACGGCGAGCGCAAGCTCTCAAAGCAGATCATTGACGGAACGGCGGAGCATATCACGCTGCCGGAGGGCGGCGTGGGACTGGACATCGGCTGCGGCAGCGGTGCGCTGACCATTGCCTGCGCAAAGCGCAATCCCCAGGGGAAAATGATCGGTATCGATCGCTGGGGCAAGGAATACGCCTCCTTCAGCCTGCCGCTGTGCGAAAAAAACGCCGCTGCGGAGGGCGTGAAGAACGCTTCGTTCAGGCGCGGGAACGCCGTAAAGGTGGATTTCCCCGACGAGAGCTTCGACGCGGTGACCAGCAACTATGTCTATCACAATATCACAGGGGCAGACAAGCAGGCACTTCTGCTGGAAACACTGCGGGTTCTGAAAAAGGGCGGAACGTTTGCCATCCATGACCTGATGTCGCCTCGCAGATACGGCGATATGCAGGCGTTTGTCCAAAAGCTCAGGGATATGGGCTATGAGCGCGTGGAGCTGATGGACACGACCGACGGCAGCTTTATGACGCCGAAGGAAGCCGGACGCCTGATGCTTCGCGGTTCAACATTGCTGGTGGGAAGAAAGTAAGGAGGCGATGACATCGGCTACACGGCGAGGGAGATCAGCACCGCAGTCTACGAGAAGAAAGGCTTTTTCCATTTCGGGAAGAAGAAACAGTAAGATCATTCCGATGCCGCCATCGCGGCCATCGGTTTGACATATATTTTTATATAGGAGGACAATCATTATGAAAAAACTCGGTTTATTTGCAGCAGGCGTGCTGTTCGGCACGGCAGGCATCAAGCTGCTGGGCAGCAAGGATGCCAAGAAAGTCTACGCCCACACCACTGCTGCCGCACTGCGCGCCAAGGAGGGCGTGATGAAAATGGTCACGGCGGTGCGTGAGGGTGCGGAGGATGTTTATGCCGATGCGAAGGCAATCAACGAATGCCGCGCAGAGGCGGAGGCTGCTGCTGTGGTGGAGGACGCTTCTGCGGAGGAAAGCAAGGCGGAGTGAGCCATGAAATGCACGATCCTACATGATTTGCCGGGGCGGCTGCGGGTACACCTGTGCTGCGGGCGGATGACAGTATCCCAAGCGGATGTGCTGGAATACTATCTGCGCGCCCAGGACGGCGTGCAGGCGGTCAAGGTCTACGACCGGACGCAGGACGCGGTGGTGCTCTATGAGGCGGAGCGCGGAAACATAATTCGTGCGCTGGCACAATTCTCCTTCACCAAGGCGGAAGCTATGGAGCTGGTGCCGGAGCATACCTCCCGGGCACTGAACCGGGAGTTTGAGGACAAGCTGGCTATCGCCATCATGCGGCGGTGTATTTCACGCCTGTTCCTGCCGGTGCCCGTCACCACCGCCATCTCCCTCTTCCGTTCCGTCAAGTACATCAAGGAGGGCTGCCAGGCGCTGCTGCAAGGCAGGCTGTCCGTCGCCGTGCTGGACGCCACCGCCGTCACGGTGTCCATGGCACGGGGCGATTTTGCCACCGCCGGCTCTGTGATGTTCATGCTGCATCTGGGCGAAATTCTGGAGGAGTGGACCCACAAAAAGTCCGTGGCCGACCTTGCCTCCGCCATGAGCCTGCGGGTGGACAGCGTCTGGCAGCAGGTAAACGGCACCGAGGTGCTGACGAAAATCACCGATGTGAAGCCGGGGGACCGTATCGTCATCCGCACCGGCGGCATGATCCCGCTGGACGGCCGGGTGGTGGAGGGAGAGGCCATGGTGAACCATTCCTCCCTCACCGGCGAGTCCATGCCTGTGGCGAAGCACCCCGGCAGTCCCGTCTATGCCGGGACGGTGGCGGAGGAGGGCGAGTGCGTCATCTCCGTGGAGAAATCCTCCGGCAGCGGGCGGTATGACCGGGTGGTTCACATGATCGAGGAGTCGGAGAAGCTGAAATCCACCGCCGAGGACAAGGCGTCCCGGATAGCGGACAGGCTGGTACCCTACACGCTGGGCGGCACGGCACTGACCTATCTTCTGACCCGGAACGTGACGAAAATGCTCTCGGTGCTGATGGTGGACTTCTCCTGCGCCCTGAAGCTGGCCATCCCCATCGCGGTGCTGTCCGCCATGCGGGAGAGCACCGGCTATCACATCTCCGTCAAGGGCGGACGCTTTTTGGAGGCGGTGGCCAAGGCGGACACCATTGTGTTCGACAAGACCGGCACGCTGACCTATGCGACGCCCACCGTGGCGGCGGTCGTCCCCTTCGGCGGACACGACGAGGCGGAAATGCTCCGGCTTGCCGCCTGTCTGGAGGAGCATTACCCACATTCCATGGCAAATGCCGTGGTGGCGGAGGCAAAGCGGCACGGGCTCACCCACGAGGAGTACCATTCGCAGGTGCAGTATGTGGTGGCCCACGGCATCTCCAGCATGGTGGAGGGCAAGAAGGTCATCATCGGCAGCGCACACTTTGTCTTTGAGGACGAGGGCTGCCGCATCCCGGAGGGAGAGCAGCCGAAATTTGACGCGCTGCCCGCCGCGTATTCCCACTTGTATCTCTGCATGGACGGGGAGCTGGCGGCGGTAATCTGCATCCACGATCCCCTGCGCCGGGAGGCACGGGAGGCGGTAAAAGCGCTGCACGAGAGCGGCTTTACCAATGTGGTGATGATGACCGGCGACAACCGCCGCACGGCGGAGACCGTGGCCACCGAGGTGGGCATGGACGCTGTGTACGCCGAGGTGCTGCCGGAGGACAAGGCCGCGTTTATCCGGAAGGAAAAGGAAAAGGGACACACCGTTATCATGGTGGGCGACGGCGTCAACGATTCTCCCGCCCTCTCCGAAGCGGACGCGGGCATCGCCATCTCCACCGGCGCGGCCATCGCCCGGGAGATTGCCGACATCACCGTTGCCTCGGAGGATCTGTTTGCGCTGGTAACACTGCGCAGGCTCGGTGAGGCACTGATGGAGCGTATCCACGGCAGCTACCGCTTCATCGTGGGCTTCAACCTGACGCTGATCGCGCTGGGCGTGGCGGGTGTACTGCCACCTACCACCTCGGCATTGCTGCACAACGGCTCCACGCTGGGCATCAGCCTGCGGAATATGACCGATCTGCTGGACGATGAAGAAAATCCCCGAAAATAAGCAAGAAAGTGAGGGAGCAGAGAGGCGGCAAGGTGCTTCTCTGCTCCTTGCAGACGCTGTGTTATTAGCGTTAGGGGGCAGATAAACGCGGAGCATAACAAAGCCCGTATCAGTTTAACTGGTACGGGCTTTGTTGAATAATATGCAAAGTGAAATCAGACCTTCCACCCGGCGGCCTGCTGCCGCTCCACCACGAAGCGGCGGTAGAGCCCGTCAACAGCAACCAGCTCGTCATGGGTGCCCTGCTGAACGATCTCACTGTGATCGACCACAAAAATTTGGTCGGCATGGCGCACAGTTTTCAGCCGGTGAGCAATCATGATGACCGTCTTATCGTGAGTCAATTCCGCAACAGCCTCCATCAGCTCCTTTTCATTTTCGGGGTCAACATTGGCAGTGGCTTCGTCCAGAATGATGACAGGCGCGTCCTTCATAATTGCCCGGGCGATGGAGATGCGCTGGCGTTCGCCGCCGGAAAGGTGGCCGCCGGATGCACCGCATACGGTCTGATACTCCCGTTTGTTTGACGCCAACGACCAAAGGAGGAGCATCATGCAGTACACCGATAATGAAGCCGCTTTGATCAGCGGGTTGATTTCCAACTACTTTCTTCGTCCGGCCGTATCCGCTGCGCTGAAGGATTCCTATATTCATGTGCTGGAGCATCTGCACGCAGGCCGGGTTTCCGCCGCCGATCTCAAGCAGATCCAAAAGGCATTGGCATTTTTGACGCCGACCTGTCAGATGTCCAGAGAAGCGCAGTGCGACCTGATGGGCGTTAATCTCAAAACGACGGCGCTGCTGGGATCCTGCATCTGATGCATAATACTGGTAGCATAATTGTCCTCAAAGAGCTGTTTGCAATTCTGCGTGTCATATTATCTGTGACCTCAAAAATGCAGTTGCTATTTCGAGGATGTTCAATACATCCATCGCATCCATAGAAATAGCGGCCGTGCGGTTCAAACCGCACGGCCGCTTCTTTTATTCTTCTACTGACGGAAAACAATTCGTTGTTTCCGGAGTTCAGCGCTATCCGCCAGATGGCGGCTCACTCTACCGTCACATTCCATGCCGCGCATATGGGAGACGCGGTGGCTGCGTCCAGTATGAATACTTTCCAGCTCGCAGGTGCAGCCGATGTCTTTACAAGCAGCGTATGGTCATACGTCTGCATACTTTCAGTGCGCAGCTGTTCACTCACAGATACACCAATCATTCTCCCGTCCTCCGCATATGCCGCAACCATGATCCGCAGGTCTTTTGCAGCTTTTGTCTGGTTGTTGACAGAGACCCGGACTGTCAGCTTTCCGTCCTCATAAACACCCGCAGCGGTCATATCAATTGTCTGTGTAAATATCGACCGTACTGTAGCGTAAGCGGAATTGTTTCCAAGCAGGTTTTCATTCTCCTGCGGTTCGGCTGTGACGCAGACCATCTCGCCCTCGGCCAGCGCCTTATCCAGCGTCAGTATTACATTTTTCAGCTCACCTGGCGCAAGCGGCTCAACGCCTTGTCTTCCAAGCTCCACTCCTTCGGAACCGCTCTGGTGGAAAACAACCTCGAAGCTCTCACTGGCGCTGCTACCGCGGTTTACGACCTGCGCAAGAATCTGTATTCCGCTGTCTGTGCGAACGGCGGCACATGCTTCAATTGAAATATCCACGCTTCTGAACAAGCATTCCGCTGTGTTGTCGCCTGCATCCAGATCTTCAAGCGCTGTGGGCAGCACCGTAATTTCTGCACTTGTCAGCGAAAGTGTACCCGGAAGCGTATAATTCAGGTAGGCTGTTTTTGTTTGCCCCGGAAGCAGCGTAATTCCGAACTCCGACGATGCAAGCTCTGTCGTACCGTTTTTGGCTGTGACCCGGACGCCCTGTACGGTTTTGCCGCTGTTATTTGTGACATCCACTGTAAACGTCATTGCCTGTCCCGCAACAAGCGTATCGCGGATATAGTCAGCATCTGACACAGCAAGGTCGCAGTTCAAATCCCGATCCAGCAACATCAGATCCGCATACTCATATGCGCCGTTCTCCCCGAATGACCAAACTGCAGCGAGGATCTTGATCTGATAGTCGTCTGTTATCACAGCGGAGAAGCCGCCGATGCTGCTAGAGGACACCTCCGTCAACTGTAATGGCTCGCCCCATCCATATCCGTCATTGATCAGCGCGAACACCTGATTGTTCCCCGCTTCATCAGCAGCCGAGTAGACGATTGCCTGATATTCCGTCGTGCAGAGGATCTGACGCGTAGAGCATGTTGTGGGCGCGTTCTCCACCGTCCAGCTTGACGGCAGCGGCTGTTCCTCCTGATACCAGCTCACATCAGCTGCAGCGGCTTCAGACCAGATATCATTGACCAGTGTCGATTGATATGTCTGACTTCCGTTTTTCCATGCCGCAGCCACCGCGCCGTCCTGTGTTGAAAGCTGCGGGGCATAGTCATAGCCCGCGCAAGAAATATTCTGCGCTGCTCCAAATACCCCGCTTGCCGTGTCAAATCTGGCCGCAGCGATGTCACAGTTTGCAGCGATCTCATCGCTGCTTAATGCATCGAGACTCGTTCCTCCAAATACCTTCGTATAATTTTGCCACACAAGCCAGATCTCGCCGTCAAACGTTTGCAGGCTGGGTGCGAAATCTGTCGTGCCGTCATCTGCGACAAGCACGGGAGCAGACCACGTTCCGTTTTTGCAGACACTGTAATACAGACCTGTGCTGTCCGTCACAGCGCGTGCAGGGACATCCGCTGCCCAGACCGCGAGAAGTCCTCCATCCGGCAGTTCCGCCAGACACGGCGTATTATAGCCGTTGATCTTCTCCACTATCGTGCCGTTCGGTGCCGTTTTTGCCGCATACTGCATGACCTGTATCGTATTGTCCGGAACGAACTGGAGACCTGTCTGCGTGGCATTGCCCTTTTCATGCCATGCGCTTGTCCCATCTTCGTAGAATACCATTTCCCTGCTCTCACCCAATTTCCAAGTACCATCTTGACCCATAAGCGTTCCTACGATTGACAGTTCGCCCTGAATCGTGGCGAAGGTCTCTTCCTTTTTGACCGGTGAACTGGTATAGACTTTGAGCGTTACGCCGCCCTGCACACCGCAGGAAATGTAGCCTTCCCATCCCGGCCCGCACTCCGCATTCACCGCAAACGAAAGCTGCAAGGGCTGTTTTCCAGCAGGCTTCAGGAAATCCCAGTTTTCATCATAAGTCAGCTTAATACTCTGGCTCAGCTTATTTTTCAATGCAACCTTCAAATACGCCGGTATTCCGGCTACTATGGTCTGGTGTTTATAGGTTACACCGCCCTTTATCACAAATGCAAATTCCATCTCCAGCAGCCGAAGCTTGCCGTCCAGTACATTCCCCGTAAAATATCCGACGACCTGCACGTTGCCAGACACGCCAAAGGTACTGTGGCGTTCCGGTATGTAGCCGTATTGATCTTCCACATTCTTCAGCATTTTCGCGAATTTTTCATTCTTTTCTGTCTCATCAGAGCGCATGATCTGGCTAAATGCTTCTTTCAGTCCGCCGAACGCCCCCTCCGTTGATGAACCTTTCATGAGCTTAATGCCGATCGTTCCTTTTACAGTTCCATCCTCCTTGATCTCCACACTGATCGGAATGCCATCCAGCAGATCCTTAAAATCGATTTTCAGCGAGTGTCCTCCCGCAATCTTCAGTTCCTCCTGCTCGGACTCTGTTGGGATATCGAAGGAATCTCCAAGATCTGCTTTGATCGAGACTTCTACGCGCTGAATGATGTCAATATTCACTTTCGTTCTCTGTTCTGTGCCGTCGCCCGCTTTCAGGCAGAGATAGATCTGTCCGCCGGTAGTAAAATGCTCTGCCAACCGGACAGGATTGGCCGCATCGCTGGTCAGATTCAGTTTCTTCCCATTCTGCTCCAGCCAGACGCTTCCCGTTCCGTGTCCGTTCCAGTTGATAATCGGATAGAGCGTCTGCTCTGCCGCTTCATGATCGATGGACAGCTCGTAGACTGTCTCCGTATCGCCGAACAGCAGATTTCGGTATGCCCGGTAGCCCTTCGATGAATGATCCGACAGTAGTGCCTGTGCAAACGGCGCGGTGACGCTCTGCGGCATCATCAAAACGGTATTGTAGCTGCCGGTCAACGTCTCCGGCAGCGTACAGGTGTGATAGCCGGACTTCGAAATCGTCACTGTGCCTGTGTAGCCCGACGGAACCCGCACCGTAACATCGTCTGTAAAGGTGCATTGCGCAAGGCCTGAATTGAAGTGATCCTCGCCCACCTGCACATCAAAGCCCGCAGGTGCCGGATAGTCGCTTCCCGACGCGTAAATTCGGAAAAGCCGGTTTTCCGTTACGGGATAGTACTGCGGTTCATTCTCAATCGTTGGTTTTTCATCCTCTGCCGGTGTTGTTTCCTCAAATCCGGTCTTCCACACCTTCAGCGGATAACCATTCCATGTGCCCGCCGCTGCGTCATAAGCACTGCTGTCTGTCCAGCCGGTGCAGCCCTTCTTATAGTATAGGGTTGGAGCACTTGGGAAAGATGGTTCATATTTCCCATTGAGTTCGTATACTTGCGGTGCGTTCCCCTCAAAATATACTTCTGTCAGTTGGTCACATTGGGGAAATGCATTCAACCATATGCGTGTTGTTCCAGCTGGAATAACAATTTTTTTCAAACTCTTGCATTTGCTAAATACCAATGTGTCGATTTCTTTAAGATTTACAGGCAAGTCTACATTTATAAGCGATGAGCATCCGCCGAACATTCCTGAAGGTAATTTCTCCATTGAATCTGGTAAAACAACGGTTGTCAACGCATTGGCACCTGCAAACATCGTCTTCGCCTGTTCTTCACTGGCATACTCAATATTATAGTTTCCACCAATCGGCCCTGCGCTAATTAGGTTGGGGCACTTAGGAAATATCGCTCCTGATATTCGAGTTTTTTCTCCGGCAATCACAATATGCGACAAAGACGAACAACGCTCGAATGCAAGTGCCTCTATTTGCTCGATTGAATCAGGGATATAAATATCTGTAAAATCGCCATATGCAAATACTTCGCGTGGAATTGTTTTATCCCAACCAAATTTTAGATTATAGTTTCCGCCTATGGGTCCTGCTGTTTTTAGCATTTTGCAACCGCTAAAAAGATGTTTGCCAGTTGTTGCGTTGGATGGTATTGTTATACTTTCGATATTTTGACAATATTCAAAGGCGTTATCGCTAATTGTTTTAATACTTTCCGGAATTTCGATTTCTTTTAATTTGGAACGCGCAAAAGCGTAATTTCCTATCGTTTGTACGCTGTTTGGAATATCGATTTCTTCTATGCCGCAATGATTAAGTGCATATGCACCAATTTCTCTGATACTGTCCGCAATCTGGACAGTGAGGAGACTGTCGCAGCCGCTAAAGGCTTGATCTGGGATCTTATCTGCCCATGCATATTCAATACTACAGTTACTTCCAATTGGCCCAGCCGTAGTCAATTTCTTGCATCCGCCAAAAGTTGAGCCCCCAAATATCCGAGTGTTTTCGTGTATTATTACTTTATCCAAATAGATGCACTTAAAAAATGCGCCGCTACCCACATTAACAACACTTTCTGGTAAATCTAATGTGCCTGTCATATAGCACAAATAGAAAGCATGATCGCCAATTACTTGGAGATTTTCTGAAAGTGTAACTGTGATTTGCTCAAGAATCTCTGAAAAAGCATAGTTTCCAATCTCCGTAACGCTATCTGCCATGTAAATACTTTTTAAGCCAAACGCATAATGCAAATCATAAAACGCATAATTGCCAACCGACTCAACTCCATCCAAGATTCTGATTTCTTTCATACTTGAGAACACTGAGTCCAAGCGTCTCGGTCGCCACGGAGCTCCTTGGTTATTTTTTGTACTGTAATCCTTCATCTTTCCTGTTCCGCTGATTGTCAGTACGCCCTCGGAATCCAGCGTCCACGTCAAGTTCGTGCCGTCGCCCTCTCCGCCGCAATAGCCGGAAGCAACGATATCAGCTGCATAAACGCTGGGAATCACTCCGATGAACAGTACAAACAGGGATGCCAATATGAGAAGCTTCAGGAGCGAATTGCGAATCTGTTTCATATTCTTTTCCTCTCTCTCATAAGTCAGATTGCGAAAATCGGGATATCGTGCCGAGGCACAATATCCCGATTTCTCAATTAGATGCCGTTATCCAAGATATCTGTACAGGAACGTCACGATCTGCGCGCGGGTGCAGGCTGCATCCGGGCTGAAGACACCGAAGCCGGTGCCGGTCGTGATGCCGTTCTGCACGGCCCATGCGACTGCCTTTGCGTAGTACGCATCAGCGCTCACATCCGTGAAGCCGCTGTTCCATGCGGCGGGCTGGCCGTTCGCTCTCCAGAGGAACGTCACGACCTGCGCGCGGGTCACAGTTGCGTCCGGGCTGAACGTCGTTGCGCTCGTACCCATCGTGATGCCGTTCTCCACGGCCCACAGGACTGCCTGATAGAAGTAATCGCCATAGTGGACATCGGTGAAGGGGTTCACCGTGCTCACCGGACGCGGGCTGCCCGCGGCTCTCCAGAGGAAGGTCACGGTCTGCGCGCGGGTGCAGACTGCGTTCGGGCTGAACGTAAAGCGGCCCGTGCCGGAGGTGATGTCGTGATCGACGGCCCATTTGACTGCGTCATAGAAGTAATCAAACCGGGTGACATCATGGAAATTGAACTTCGAGCTATCTCCGATGATGCCGGGGAAATACGGCGTATCCACAAAGTTATAGAGCACGATCTCGCCGGAGATGGATTCATAGTTCGTCGTATCGCCCGGGGTGAAAATCCAAGTGTAGGCTCTGTTGGCAACCACCGTTGTCGTGTCCGGGAGTTCCCATGCCACGCTGCCGGGGACGGAGAACGTGCCGCCAACCGTCGTCAGCTTCGCGTCAGCCAGCGTTTTGCCTGCGTTCGTGATCTTCGTGTATGCCGGCGTGCCGGTCGGAACTGCCTTGCGGATGGTGATTGCGACCTCGCTGGAGGATGCTTCCGTGTAGTCCGCGTCGGCGGCCTTGTGGACCATCACATAGACCGTGCCGGCCTGCGTTGCCTTCAACTGATCACCGGTGATCTCTGCCTTGCCGGTATCCTCGCGCACGGTGTAGCTGACTGCGCCGGAGACGGAGCCGCCCGCGCTGCGGAGCGTCAGCGTTTCGCCGTAGGTCATGACCGTTGCGCCGGTGTAGGTCAGCTCTGCCTGCGGCTGGCGGTCTGTAATGCTGATTGTCAGCTGATAGGAGACGGTATTGTAGTTGCCTCCGAAGCCCAGCGTGACTGTGACGGTCTGCGTTTCGCTGACGTGCGCGGCATCAAGGCCGTCGGCCAGCTGATAGGTGATCACGCCTGCTTCATACGTCGGAGCAACTGCGAAGCATGCTGCGCTGTTTTCGCTGACGGTGACGCTCGCCGGTATCAGCGTGCCGTCGGCTTCCACGCCGCTCACGGCGGGCAGCGAAACGGTCTGCTTCGTCGTGACGTTGTTGCGGATCGTGACCGTCTGGTTGCCGGGCGCAGTCAGCGTCGCCGGGGTGATATCGGCGGTCAGGTCGGAAACTGTAGGCTGCGTCAGCGTGTAGTTTGTAGCGTCAGCGCCGGAGATTACAAAGCTGCCACCTGCGGCAATCGTAACAGCCTTGCCCGTACCGGCATCCTTCGTATCGAAGTCCGCCGCCGGGGCCGTGAGCTGGACGGAGTCGCCATCTGCCACACCCTGAAGCGTAGCGGTGATGGTCGCTGTCGTTGTGCCGTCATAGACCTTATTGCTGGCAACCACGCCAGAGACGGTCAGCGCCTTGGACGCGATCTGGAAGGTCTTAGAAACGGTGCCGCTATAATTGCCCTTGAAGTGTACCGTTGCCGTAGCCGTGCCGACGCGGATGTTATTTTCATAGGTCACATCGTAATCATCCGCCGAATAGCCGTTTACGGCAACCTCCGGCTCGATTGCCTGACCGGTGTAGGTCTGGTCAGGAATTGTGTTGATCGTAACGTCGCTGTCAGACAGCGTTTTCTGCGTGACCGTCAGCGTGCCGTCCTGCGTTGTGACGGTGTAGTTGGGGTTCGCGCCCTCAACTTCGGTCAGCGTGATCGGGTAGCTGCCGGGGACGCTCTCCGAGACAGCGGTCGTGCTGATGGTCAGGTTCAGGGTATCCTGACCGACCAGCGAGAAGCCATCCTGCACGCTCCAGGTGAGTTCCGGATTCGCTTCGCCGTATGCTCTGCTCTTGTCGTCAGCTTTGACCGTGACAGCCTTGGGCTGAACCGTGATTGTGAAGGTCTGCTCCGCGTGGTATTCCGGGGAATCATAGGTAACAGTAACCGTGGCTTTGCCGACACCTGTCGCCTTCAGCACATGCTTTTCGTTCTCAATGATGTTTTCTACAATTCCGGTCGGAGCTGCCGCGCAGGAGATCGTGCCGTCCTCGGCGCCATGCTCGGCGTTGTAACTCCACTCCATCTCGTCGCCATAGGTCATGGTCTCGGAAATGCCAGTCACGTGCAGTTCGGCGTCCTGCTTGTTTACAATTTTGACATGGATCGTCAGGTCGTCTGCCGCGGTATACTCAGGCGTACCGTCGTTATTGACATCGACGGCACCTGCGCTGACTGTGATCGCAAGTGTCACGTCGTAGGTTGCACCGGATTTCAGGATGCTGCCGTTCAGTTCGCAGCCATGCAGTCCTGTGCATGCAAACATCAGTTCGGTCTTTTCGCCTGCGTTTGTTGTAACAAGGTTTGCAAGATCCAGCGTGCGGCCGTCCTTTGTCAGCGTCGCGGGGTTCGTCTCGGTAGCCGTGGAGGTCAGCTCACGCTTCGCGGGAGTAATGGTCAGTGTCGCCGTTCCCGGCTTTTTGGCCGCATCGATCTCGTAGTTGTCTGCATCCTTGAGCGTGAATGCGGCTTCAGCGGTGCTGGTTCCGACATAGGTTGCTTTGTTGCCGGTGTAGGAAATGCTCGCGACCTGTTCATTGCTGCCGGTCAACTCGATGCTGTGCTCATTGCCATCGTAGGTGAAGGTGGTCACCGTCGGCCAGTGGTAGCCGGACAGATCGACCTTGCCCTTGGCAACGGTGATTGCAATGTCAAACGACTTTGTCACACCATCGACCGTGTAGCTGAATGTGGCCTTATCCGTGCCATACGGAATCGGGCCGGTCAAGTTGCATGTCAGGTCAGCCACGTTGACCGCAGCCGTATTGCCGCTTTTGTACTTCGCAGTAACGGTCAGGCCAGTCGTATCAAATGCCTGCGGGTATGTGTACTCCGTTTTTACATTCGTCGAGTCAACAATAAGCTCTGTCAGCGTATCCTTCAGAACCGTGATCGAGACAGTGCCATGGACAGCATTGTAATTGACTTCGTCAGTCGGCGTGAAGGTGTAGGCATACTCCGCCGTGCCGACCGTATTGAACGCGCCGGTTTCGTCGAGCTTTAAGGAACCGGCAACGGTTGCTTCACTGGTCAGCGTAACAGTCTCTTTCAGCGTCGTCGGGTAGATGCTGCCGGTATAGGACACCGTGCCAAGCTCCGGCGTGGCTTTGGAGATGGTGACAGTGACGTTCGGCTGGGTCAGCGTGTAGTTGGCAGCGTCGTCGCCGATGAGCGTGATCGTGCCATAATTGACAGGTTTTGCCGTTACGGATGCATCCGCGCTTTCGACCGTGCCGCTCGTCGGCATTGCAGCAGAAACGTCATCACCGGAGATCACGCCGGTCAGCGCGCCGCCGGTCAGTTCGACGGTCGTTGTGCCGTCATACACACGGTCTATGGCTGTCAGGCCGATGACGGTCAGGGCCTTTGCGGTGATATCTGCCTTGAAGGTCATCGTGAGATCTGTCTCAAATTCATAATTGGTGCTATTGAACGCGTTCGGCGTGAAGGTCACCGTTTTGTCGGTTCCGACATTCTTATCCGCGAACGCGGCCTTGCCGGTTACGGTGTAAGTCTGATCATTGATCGTCACCTGATAGGTCACGCCGGGCAGAGCGGCAGTGCCGTCATATTCCTTTGCCGTCGGATTGTTTTCAGCCGCAGTCAGATCAGCTGCTGTGAGCTGCTTCTTTGCGACCGTCAGTGTGCCGCGGTTGCAGCTGATCTCGTAGTTCGCAGCAGTTGCCGTGACTGTGATCGTGTAGGTTCCGGCGTTGCTGCCCTGCTTATAGGTGCAGTCAAACGCGGCGTTTATGACGCTGCTATCTTCACCAGCAACATAGCCGTTACCGGTGAACGTGTAGTCCGGAGCTGCATCACCGAACGTGATGGTCTTATCCTCTGCCGTAATGGTCAGTGCCTTTTTGGTGATTGTGAAGGACGCGACAGTGCTCTCGGCAAAACTGTAGTTGTCGCTGGCATCCATCGATGCTTTCACATAGTACGTACCGGCGTTTTTCGGCGCCGCGCCCTCGTAGGCCGCGCCGCTATCCGTCGTGGTCTGTTCGGTGGCGTTTGCATCGGTGTAATAAGTAAAGGTCACGCTGGCCGTTGCATTGTTTTTGCTAACTTCAATATTGCTTTCCGCATAGGCGTTGCCGGTGTACTCTGCGTTCTTGGCAGTAATGGAAATGCTGCCCGCCTGTGCAACGATATTGAAGTATGCCGTCACATCCGAGAATGTGTAGTTGCCATTCTCAGCGGCTTTGACCGTAACGGAACCTTTGTTCTCGCCGACCTTGATGTTGTCACCGTAGGAAACGGTATAGTCCACGTCCTTTGTCAGCGGTGTCTCTCCATCTTTAACAGTGATTTCCGGCTTGATCTGGCTGCCGGTGTACTGCTGATCAGAAATATCGGCAATGGCGGGGGTAATTGCTTTTGGGGCGATTGTCCAGGTCAAGGTAATATTGTCCTTGGTGTTGTCTGCCCAAGAGGTTTCGGTTGTGTCGTTCAAAGAAGCAGTTGCTTCATAGCTACCAGCGTTGGTTCCGGAGGTCCGACCCTCAACCGTGTAGTAATCGCAGTCGCCGCCAGTAATGGCGAACGTCTGCTCAGTTCCATCATAAATATAGGTACCGGTCGCTTCGGGCTTCTCGACGATCTTTGCAGAAACCGTAAGATTCTCGGTATTGGCGGTCATTCCGCCATAGGAAACCTCGACCGGCTTCTCGTTGTTCGCAGCGATGGTAAGCTTATCGCCTGCTTCCGGCTCAGTTGTGTATCCAGTCAACTCTTTTGTCTTGTTGCTGGCATAGGTGGCCGTGACGACCATGCCGGTCAGATCCAGCGCTTCACCGCTGAAATACTTCAGCTTCGGTTGCGTTGTAACTTCGATTTTCGTCAGCGTATCTGCTGTAACGTTGATCGTAACATCACAGGTGTAGGTGACGCCTTCATACTCATACGAAGCCGTTACCACGTTCTCACCCGCAGTGAGTGCATTCTCAAAAGTTACGGAGGTCACGTCTACTACCATAGATGTACCGCTTGCATCAATGAACGTGCCGGTCAGCTTCTTGGCTACGTCGGTTTCGGTGTCAGAAGTGTAGATTGTTGCGTCTGACGGAGCATTTGCAATGAACGCCGGAGCTTCAACTATGGTGAAGTCTTTTTTCGTTGACGTCAAAAATCGTACTCTTCGACGTGAGTTGGAACAGGTTCGGCAGCTCTGTCTTGGCAACAGCCTTTTGCGCCGTAAAGTGCGTTTCAAAGAAAACTCCACTTTCTATAATTTCGCCATACTCCTCAATGCCGCTTGTCGTCATAATATGAACCGACAGTGATCCGTTTCCATCATTATTAGCAGCAATTGTTACAGGCAATGATGTAAAAACACTCTTACTTGTGTTGTCGCCAGTATTAGGAATATTAACAGCCGCGGTATCATATTGGCACCACAAATCCGCACCAGTTACTGTATCGTCTGCTGCTGTTGGATTATTGGAGAATACCAGCTGGGCGCAGTATAATATTCCTTCTTCCAGAGCTTGCACCTCTGTATGCGTTTTCGACGTTTTATCAAAACTGTAATACTTCCAACTAAGGTACAATTTATCTTCCTTCGTACCCTCAATGATTTTTCCAGCAAAAACATTCAGGCTGAACGTCCCCATCAGCATCATAAGTGCGAGGAAAAGGGCGCACACTCGTTTCATTACTTTTCTCATCTTCTGCCTCCAAGTCAATTATCAAAGCTTGTGATCAGCTCTGCCGCATAGCGAAGAATTTTCACCGCATCTTTTGCGTCAATTGCTCCATCGGCATTTACATCCGCGGAAAGCTGCTGCTGCGAATTAAGATCGGCCAGTTTTGCAGCATATCTCAATACAAGGACCGCATCCTTTGCATCGATATTTCCATCATCATTGACATCCCCCAGCGTATACGCCGGTTTCTCGCCATACTGGAACGACGCGACCTTTGTGACAGCCTTACTCGTTGTACTGAGATAGACGCTGTAGCTTGTGCCGGCGGTCAGCTCTTTGGGCTTCAGCGTGAAGCTGATGCTGCCGTCGCTGGCCTGCTGGTCGATGTATTGTAGATTCTCCGCCGTCGGCACGCGGCTATCGCCCATAAGGAGCAGCACCAGCGTCTGCTCTCCGCCTGCACCTGCCGGGCAGTTCAGAGTGAAAGCGCTTGCATTCGCATAAAATCCACTGTCTGCAGCTCCGTCCGGCGTCAGCGTATAGCCGCTTTCGGCTTTGACGTTATACGCGCCATAGGTCGGTGTGTCTGCCGCCAACGCCGTCATGCTGAGTGAAATCAGCAGAAGCGCCGCAAGCAGGAGCGCGGAAAGTTTTCGTTTCATGCTGCCGCCTCCGTTTCTGTCATAAACTGATCCATATACCGGAGCAAAATCGCCGCGATTTGCGCGCGAGACGCGTTGGCTTCCGGTGCAATCTGGTTGTTTCCTGTGCCGGATACCAGCCCGTGATACACGGCCCACCAGACGGCGTCCGTTGCCCACGAAGCAATCTTGCCGCTGTCGGTGAAACTCTGCGCATAAACCCCGGTCAGCATTGCTTCCGCGCCAACCTGTCCGCCGGAATAGCGGAAGAGGATCGCCGTGGCCTGCTGGCGGGTGATCGGGGCATCCGGGCCAAACTGTGTGGCCGAAATGCCGTTGACGCAGCCGGTCTCGACCGCCCAGTCGAGCGCCTGCTGATACCAGCTGCCGTTCGCTGTGTCGGTGAATACAGCTTTCTGCACGGCTGCCGGTTTCCCGGCCATCCGCCAGAGCATCAGCACGAACTGCGCCCGCGTGACCGGCGCGTCCGGGTGGAAGCTCCCGTCCGAGAAGCCCGTTACAAGCCCGAGCTTCGCGGCGCGCTCCACCGACGCAAACGCCCAATGGCCGGAGGGAACATCGCGGAACGTTCCTGCCGTCTGCTGCGGTTCGTCCTCCGTGGGCTTCTGTTCCGGCGCGCTAGATCCGGGTGCGGACGACTCCGTTTTATTCTCTGTTACAAGCGCAGGCAGCGCGTATGTAAATGGGATATCGGTTCCATTGCCGTCTGCAATCGTTGTCTGCGAGATCGACAGCTTCGCGTCGCCGCTGGCCTTGACCTTGAACGTGAACACGGCGAGTGTGCCGTCTTTGGTCACAGTCGTGGTGCTCGCTGCTGCGAGAAGTGCGGCACTGCCATCGCGGGTGCCATGCGGATTGCTCACAGTCATCATGCCCTCGACCAGCACTCCATTTTTGACCTCGGTGCATTCGAGTACCGTGTCATCGTAGTTTAGCCGCACCTGCGTCGCTCCAATGCCGGGGTTTCCGTTCAGCGACACGGTGACCATGAAGCTTTCTCCGACATCCGGCAGCTTGTCCGGCGCCTGCACGACAATGCTTGCCCCTGCCGCCGATACCAATGGTATCATTGCCAGCAGCAGGCAGAGCGTGACGCATAGGGCTCCAATTCTCCTGACTCTCATGACTTCCTCCCATCTGTCCGCAGGCATGCTGCTATACATCGTCGTAAAAACCTCTTTTATAATTGTAGGCGGCACAGAAAAAGCCTGTGCCGCCCGGTTTATGTGTGCTCAGCCTGCGAGCAGTGCCTCAAATTCTTCCTCTGTCAAGGTTGGAACGCCGAGCTGCTGCGCTTTTGTCAGCTTGCTCCCGGCCTTTTCACCGACGATCAGGTAGTTCGTCTTTTTCGTCACGGAGGACGCTGGGATTGCGCCGATCTGCAAGAGCTTGTTCTGAATGCCGTCGCGCGTATAATGCTCCAGCTTTCCGGTCGCCACAACGATCTTGCCATATAACGGGGATTCTTTCGTAATACTCATAGGTGTCGTCTCCTTTATAAAATGAATTTTTCCCAACAGCGGATGCCAGAGCTTTGCTTCTTCAGCGTCCGCGTACCATGTGTAAAGGTTCTCCTGCATCACAGCGCCGAAGTCCGGCAGCTGCGTAAAGTCGAACCCTTTCTGAATCGCAGCTTCAAACGCCTCCCATGAACCGCCGAAGCAGCGGTCAAGCTCACGTCCAGCATGGCGGCCAACCGTCGGAATGCCGAGCCCGGCAATGAATTTTGCCAGCGTGCAGGTGCGGCTTTTCTCAATGGCCGCTTGCAGCCGCTCGAAAGACTTTTCACCGAAGCCATCCGTTTGAAGGATCGCGTCGCGATGCTGCTCCAGTTCATACAAATCTGCAAACGTATGGATCCAGCCATGACCGATCAGCTTTTCTAGCGTCGTCTCCGACAGACCTTCAATATTCATCCGGCTTTTATCGCAGAAGTGGACGAATTTTTGTACCAGCTTTGCTGTGCAGCTTCGATTCCAGCAGAAAAGCTGATGCGTGCCGCCGGTCGTTTCGCCAACCTCCAGCGCTGCGCCGCAGCAGGGGCAGGACATGGAAAGCCGGTATGTACCGCTCTTTGTCAAATTGTCCGCGATTTGCGGAATGATCATATTCGCGCGGTATACCCGAACCGTATCACCGGAACCCAGCTGAAGCGCACGGAAGTTGTCCAGATTGTGCAGGTAGGCGCGGCTGACCGTTGCGCCGTCCATGCTGACGGGATCGAACCGCGCAGTCAGGCTGACCATTCCGGTGCGCGTCGTTGCAAGCTCCACGCTTCGGAATGTAGTTTCATACAGCTCATCTGCCCATTTGAGCGCGATCAGGCGGTTTTCATGGTGCCCGGTAGCGCCGAGACTTTTGCCATACGCAAGATCGTCATATTCCATGATTAGACCGTCAACGGGATAGGCAAACCTGGTCGGCTGCATGCTGAGAATCGCACGTTCAATATCACGGGCGCTGCATGAGAAAGGCAGATACAGATATGGGACCACACTGAAGCCGCAGTACGCCAAAAGCTTCTGCTGCGCGTGCTTGCTGCCGGATTCCAAGCTGTCGCTGACCAGATCGAATGCCCAAAATTCCAGCATCCGCTTCTGCGCTTCCGAAGCGTCCAGCTTTCGCACGCTCCCGGCAGCCAGGTTTCGAGGGTGGCTGTAGGCATCATCCAAGTCCGCATTGATGGTGTCAAAGTTCTTCCATGAAATAACGCCCTCTCCGCGAACCTCAAATGCCTCTGAAATGGGAATGGTCAGCGGTACATTGAGAAAGGTCTTTACGGTGTGGGTGACGTCCTCCCCGATGATACCGTCGCGGCCGCGTGTAATGGCCTGCTTGAGATGTCCGTTTTCATATCGAAGGACAAGCGTAAGGCCATCCATCTTCCATGAAAGCAGCACATCCCGGTCAGCAGCGAACCGGATCAGATCCTCTACAGATTTTGTTTTCGCAGCAGAAAGCATGGGCTTTGTGTGCCGAACCTCTGTCAATGTTTCAAGCGTTTCGCCGGCAACATGCTGTGTGGGCGAATTGGACAGGATCACACCGCTATCCTCCTCCAGCGCGACCAGATCGTCCATCAGACGGTCATATTCCAGATCGCTCATAATCGGCGCGTCGTGCTTATAGTAGGCGGTATCTGCTTGCCGGATCTGCTGAATCAGCTGCTGCATTTGTTCATAGATCGGTTCGTTCATTCGTTATGTTTCACTCCTTGTATCGTATATTGTTCCTTTCTCATGCTGCGTCTTTTTTTGCATTATGGACTGCTAAAATCAGATCCCGCATACAGTCAAAGAACTGTCTCTTATACACATCTCCGAGCCCACGAGACCGGAGCCTATCTCG
>OWIX01000570.1_pt1 | contig 23374 bp, 18 predicted proteins | sample 1732851 | NCBI WGS metagenome assembly OWIX01 (sample SAMN05065761, study PRJEB22554) | human gut metagenome | biome: ENVO:2100002; feature: ENVO:00000062; material: ENVO:00002003 | host: Homo sapiens | place: USA
CGATCGCAGACTTCGTCTGTTTTCATTGCCCTTTGGTCGCCTCCGCAGAGGCGAACCCCCCATCCCTGCTGAGGAGGAACAGCATGAAAAAGTATGTGCTCAAGCGACTGCTGTCGCTCATCCCGACCATCTTCATTGTGTCGGTGGTCATTTTCCTGCTGGTGCATCTCACCCCCGGCGACCCAGCGGCCGCTATGCTGGGCGAGGATGCAACGGCGGCGGAAATTGCGGCGCTCCATACGCAGCTGGGGCTGGATGACCCGCTCGTTGTGCAGTATTTCCGCTGGGTGGGCAATTGTCTGCGGCTCGACTTCGGCACGTCAACCGCCGTCGTCAATAAGCCTGTCAGCGAAATGATTGCCAGCCACTTCCAGCCGACCATCCTGCTCGCCATCTATTCGCAGCTCATCACCATTCTGATTGCGATTCCGTGCGGGATGCTGGCGGCGAAGAAGCGCGGCACGATTGCCGATTACTTTGTGTCGGTGCTGTCGATGCTGGGCATTTCGCTGCCGAGCTTCCTGATGGGTCTGGGCATGGTGCTGCTCTTCGCGGTGAATCTTCGCGTGCTGCCCGCGGCGGGCTATAAGAACCCGTTCACGGACGGATTTTTGCCCTTCCTGCGCTATATGACGCTGCCGGCGGTGTCACTGGGCTTCATCCACGCGGGGTACATGATGCGCATGACGAAGGCATCCATGCTGGAGGTCTTGGGCAGCGATTACATCAAGATGGCGCGCTCCAAGGGCGTCCGCGAATGGAAGATTGTTACGAAGCACACCTTCCGCAACGCGCTGCTGACTGTCATCACCGTCGTCGGGCAGGGCTTCATCAGTGCGCTGGCGGGCGCGGCGGTTGTCGAGCGCCTGTTCAACATTCCCGGCATGGGGTCGCTGATGGTGGATTCCATCGAGAAGCGCGACTATCAGGTGATTCAGGCAATTACGCTGCTGATTGCCATGCTCAACGTGTTCATCAACCTGATTATCGACCTGATTTACGGCTTGGCTGACCCGCGCATCCGGCTGGACTGACGAAAGGAGCGAACTGCATGATGAAAACCGAATCCATCTCCGCGCAGAATCGCGAATCCCTGCGCCAGCTTCGCCGCCGCCTCGTCCGTGAGCAGCGCGCTGTTTCCATCCGCAAATTTTTCCGCAACAAACTCTCCGTCGTCGGCATGGTGCTGGTGATGCTGATGCTGATTTGTGCTGTCTTCGCCCCGCTGATTACGGGCTTGCTGGGCGTTGACCCGTACACCGCGACGATGCAGGAGCGCTTTCAGGCGCCGTCTGCCGCGCACCTCTTCGGCACGGACAATCTGGGGCGCGATATCTTCGCCCGCGTCCTTTACGGCGCGCAGATTTCCATGACGGTCGGCTTTACCGTCGGGCTTCTGTCTGCGCTGATTGGCACGGCGCTGGGGCTGTACGCCTCCGTCAACAAGGTGCTGGACAACGTGCTGATGCGCCTGTGCGACGGCTTGAAGGCGATTCCGAACATTCTGCTGGCGATTACGCTGATGGCGGTCTTGGGCGCGAATATGAAGAATGTCATCATTTCCTTGACCATCGTCAGTATTCCCGGCGTGGCGCGCATTGCCCGTTCACAGGCGCTGCTGGCGCGCGAGCAGACGTATGCCGAGGCGATGACGGCGGTGGGCGCAAGCCGCACGCGCATTCTCTGGCGGCACATTCTGCCCAACATCCTTTCGCCCATCATCGTGCAGATGACGTTCACCTTCGCTACGGCGATTATTTCTGAAGCGTCCCTGAGTTTCCTTGGCGCGGGTATTCCGTCACCCTATCCGAGCTGGGGTGGGATGCTTAACGAGGCACGCGGCTATGTCTACATGGGCTGGTGGATGATTGTATTTCCGGCGATTTTTACGGCGCTGTCCGTGCTGGGCTTCAACCTGTTCGGCGACGGCCTGCGCGACCTGATTGACCCGCTGAGCGGTCGCTAAGGAGGACACAGGAATGAGCGAAAAGATTCTGGAAGTCCGTCAGCTGGCGACCAGCTTCCACACCGAGCGCGGCTGGCAGCAGGCGATTGATGGCGTTTCTTTTGACGTGTATCAGGGCGAAATCCTGGGCATCGTGGGCGAAAGCGGCTGCGGCAAGAGCGTCACGAGCCAGTCCATCATGCGCCTGTATGACGAACGGCGGCTGGTGCGTTACAGCGGCACGGTCAAGCTGGAAGGGCAGTCGCTGCTGGACATTCCGTTCCACAAGATGCAGGACATCCGCGGTTCGCGTGTGTCGATGATTTTTCAGGACGCATTGAGTTCCCTGAACCCTGTGCTGACGATTTGCGACCAAATCAGTGAGCCGCTGCGCATTCATCAGCATTTGTCCAAGAAGGCGGCGCGTGAGAAGGCGCTGGAGATGCTGCGTCTGGTGGGGATTCCCGCGCCGGAAAAGCGCCTCGACCAGTACCCGCACGAGCTGTCCGGCGGTATGCGGCAGCGCGTGATGATTGCCATTGCGCTGGCGTGCCGTCCGCACCTGCTGATTGCCGATGAACCTACGACCGCGCTGGACGTGACGATTCAGGCGCAGATTATGGAGCTGATTGTCCGCCTGAATGAGCAGCTGAACATGGGCGTGATGCTGATTACGCACGACCTCGCTGTCGTTGCGCAGACGTGCAGCCGCGTCATCGTGATGTATCTGGGACAAATTGTCGAGGAAGCGGATGTGCTGACGCTGTTTGACCATCCGTGCCACCCCTACACCGAGGGGCTGATGCGCTCCATCCCCCGCATGGAAGGCGACCGCACGAAACCGCTGTACATGATTCCCGGCACGGTGCCGCTGCTCAGCCAGATTCCGACGGGCTGCCGGTTCGCGCCGCGCTGCGCGTACGCGACGGAGCGCTGCCGTCAGGAAACGCCGCAATTGACGCCCGTCAGCGACAAGCAGAGCGTCCGCTGCTTCCGGGCGGCGGAATTGGCGCAGAAGGAGGCGACCGCGCAGTGAGCGAGGAGAAAATCATCCTGAAAGCGGAGGACGTTCGCACCTACTTCCCGGTCAAAGGGGCGCTGGGGCAGACGGTCAAGGAAGTTAAGGCAGTAGACGGCGTGAGCCTTGCGCTGCGGCAGGGCGAAACGTACGGCCTGGTGGGCGAAAGCGGCTGCGGCAAAAGCACGCTGGGGCGCACGCTCATCCGCCTGCTGGAGCCGACGAGCGGGAAAATCACGCTATTCGATCAGGACATCACCCACCTGAGCAAGAAGGAAATGCTGCCGTTCCGCCGGGATGTGCAGATTGTGTTCCAAGACCCGTACACGTCGCTGAACCCGCGGCAGCGCGTTGGCGACATGCTGATGGAAGTGTTGGCGATTCACCATATCGGCGACAAGAACGAGCGGATGGCGCGGGCGCTGGACATCATGGCACAGGTCGGCTTGCGTCCGGAGCATTTTTACCGTTATCCGCACGAGTTTTCCGGCGGCCAGCGGCAGCGCATCGGCGTTGCGCGCGCATTGGCGCTTGACCCGAAGCTGGTTGTCTGCGACGAGCCGGTCAGCGCGCTGGACGTGTCGATTCAGGCGCAGATTCTGAATCTGATGCGCGAATTGCAGCGGAAATATCAGCTGACGTACATCTTCATTTCGCACAACCTGAGCGTCGTTAAACACATCTGCGACCGCATTGCTGTGATGTATCTGGGCAACATCGTCGAAATTGCGCCGAAGAAGGAACTGTTCGACAACCCGCTGCATCCGTACACGAAGGCGCTGCTGGGGGCGATTCCGATTCCCGACCCGGACATCCCCGCGATGCAGGACATGCTGGAAGGCGATGTACCGAGTCCCATCAACCCGCCGAAGGGCTGCTGCTTCCACACGCGCTGCCACGGCTGCTGCAAGGAATGCACCGCGCAGAAGCCGAAGCTGATCAATGTCGGCAATGAGCACTGGGTGGCCTGCTGCAAGGTGTAAGCAGGGACGCTCCCCAATAAACACGCGCACACAGCATGAGAGTGTGTGCAGCTCAATCGCGAAAAAGGGTCAAGGGAGGAACTCCCTTGTGTAATATGAAAGGAAGGTAGAAAAATCATGGGAATTCAGCATCTGGATGTATCGAAGGGCGGCTATTCGCGCGTGACCTTCTCGAAGAATCTGGCATTCTTCACCGGTCATGCCGCGCCGCAGTATCAGACGCTCAAAGAGCAGGCAGAGGGCATCCTCAAGCGCTATGACGAGCTGTTCAAGCAATTTGGCCTGAAAAAGAGCAATATCCTCTATACGACGTGCTTCATGAAGAACGCCGATGATGAGGACGAATTCGCCGACATCTACTTCCAGTGGATTGACCCGAAGAATCCGCCGGCGGGCGTGACGGTCACGGGGCTGCCGATTCAGCATTCGCCCGTGGGGGATAACATCCTGATGGAGCTGAGCTTCATCGTCGCGACGAATGACAGCCTCCCGATTAAGCGCTATGATGTTACCCGCGGCTGCCGCATGGTGGAATACGATGGCATGGCGTATTTCACCGGGCATGTGTATCCCAAGGTGGATACGCTGGGCGAACAGGTGGCGGGCGTACTCAACCGCTATGACGAACTGTTCGAGAAGTTCGGTCTGAAGAAGGAAAACGTCATCGCGGCGAACGGCTTCATCAAGAATATGGCGCACTACGGCGAAATTGCCGAGCCGTTCAATGCCTATTTCGGGGAGAATCCTCCGGCGGGCGTGATTGTTGAAGCGCCGCCGCGCCAGAATACGCCCTTCGGCCCGAAGCTGGAAATTGAGCTGGCGCTGTTCGTGGCAACGGGTGAAAACCCGCAGATTACCCGCCGCGACGTTGTGCCGGGCATGAGCCGCGTGGTGGAGTACAACGGCATCGCGTGGTTCACGGGTCACAGCGCACGTCCGGAATACAAGACGCTGGCGACGCAGAGCGAGGCGGTCATGAAGCGCTACGCGGAGCTGTTCGAGCAGTTCGGCTACAAGAAGGAAAACATCCTCATGGAATACGGCTATGTGCGCGACATCGAGCAGGTGAATGACTACCTCGGCGCACGCAAGGTGTTCATTGACCCGGAAAATCCTCCGGCGGGCGTCGTTGTGCAGGCGAAGCCGTCGGGCGACGAAAATCAGCTGGAAGTGCAGTTCATCGTCAATCTGGATTGAGGAGGTATTGTTCCTATGAGCAAGAAGGGCTTGAAGGAAAACCAAATCTTCGCCGCACGTGACACGGTGGAAGAAAACGACAAAATCAAGGCGGCGCGGGAGGCCGTTGCTGCTGACCCGACGAACGCTGAGAAGTACATGGCGCTGGGGCTGGCGCTGCGCGGACAGATGTTTTTCCGCGAGGCGCTGGAGGCGTACTCCATCGGGCTGACCTATGACCCGTTCATGTCCCTGCTGTACCGTCATCGCGGTCATGCGTATGTGAATTTGGGGCAGTATCAGGAAGCTGCGGCGGATTTTGAGATGGGGCTGCGCATCGACCCGAAGAACTGGGACTGCTGGTATCATCTGGGACTGAGCTACCACCTGATGGGCAGCTACGAGCGCGCGCTCAAAGCCTATGAAACCTGCTATGCGCTGTCGCCTACGGATGAATACCGCATCTGCACGACCGATTGGTACTGCATGACGCTGATGAAGATGGGGCGCATTGACGATATGCGCAAGGCGGCATCGCGCATCCATGCTGACATGGAACCCGGCATGAGCGAAGGCTACTTCGATCGCGTACTGGTCTACAATGGTACGCGGAATATCGATGAAGTACTGGCGGAAGCCGCGGCGAAGGACGACCACATGTACGCAACGGGTGCATATGGTCTGGCGGTGTACGAGGAATATGTGCTGGGCAACCGCGAGAAGGCGAAGGAAATCCTGACGCGCATTGCGGGCCGCGACGAAACGTGGGGCGGTTTTGCGGAACACGCCGCTGCCGATCAGCTGAAGCATTGGGACGACTGAAGTCGTACAATAAATATGAATCACAGGCAGGAAAGACCCTGATTCATCGCGAAAAAGAAAGGCGGATGACAAACCATGAGCGAAAAGAAGAAGGTCGGTCTGGACATTGCCCGCTCCAGCACGCTGGTGCAGGAATATCAGGTCGCGTCTTGGGAGCGGAACGAACTGCCGACGACCCCGGAACTGACCGCAATCGACGAAAAGATTGCGAAGGATCCGGAGAATGCCGAACTCCATAAGGAGCGCGGGCTGCTGCTGGCGGGGCTGGGCTACTACCGTGAGGCGGCGGAATGCTACTCCCGTGCCATCGCCATCAATCCCTTTAACTGGGAATACTATCGCCATCGTGCGCACCGCTTCGTGTCCTGCGGCTACTTTGCCGACGGCGCAGCGGACTTCACCATCGCGTCCCGCCTGAATCCGAATGACTGGAACGTGTGGTATCATCTGGGCTTGAGCTACTTCCTGCTGGGCATGTATGACAAGGCAGACTGGGCGTATACGCGCTGTGCCGCGCTGAACAAGACCGCGGACGACATCTGCGCCGTGACGGACTGGCATTACATGACGCTCAAGCGGCTGGGCAAGGACGAAGAGGCGGCGAAGCTGCTGGACGAAATTACCGAGGACATGCCTGTGTCCGATGAGGTGGCGAACTCTTACTATCAGCGCCTGCGCGTCTACAAGGGGCTTCGTGCGCCGGAAACGCTCTTCACCAACGCGGGCGACGGTGCGGGGCTGGACGTCATCACGCAGGGCTTCGGCGTGGCGAACTACTACCGCATGAACGGCCAGGAAGAAAAGGGCGTCGAAATGCTCAAGAAGGTCGTGTACACGGCGGAACACAGCAAGTGGTACGCGGCGTTCGGCTGCCTGGCAGCGCGTGTTGACCTGAAGAACATCGGTCAGGCTTGAAGGGAGGAGCGAGAACAATGAATCAGGCATATGAATCGGCAAGCTTTGTGCGCTGCGTTGTGCCGGAGACGGCGGATATTCAGGCGGCGAGCGCGGCTGTGGCTGCGAATCCCGAAAGCGGCGACGCTTGGATGAAGAAGGGTCATGCGCTGGCGAAGGTGTCCATGATGCGCGAGGCGGAAGAGTGCTACGCCATGGCGATTTCCTGCGACCCCTTCAACTGGGAATATTACCGTCATCGTGCGCATCGCTTCCTGTCCTGCTGGCGCTTTGAGGACGCCGCGGCGGATTTCGTGATTGCGTCCCGTCTGAATCCGAATGATTGGAATGTGTTCTACCATCTGGGTCTGAGCTACTTCCTCCTGCGCGATTATGCGAAGGCGGCGAAGGCGTATGCGCGCTGCTATGAGCTGACAGACGCCGATCCGGAGCTGATTGCCGTGACCGACTGGTACTACATGACGCTCAAGCGCCTTGGCAACGACGAGGAAGCGGCGAAGATTCTTGCGCGCATCACCGACCACATGAATCCGGGCGAGAACACCGCCTATTATGCGCGTCTGCTGATGTACAAGGGCTTGAAGAAGCCGGAAGAGCTGCTGTCCACCGACCCGGAGGAGGTAACTGCGCTGGAGCTCATCACCATGGGCTTCGGCATCGCGAACTATTTCCTTCAGAATGGTCAGCCTGACAAGGCATATGACCTGATGGAGCGCGTGGTGAAGGCGGGCGACGAAAACGACTGCTACTTCGCTTTCGCCTACCTCGCCTCCAAGGTCGATTTGGCACACAAGGGATAAGAGGGTGATTGCAGACTTTGTCTGTTTTCATTGTCCCCTTGTTGCCTCCGCAGAGGCGAAATCCCTGCAACAAAGAACAACCAGAGGGTTCAAAACACCCTCTGGCATTCTTTGCATAAAGAAAACGCACCAGTTTTTCATTTTGTTGCGGACGCAGCACCTACCGCTGTGCCCTGAAAGGCAGGAAATAGCGTGGAACAGCTTCAACTCGATGATTTCCTCATGTATAATTTCCTCTCGCAGGTGCAAATCAGCCCCGATGGGAAGAAGGTCGCCTATGTCGCGACGACGCCTGACCTCGCAAAGAATGGATACAACGCCAACCTCTACCGCATCGACGCGGAAAGCGGCGAAAATGCCTGTCTGACGAACTCCGGACGAGTGAAAGGCTTCTGCTGGCAGGGCGCTGAAACGCTGCTGTATACCGTGCCGGTCGAAGCGGATGACGCTTTCCCGGATGGGCAGACCGTGCTGTACCGCCAGAATGCGGGCAGTGCGGCGGAAGAAGTATGCCGCGGCGAAGGCTCCCTGTCGCTCGAAGGCGTACTGACGGATGGAAGCATTGTGTTCTCCCGCGTTGATAACCTGACGACCGAAGCCGCGCTGGAAGGGCTGGCAGGGCATGAGCGGCTCGCGGCGCGTCTGGCGGAGAAGGAGCGCAATGAGGTCTGCACTGTGTTCGATGAATATCCCTTCTGGTTCAACGGCAAGGGCGTCATCAACAAGAACCGCAAGACGCTGTATCTCTGGGACGGCAAAGAACTCAAGCGCATCACCCCGCCGCGCTTCCGCGTGATGGAAGTGTGCGTAGAGGGCATGAAGATTGCCTACGCGGGCTGCATGGTGGAGCCGATTGAAAAAGAGCTTGTCGGCGTTTACTGCTACGACGCGGAGAAGAGCAAAATCACTTGCCTGCTGCCGGAAGATGAATATTACATCGAAGGCATGACGTTCTGGGGCGATTCGCTTGCCTACTGCGGGTCGAAGATGGATCGGTACAGCTGCGCACAGTGTCCCGATCTGCTGCTGCTGAACCTCGAAACGGGCGCGCGCACGCTCCTGTGCGACACGGACGACGAAATCAACGTCGGCAACCCCGTCGGCAGCGACTGCCGCATGGGCGGCGGCTATGCGATGCGCGCGGACGGGGAGTACCTGTACTTCCTGACTGGCGTATATGACGCGACGCACCTGTGGCGCATTGACCGCACGGGTAAGATGGAGAAGCTGCTGGAGAAGGACGGCTCGATTGACTGCTTCGATGTGCAGAACGGCGCAGTGTACTGCGTGGCGATGTACGACATGCGCTTGCAGGAGCTGTATCGCTTTGCGGAGGGCAAGCTGACCCGCCTGAGCAGCTGGAACGACGACTTCTTCCTCACCAAGCCGCCCGTTATCCCGCAGCCGCTGCAATTCATCAACAGCGACGGCGTACAGATTGACGGCTTCGTGATGACGCCGACCGACCATGTGCCGGGCAAGAAGACGCCTGTCATTCTCGACATTCACGGCGGCCCGCACCTGACCTACGGCGCGGTGTACTACCACGAGATGCAGTACTGGGCGAATCACGGCTACTACGTCATCTACTGCAACCCGCGCGGCGGCGAAAGCCGGGGCAACGAATTCGGCTACATCTGCGGCCGCTTCGGCACGATTGATTATGACGACATCATGGCGTTCTGTGACGAGGCGCTGAAAGCCTATCCCGACATGGACGAGAAACATATGGGCGTGACGGGCGGCAGCTACGGCGGCTTCATGACCAACTGGATTATCGGGCACACGAACCGTTTCGCGGCGGCGGCATCCCAGCGCGGCATTGCGAACTTCGTCAGCATGGAGGGCACGAGCGACATCGGCACACTGTTCGCCGAGCGGCAGATTCTCGCCACAACCCACACGAATCTGGACAAGATGTGGAAGCAGTCGCCGCTGAAATACGCCGACCGCTGCACCACGCCGACGCTGTTCATCCATTCGGAGGAGGATTACCGCTGCTGGATGGTGGAGGCGCTGCAAATGTATTCAACGCTGATTCACCACGGCGTCCCGACGCGCCTGTGCCTGTTCCACGGTGAAAACCACGAGCTGAGCCGCGGCGGCAAGCCCAAGGGCCGCATCCGCCGTTTGCAGGAAATCACCGCGTGGATGGACAAGTATTTGAAGGAAGAGTAAGCGGCGCTTCCCTTTGAATGCCTTTTGCTATCGTGCAGGGAATTTTGCCTTCGCAGACGCGAAATCCTTGCAAATCACACGAAAAGTTCAAGGGAGCAAGTCCCTTGTTAGATAAAGGAGGTTGACACCTATGATTCTCATTAAGGGTGGAAAAATCAAGCCTATTACGGGTGCGGAAATCGAAAACGGCGAACTGCTCATCGGCGACGACGGAAAAATCGCCGCCATCGGCAAGACCGTCGATGCACCCGCGGACGCCAAGGTCATCGACGCCACGGGCTGCCTCGTGACCCCCGGCCTCATCGACGCGCACTGCCATATCGGTATCGACGAAGAGGGGATGCGCTGGGAGGGCAATGACTGCAACGAATACTCCAGCCCCGTGACCCCCGAAATGCGCTCTATCGACGGCATCAATCCCCGCGACGAAGCGTTCCACCTCGCCCTTGAAGGCGGTGTGACCACCGCGACCACCGGCCCCGGCTCGGCGAATGTCCTCGGCGGCACGTTCGTTGCCCTCAAACTCGATGGCAACTGCATCGACGACATGATTGTCAAGTACCCCGCCGCCATGAAGATTGCTTTCGGTGAAAACCCCAAGGGCTGCTATGGTCAGAACGGCCATAAGGAACCCGTCACCCGCATGGCGGTCGCGGCGCTCCTGCGCGAACAGCTCTTCAAGGCGAAGCGCTATGCTGCTGAAGTCGATGCGGCGGAAAAAGACCCCACCAAGACCCGCCCGTTTGATATGCAGCTGGAGGCTCTGCTGCCCGTCATTCGCAAGCAGATTCCGCTCAAGGCCCACGCGCACCGCGCGGACGACATTCTGACCGCCCTGCGCATTGCCCGTGAGTTCGATTTGGACATTACGCTCGACCACTGCACCGAAGGTCACCTGATTGTGGATCAGCTGGTGAAGGCGGGCAAGCCCGTGCTGGTCGGCCCGTCGCTGGGCTCGAAGAGCAAGGCGGAGCTGCGCGAAAAGACATTCGAGACGGCTGGCATCCTTGACCGCGCGGGTCTGGAAGTCTGCATCATCACCGACGCGCCAGTGATTCCGCTGTACTACCTGCCGCTGTGCGCGGGTCTGGCGGTTAAGGCGGGCATGAAGGAAGAATCCGCATGGCGCGCCATCACCATCAACCCGGCGCATGTCGTGGGCATCGCTGATCGCGTGGGCTCACTGGAAGTCGGCAAGGATGCGGACATCGCCATCTTTGAAGGCAACCCGCTGCGCGACATTCAGTGCCGCACCAAGGCTGTGTTTGTGGGCGGCAAGCAGGTTGTGGGAGAGTAATTTATCAGCGGCTGATAAAGAGCCGGCAGCGTGGAGAGGCGCTGTCGGCTCTTTTTATACTATTTCCAAATGAGAATGCGCCAAGATGCGCCGCGAATTTTTCGTTCTGGCTAACGGGAGTGAAATGCAGCGTAGCAGTGCTACGCTAAATGGAACGACCGGACGCCAGAGCGGAAAAGGCGCAAGCAGATGGCGCAGGTGAATTTGGAAATAGTATTAAACGCATCTTTCCTATCAACGTCATTTTGCCATATTTGCGCAAGTTTTGTCAAGCGAACAGGCCCTTTTCTAATGCAATTTTCATCCTAATATGCAAAAAGCCCTGCTTCCACGTCGGAAACAGGGCTGGTAGTGTATATTAGTTGCCGCGGCGCTTCATGAACGAAGGTACGCCGTTGGCGTCCGTCGTCGGGCGCTTGGGCTGCTGCGGCTGCACAGAGGGCATCGGGCCGGTTGCACCGCCCGCGTACTGCTGCTGCACAGGCTGCATATTGCCAGTGTAGCCCTGCTGCGCGTAATCCAGCTGCTGGGGCTGATTGCCAAACAGCTGCGGCTGACCATACGCCGGCTGCTGCGGCTGCGCAGGCTGCTGGGGCGCATAATACGCGGGTTGTGCCGGCTGCTGCGTCATCGGCGCTTGCGGAACGCCCATGGTCGGATGGCTGCTGTAGCTGTCGCTGCTGGTGTAGGACGGCGTGTACTCGCCCGTCGCACCGTAGTTGCCGGGCGTATAGCTGCCGGTCGCACCGGTCGCACCGGTCGCGCCGTAATTGCTGCCATAGAGGCGATCGCGGTTGATATCGCGCGCCGACTTAACCGGCTCACGCGGCGGGAACGGCGTTTTCTCAAAGCCCGTCGCAATCACGGTGATGCGCACCTTGTCGCCCATGGACTCGTCGATGCCCGCGCCGAAGATGATGTTCGCATCGGGATCGGCTTCCTCCATGACGAGGTTTGCCGCTTCGTTGATATCAATGATGGAAATATCCTTGCCGCCGGTGATGTTGATCAGCACCGCGCGCGCACCGCTGATGGACGTCTCCAGCATCGGGCTGGAGATGGCGTTCTTGGCGGCGTCAATCATCTTGTTCTCGCCTTCGCCGTAGCCGATGCCCATATGCGCCATGCCGCCGGATTCCATGACGGTCTTGACGTCCGCGAAGTCAAGGTTAATCAGTGCAGGCACAGCAATCAGGTCGCTGATACCCTGGATGCCCTGATGCAGCACCTCGTCCGCAATGCCGAACGCCTCAACCATGCTCGTCCCCTTGCTGACGACCTGCAAGAGCCGGTCATTCGGGATGACAACGAGCGTATCGACGCGCTGCTTGAGGTCAGAGATGCCCGCTTCCGCATTGCGCATCCGCTGCTTGCCCTCAAAGGCGAAAGGCTTGGTCACAACCGCGATGGTCAGCGCGCCCTGTTCGCGGGCAATTTCCGCCACGACCGGCGCGCAGCCCGTGCCCGTGCCGCCGCCCATGCCCGCGGTGACAAACACCAGGTCAGCACCCTTGAGTGCACCCGCGATTTCCTCGCGGGATTCCTCTGCGCTGCGGCGGCCGACTTCCGGCACTGCGCCTGCGCCCAGACCCTTGGTGACTTTCTCACCAATCTGGATTTTCGTCTGCGCGCCGGACATCTGCAAAGCCTGCATATCGGTATTGATGGCGATGAACTCCACGCCGCGCAAGCCGGATTCGACCATGCGGTTGACCGCGTTGCCGCCGCCGCCGCCGCATCCCACGACCTTGATGGAAGCATAATTGCTGGTCAATTGGTCATTCTGAATTTCAATCACGTTGCATCCCCCTGACTCATATGCTCATATGGTATCTTGCCCTGTATGCCGCGTTTTCTTGCAATCAGTAGCCCATCAGCCAGCGGAATGCACGGCTGAACAGCCCCTTTGCACCGCCTTCTGGTGCTTTCTGCTCTTCCTGCGTCGTCACGACAAGAATGGTCAACCCGACGGCGCTGGAGAAAACATGGCTGGTCATTTTGTTGTTGGTGCGCTGGGCCTCCCGGATGATTCGGTGGAGTTTGCCCGCAAGGAAGTCCTTGCCTCCCTTGTTGAGAATCAAGCCGCCGCCGGTCAGATAGACGTTCGACCACTTGCCAAGCTTCACGCCGCCTTCTTCCAGCGCTTTGTTGATGGCCTCCGCGATTTCCTCCACTTTCGCTTCGATAATCGGGGTCACTTCGTCGCGCCGGACAGTGCGGGCGGGTTCATCTTCCGTCGCGGGAATGACATACGTTTCATCCTGATTCGCGCTGTTGAAGCTGTACGTCTGCTTAATTTTTTCCTCCACGAACGGAAATGGAATATTCAGCTGCTCCGCAATGTCCGCCGAAATATGACCGCCGCCAATGTCGAGGCACTTGTGGAAAATCAGCGCGTCGCCCTCCATCACCATCACATCGGTGCACAGATAGCCAATATCGATGAGCATTGCCGTCTTGTCGCGCTCATCTTGGCTCAGGGCATATGTCGCTTCCCCGGCGACGGTGGAGTAGAACTCGCGGGGCTCAATATCCATATCGCGCAGGCGGTAGGTGATATCATCAATGAAATACTTGTCCGCCGTCACCAGTGCAATCATGGCGGACAGTTCGCGACCCTTGATACCCACGGGCGACAGCGTCTTTTTGCCGTCATCCACGCGGAACCACGCGGGCGCGGAATGAATGATGCGGTCGCCGCCGGATTCTTCCGCCAGCTTGAAGCAAGCGCGGACATCCTGCGCTGTAACATGCGGATCAGGTCCGGTTAGCGACACATGCACTTCCTTGACAATCACGCGTGTAAACATGCCCGGCACACCGACATTCAGCTCATGAATGCGGCAGTTGCCGGTTTTCTGCGCCTGATCAATGGCAGTGCGAATCACATCCCGAATCTCATCGGGATTGTTCCAGCCATCCTGCAAATATCCGCTGTACGGCACAGCGCCGGAGCCAACGATATCACAGCGTTCGCCATTGCTCTGCGCGACCATCGTGACGATTTTGCTGGTTCCAAAGTCAATCGTCGGTACCGTAATCTTCATGAACTCTCATACCCCCTGTTTCCCGGTCTGGCCGTTCTGCCGGACGGCTGAAGCCGGGAAAATTGCGGTTCTGACACCCCTGTACCTTGGTTTCTGCCAGCCTGTCAGCAGACGGCTTTTCCCCGCCAGACAGGCGCAGTCACCTATCCAATATACCATTTTTCATTATAAGCCTTTTTTCTCTGGAATGCAAGTGCTTTCGGGCGTTTTGAATGTTTTTCGCCGTCATTTTTATCCGATTTTCATGTTTTGCGGTGCTGATGATGATTGTATTACACCGTCGGCGGCGCATAAACCGGATTCACCGCGTCCGTCAGCGTCAGTGTGCCGCCCGTTTTGCCCATTGCCGAAAGCTCCGTGCGGACGATCAGGAACGCCCGCAGCTTCTCATGCAGCAGCGATGAATCCCCCAGCACAATTTCCATGCCGTCCATCGTCTGCATCCGTATTCTGTCCAGCGAGCTGACATCTAATACGGCAATCTGGTCAAGTCCGCCCATGACGGTCAGCTGCAGCAGCACCTCGGTCACAGCATCCAGCTGCTTCTGCTGATTGGCAATCAGCTTCTGCCCGATGATCGTCTTTTTGACGCTTAAGCCCTGCACGCGCACCAGTTCCGGATGCGATTCGTTCGCGTTCTGCACCGTGCGCAGGACGTAGCCATGCGCGTCGGTAATTACGCCGATGCCCGATGTAGTCAGGAACGTGACCTCCTGCCGCTCCTTAACTTCGATGCAAATCGTGTCGAAGGATTCCAGAGACACCATCCGGCAAATCAGATATGGATTCTGTTCGATGCGATTGGAAATTTCCTTCTCGTTAATTAACGACGACTGCCCAAGTTTCAGTTTGGACAGGCGGATGATTTCCTCCGCGCTGATGCGCACGTTGCCCGTCACCCTGATGTTGCGGACAGTCAGCACACCCCCGAACAGGAACGCGACAAAGAGAATGGCAAGCGCAAGCGGCACGATTGCTTTCCACACCCGCCGCGTGCGGTGATGGCGCTTCTGCGTTTCTTCCGAGTAGCTGTCCGTGTCCAGCACAGGCGGATGGCTCCACACTGACGCTTCCGGCGGGGGACTCTGCGGCGGCTCACCCAAATCAGGGGGCGCAGAAGCTGATTCTGCGTCCCGAAACGGCTGATTCCAGAAGGGGTTTGTCGCCCGGTACAGATCCGGCGAGCGTTCCTGACGCAGTTCCGGCGACTGTTCCGGTTCCTCAAACGGGTTTTCTGCTGTCGGATGCTGTGTGCGCCGTCTGCCACCCGGCGGCGTGCCCGGCTGCCAGTTATCCTGTGTCACGGGGGTCATTCCTCCTTCCGTGCTGCCCTGATTATGCGTTCGCGTGTACGCGGCGGATATCCGCGCCCAAACAGGTCAGCTGTGTCTCAAAATGCTCATAGCCGCGGTCGATGAGCCCCGCGCCGTCCACCTGCGTTTCGCCTTGTGCCTTTAGTCCCGCCAGCGTCAATGCCGCGCCACCGCGCAGATCGCGCGCTGTCACCCGTGCGCCGTACAGTTCCGGGACACCGCGAACAACCGCCGTCCGCCCGCTGCATAGGATGCGCGCACCCATGCGGTTCAAATCCCCCGCGTGGGTAAATCGGTTCTCGAACACGTTTTCCACAACCACGCCCGTCCCCTCGGACACGGACAGCAGCGCCAGCATCTGTACCTGCATATCCGTCGGGAAGCCGGGATACGGCTGCGTCTGCAGCTGTGCAAACGCTGTCAAACGCTCCGGCGCAGTCAGAATAACGCGTTTTTCTTCCTCGCGCACGTCGCAGCCCATTTCGCGCAGCTTCGCATTCACCGCCAGCAGCGCCTGAACCGGGGCGCGAGTCAGCTCAATGGTGCCGCCTGTAATTGCCCCTGCCGCCAGCAGCGTTCCGGCGACAATGCGGTCGGGCATGGGCGTCCATCGCGTGCTGTGCAGGTGCTTCACGCCCTCAATCGTCATAACCGCGCTGCCCGCGCCGCGGACGCTTCCGCCCATTGCATTGATGAAGTTCGCCAAATCGACGATTTCCGGTTCACGCGCCGCGTTGTGGATAACGGAAATTCCCGGCAGCAGCACCGCCGCCATCAGGATATTCTCCGTCGCGCCGACGCTGGGGTAGTCCAGATGCACCTCGCCGCTGTGCATATTGCCGCCGTCGCAGTGAATCACGCCGCCTTCCTCGTGAATCACCACGCCCAGACTGCGCAGGCCTGACAGGTGCAAATCAATGGGGCGCAGTCCGATTTCGCAGCCGCCGGGATATGTAACCGTCGCCTGCCGGAAGCGCGAGAGAATCGGCCCAAGCAGGAAGATAGACGAGCGAATCTGCTTGGACAGCGCATCCGGCATTTCCGTGCGGTTCAACCCGCCCGCGTCGAGCGTCAGCGTGTGTCCGTCACGGCGAATCCGGCAGCCCAGCATCGTCAGGATGTCCGTCATCTTCCGCACGTCGGAAATCATCGGCACGCCCTGCAGCACCACCGTTTCCTCCGTCAGCACCGAAGCCGCGAGAATGGGCAGCGCCGCGTTCTTCGCGCCATCGACGCGCATCGTACCCTCCAGCTTTCTTCCGCCCCGCACAACAAACGCTTCCATCCGCGTCCACCTCCTGTGCTTCAGCCTATGCCGGAAAACAGGCGCTGTGCCAATTTCGCAGTTCAAATAGCTGATTCACGGGAAATATTGAGCAGGATGCCGATGGCTGCCATCGTGATGGAAATCGACGTGCCGCCGGCGGAGAAGAACGGCAGGGGCAAACCTGTCGTCGGCAGAATGCCCACAACCACGCCCATGTTGAGGAACGCCTGCACGCTGATGCTGCTGGTAATCCCCGCCGCCAGCAGTGTTCCGAACTTATCCGGGCAGCGCATGGCGATTCGCATTCCCCGCAGCATCAGCGCCACGAACAGCGCCACCACAATCAGGCAGCCCAGCAGCCCGAAATCCTCCCCCACGATGGCGAAGATGAAATCGCTCTCCGGGTACGGCAGATAGGCATACTTCTGCCGCCCCATGCCCAGCCCCATGCCGAAAATGCCGCCCGACCCGAACGCAATCAGCGACTGGCTGAGCTGATAGCCCTCATCGCTCATCATGGAAAAGGGATTGCGAAAGGACAGCAGACGCCGCCGCCGATACGGCTCCGACCATGCGTAGAATGCGCCCACGCCCAGCCCGCCGACGAGCATCAGCAGAATATGCCGCCACTTCGCGCCCGCCATGATGATGAGAATCAGGCTGACGATGAGGATTGACCCCGCGGTGGACAGGTTCGGCTGCTCCAGAATCAGCAGGAATACAACTCCCGGCACGACCAGCACTGGCACAATGCCCGTGAAGAGACGGCGAATGCGCTCGCCGCGGTAGGTCAGCGTCGTCGCCATATACAGCACCACGGCGAATTTCGCGATTTCTGACGGCTGGAAGGACAATCCACCCAGCGACAGCCACCGCCGCGAACCGTTGATGTACACGCCAACGCCCGGTATGATGACCAGCACCAGCAGCACCGCGGACAATGCCAATCCGCCCACCACGACATACGGATGCTGCCAGCAGCGGTACGGAATGCGGCTGGTGACGATGCACGCCGCCGTGCCCAGCCCGATGCCCAGCAGCTGCTTGAGCACTTCGCTGTACGGGCTGCGCGTGGAGGTGCCGGTATAGAACGTTGCGGAAAATAGAACCAGCAATCCCGCGAGCAGCAGCATGATGAGGATGATCACCAGCGTACCGTCCACGGGATTGCGTCTTTTCAGCGGTATTGCGGTCTGTCGCTTTTGTGCGCTTTTTGCCTGAAGCATGTCTGCTCCTTTCTCAGCGCACAGGGATGGGATTATTTCAGTTCGCGCACAAGCTCCTTGAAGATGCGCCCGCGGCTCTCATAGTCCGAGAACATGTCAAACGACGCGCACGCCGGGGACAGCAGTACATTCCACCCGTCGGAAGAAAGCGCGCGGCACTGGTCGATGGCGTCTTTGAGCGTCCCTGCGCGGTGCAGGTGCGTGTAGCCGTTTTCGCGGCAGGTGCGCTCAATCTGGTCGGCGGTTGCGCCAATCAGCACGGCCTCCTTGATGTAGGGCGATGCCAGCATTTCCTGCACCATCGGGGTGAAATCGCAATGCTTGTCGTAGCCGCCGAGGATGATGGCTGTCGGGCGCGTCATGGTCTGAATCGCCTTGATGGTGCTGTCCACGTTCGTACCCTTGCTGTCATTGATGTAGCGCACGCCGTCCAGCTCGCGGACGAACTCGATGCGGTGCTCCACGCCTTGGAACGTCCGCAGGGTGTGGGCAATCACATCCGGCTTCACGCCCATCGCGACCGCAATGCAGCACGCCGCCAGCGCGTTTTCGAGGTTGTGTGGGCCGGGAATGAACACGTCCTTCACCGGGCAAATCATCTCTTCCGCACCGTGGAAGCGCACGACGATTTCGCCATCCCGGACGAACGCGCCTTGAGCCACTTCCCGCTTGCGGCTGAACAGCATCACCTGCGCCTTCACCTGCCCAATCAGCGGTGCAAGTGCCGGGTCGTCCGCGTTGAACACGGCGACGTCCTCTGCCGTCATGTTCTGGAACTGCCGCATCTTCATCGCCGTGTAGACTTCCATCGTGCCGTGGCGATTGAGATGGTCTTCGGTAATATTGAGCAGCGCCGCCGCCTTCGGGTGGAACGTCTCCGCCGTCTCCATTTGGAAGGAAGAAACTTCGCAGACGAACAGGTCGCCGTCCTGACTGTCGAGACCTGCCGCGCTGTACGGATAGCCGATGTTGCCCACGACATGCGTCGTGCGTCCTGCATTGCGGAAGATTTCGCCCAGCAGCGTGACGGTCGTCGTCTTGCCGTTCGTGCCGGTAATCGCCACCATTTCGCCAGAGGACAGCTGATACGCCATTTCCAGCTCGCCGGTGACGTATACGCCCATTTCCTTCGCCTTCAAGACGAACGGCGCGTTGTCCGGTACAACGGGACTGATGACCATTGCGTCGATGCCGTCCAAGCACTCCATCGCCGGGCAGCCCAGACGGCGCTCCAGCGGCAGATTTTCCAGCGGCTTCAGGCTGTCCCCCAGCTGTTCCGCCGCCTTGCTGTCATTGATGATAACGTGCGCGCCTGCCTTGCACAGCAGCTGCGCCGCCGCAATCCCGCTGCGCGCCATACCGACCACCAGCACGCGCTTGCCCGCGTATTTTTCCGTATTGCGCATGATTTTTCGCTCTCCTTACACGATGACCGAAATAACCGCCAGCGCCGTCAGCACCAGCGTCACCACGGTATACATCAGCACGATTTGCGTTTCCTTCATGCCGCACTTCTCAAAATGATGGTGCAGCGGCGACATTTTGAACAGCCGCCGGGGCGTCCCGTAGATTTTGCGGGTCGCTTTGTAATAGTAGCGCTGCAAAATGACGCTCACGCTGGACATGCAGCAGGTGAAGCCAATTAGCAGCAGCAGGAACGGCTGACGCAGCAGCATCGCCATGCCGACCACCGCGCCGCCGATGAACATCGACCCGGTGTCGCCCATGAACACCTTTGCCGGATAGCGGTTGTAGCGCAGGAAGCCGAGACAGCCGCCGCACAGCGCCGCCGCGAAGATGGCAATCGCGCTGTAATTATCCTGCAGCGCGCGCGCCGCATCAGGGTCGTCGGGAATCTTCACCATCGGAATGCCGAACGAGCCGCCATTCAGGTGCTGATAGACCGTCACGGCGCTGAGGCCCGCAATCACCGCCCAGCCCATGCAGCCGACACTCGTCACGCTGGACAGGATGCCGTCGATGCCGTCCTGCAGGTTCGCGCTGTTGGTCATAAACAGCACCGTCAGCGCCAGCAGCGGAATATACCACAGCCCTAAGTCCCATTCGGTATTCGCAAACGGCAGCAGCACCTTGCTCCCCTGCGTGAAGTAGCACCAGACCGAGAAGCCGAGGCACACCACAGACAAGCCGATTATCTTCTGCCACGGGGTCAGCCCTTCGGAACGGTGCTTGACTGCCTTCGTCCAGTCGTCCGCCAGACCGACTGCCATCGACCCCAGCGATACAAGCAGCAGCGGCAGAATCGTCGTCACCCACGCGCCGGTATACGCCGCGCACAGCACAAACGATACGATGCAGCCCAGCGCAATCATCAGCCCGCCCATAATCGGCGTGCCGCGCTTTTTCAGGTGCTCCTTCGGGCCGAGTTCGTTCTCGCTCGTTTTCATTTGGTGACCGCGCAGCCATTCAATCAGCTTCGGGCCAGTCGCCAGCGCAATCGCTGCGGACAGCACCAGCGCAAGCAGTACATTTGTCAGCATAGGTAATCCTTCCTTATTATCGGGTATTCAATGCGCAGCAGCTTACTCGCCGCGCAGTTCCGTCAGCAGCTCCTGCACGACAACTTTCTCGTCGAACGGCCGCTTGACGCCCATTGTCTCCTGATACGTCTCGTGACCCTTGCCGCACAGAACGATGATGTCGCCTTCCCGCCCGATTTCCAGCGCGTGGCGGATGGCGTCCCGACGGTTCTCGATGACGACGTACTCGCCCGTCGTCTCTTTGATGCCCTCTTCGATTTCGCGCAGGATTTCCATCGGGTCTTCCGTGCGCGGATTGTCACTGGTGAGGATGCACAAATCCGCCAGTTCGCCGCCGATGCGCCCCATGATCGGGCGCTTGCCCTTGTCGCGGTCGCCGCCGCAGCCGAAGAGCGCAATCAACCGTTTCTTGGTGAACGTGCGGCAAGTGCGCAGGATGTTGCTCAGCGCATCCGGCGCATGGGCATAGTCAAGAATCACGCGGTACGGCGTGTTCGTCGGCAGCATTTCAATGCGCCCCGGCACACTGTGGATGCTTTCCAGCCCCGCGCGGAGATTCTCCGGCGACACGCCCAGAATCAGCGCGCACGCCGCCGCGGACAAGGCGTTGTAGACATTGAACATGCCCGTCATGCGCAGGTTGATTTGGATGTATTCCGCGTTGCGCAGCCGCAGCTCAAAGGACACGCCGTTTTCGGTGATTTCAATGTCGCGCGCGAACAAATCCGCCTCCGCCGCAATGCCATAGGTCATGTGCGGAATCGTCACGTCGCGCAGCAGCTCCACCGCCCGCTCGTCATCGGCGTTAATGGCGGCATTTTTCGCCATGCCGGAGGTGAAGAACGCCTTTTTGCACTGGAAGTAGTTCTCCATCGTACCGAAGTAGTCCAGATGGTCTTGGCTGAGGTTGGTGTAGCAGCCGCACTCGAACGTCATGCCGTCCAGCCGGTGCATATCCAGCGCGTGCGCCGACACCTCCATGACGACCACCTGCACGCCTGCCTGCACCATCTCGTTCAAGTCGCGCATGAGGTCAATCGGATCGGGCGTGGTCTTGCTGGACGGGATGTGCTTCTCGCCGATCATGTTGCCCGTCGTGCCGACCAGCCCGCACTTGAAGCCCGCCTGTTCGCAGATAGACTTGACCATGTAGCTGGTCGTCGTCTTGCCCTTCGTGCCGGTGATGCCCACGAAGCGCATCTTCCGCTCCGGATGATTAAAGAACGCCTCGCTGATTCTCGCCATTGCCGCGCGGCCGTTGCTCACCAGCACCTGCGGCACGTTCACATCGTCCAGGAAGCGCTCCACCACCAGTGCCACGCAGCCATTTTGCACCGCCTGCGGGGCATACTGATGCGCATCAAAATGTGCGCCGGCAAAGCAGAAGAAGATGCCGTTTTCGGTCTTTTCCCGGCTGTTGGAACACAGCGCCGCAATCTCCACGGACATATCGCCCCTGGTTTCCAGCAAGTACGGCACTTCCTTGACAAGCTGTCTCAGTTCCATCGTCAATTAGCTCCTTTATTCGTCATCCCCGGCCATCAGCAGAAAAATCGTTGTGCCGGGCTGTACATATTCTCCCGCTGCGGGGCTTTGCTCTGTGCACAACCCCTGCCCCGTCATGGACATCGTCAGTCCCCGCTGGCGCACAAGGCGCGCGCAGTCTACATCGCCCAAGCCAGTCAGGTCAGGCACACAGACCAGCTCTTCCGGCGTCATTTCCTCTGAACCGGCGGTGTAGAGCATCACATGCCCGCCTTTGACGAGCTTCGCGCCCGCCGGCGGCAATTGATCCAGCACGACGGTGTTCGCGCCGTCCGTCACGCTTTCCAATCCCACCTGTGACAGTTTACGCTTTGCATCGCCAATCGTCAAGCCTTTCAGCGCAGGAACTTCAATTTCTTCATCTTTTTCGTCATTTTCCGGGTCAATTCCGAGGTACGGCAGCATTTCCTGCATGATTTGCCGGGCAAAAGGCGCCGCCGTCGTGCCGCCGTAGTCAATCGGCACGTCTGCCTCCTTGACAATGACGAGGATGCTCACCTGCGGATCATTCACCGGCGCGAAGCCGTAGAACGACCCGATGTGCGTGTCGCGCACGACGCGTCCATTCTTGTAAACCTGTGCCGTGCCGGTTTTGCCGCCGATGCGGTAGCCAGCAATCGCCGCGTTCTTGCCGCCGCCTTCTGAGACGACACGCTCCAGCAGCAGCCGCATCGTGTCGCTCGTTTCCGGGCGAATTGGCGCTGCCATCACCGTCGGGTGAAAGCGCTCCAGCGTCTCCCCGTCCGGCGTTTGAATTTCGCTGACGATGTAGGGTTTCATCAGTTTTCCGCCGTTGATGACGGAGTTCGCCGCCATCATCATCTGAATCGGCGTGAGCGCGACGGACTGTCCGAAGCCGATGCGCGCCAAGTCCACGCGTTTGACGTTCCGCGACGTGATGAGGATGCCCGGCGACTCCCCCGGCAGGTCAATGCCCGTCTTTTTGCCCAGCCCGAACGCCGTCAGGTAGCGGTAGAACGTATCCGTCCCCATCCGCAGCGCCAGCTCGACAAACACCGGGTTGCAGCTGTTTTTCAGCCCATCTGCCATCGTCTCCGCGCCGTGCGGCCGTCCCCAGCAGCGGATGGTGTCGCCGTCAACGGTGATTTTCGCCGAGCAGTAGAAAGAATCCTGCGGCGTTGTCACCCCGCTGTCCAGCGCGGATGCCGCCGTGAGAATTTTGAACGTGCTGCCCGGCTCGTAAACGTCGGAAATCGCAGTCAGGCGCATCAGCTCCGTCAGCGTCTCCGCGTCGTTGCGCGGCGGATCGTTCGGGTCGTAGCATGGGTTCATGCACATCTGTCTCTTATACACATCTGACGCTGCCGACGAACTCTAGGG
>OWIX01000579.1_pt1 | contig 23180 bp, 27 predicted proteins | sample 1732851 | NCBI WGS metagenome assembly OWIX01 (sample SAMN05065761, study PRJEB22554) | human gut metagenome | biome: ENVO:2100002; feature: ENVO:00000062; material: ENVO:00002003 | host: Homo sapiens | place: USA
TAGGGCTTCGCCCGTCTAAGAAATACCCCCGGCTAGGCCGGGGGATATTTATTTGCCGTTTCGGTCAGGATTTCGATTTTGTTTGTGCAAAACCGACGCATTGGTGTTAAAATCTTGTTAAAAACCGTCCCTTTTACTACTGGCACGGGCGCGGGGCAGGTGGTATAGTAAACAGGCATGTGTTTTTTAGGAGGATCAATATGCTTTCTGCCTTTTTTTGCAGCCTGAAGCAGGAATTTGCAGGCTACAACTCGAAAAAGCTGCTCGCCGACATGATGGCGGGCCTGACGGTCTGCGCTGTCGCGCTGCCGCTGGCATTGGCGTTCGGCGTTTCATCCGGCGCGAGCGCGGCGTCCGGGCTTGTCACGGCCATCATCGCGGGCGTGGTCATCGCCATTCTCGGCGGCGCGTCGTACCAGATCTCGGGCCCGACGGGCGCGATGAGCGCGGTGCTCGTCGGCATCGTCGCGGAATACGGCCTGCAGGGCGTGTTTTTTGCCTGCTTTGCCGCAGGCGTTCTGCTGCTGCTTGCGGGCGTCTTCAAGCTGGGCCGCTTAATTAGCTTCATCCCGATGCCCGTCATCATGGGCTTCACCTCGGGCATTGCCATCATCATTGCGATGGGCCAGATCGACAACTTCTTCGGCACGGTGTCGGAGGGAGGCTCGAATTTGGAAAAGATCGCGTCCTATGGCCGTCTTGGCTTCCATCCGAACATGCAGGCGGTGCTCATCGGCCTTCTCGTCGTGCTGGTGATGGTCTTCTGGCCGAAAAAATGGAGCGCGCGTGTGCCGGGCTCGCTCGTCGGCATCATCCTTGCGACGATCGTCGCGACAGTCGCGGGCATGGATCAGCTCGCTGTCGTCGGCGACATTCCCAAGACGCTCCTGCTCGCCGACCGCCTGTCGCTCGGCGGCCTGAGCTTCACGATGCTCGAAAACCTGATCTCTCCCATCGTGACCATTGCGGCGCTCGGCATGATCGAGAGCCTGCTTTGCGGCGCGTCGGCCTCGCGCATGAAGGGCGAAGCGTTCAACGCCGATCAGGAGCTGATCGCACAGGGCGTGGGTAATATTCTGCTGCCGCTTTTTGGCGGTGTTCCCGCGACCGCAGCCATCGCACGCACGAGCGTCGCGGTCAAGTCCGGCCAGCAGACGCGCCTTACGAGCGTGTTCCATTCGCTGTTCCTGCTTGCCTCGATGTTCCTGCTCGGCGGCGTGATGGCGCGCCTGCCGCTCTCGGCGCTCGCGGGTGTGCTGATGGTCACGGCGTGGCGCATGAACGACTGGGAGGGCATCCGCTACATCTTCCGCCACAAGTTCAAGTCCGGTATCAGCCAGTTTTTGATCACGATGCTCGCAACGGTCGTCTTTGACCTGACGGTCGCGATCCTGCTCGGCGTGGTATACTCCGCCATTTTGTACATGGCGAAGTCGAGCCACATCCATGTGAATTTCTCCGATATCGACGCGAACAAGCTGCGCTCGGTGGAGGGCAAGCCCCCCATCCTCGAGACCGCCGGCGTGGCGTACATCACGGGCGCGCTCTTCTTCGGCGCGGTGGATGAGTTCAACCACCGCATGGCAGAGATGCCGCAGTACGACCACATCATCTTATCGATGCGCGGCATGCCGAGCGTGGACGTTTCGGGCGCGCAGGCGATGCTCGAGCTGTGTGAGGCGCTCAAGAGTCAGGGCAAGACGGTTGCCTGCTGCGGCATGACCGAGGCGGTGCGCAGCTACTTTGACCGCGCGGGCATCACCGAGCTTCTCGGCGAGGAGTCCTACTTCTGGAGCGCCGACCAGGCGATCCTTGACCTGCTGGACGCGGAGATTGTGGAATAAAAGACATAGAAAAGCACTTCCCGCCAGCGGCGGGAAGTGCTTTTTGCTGTACATGGGCTGCGAAAGATTTTATTTGCGCCGGTCACCCCCGCGTGCGATCTTGTCGAGCGATTCCTGCCGGACAGCCTGACGAAGCGCCGTCAGGTAGGGCGAAAAGGCGACGTTCTGCTCGCCGTAGGTGAGCTGGAGGTCGTATTCGTGGTCCTCCCAGGTCGAAATGTCGGACTCGTTGTGGGAGATCACGGCCTCGAGCTTGTCGAGCGCCTTGTAGATTTGAGCCTCCTGCGTTTCGAGTGCGGCCATCTCGTCGTAGAGTGCGCGCATCTCCTCGCGGCAGGGGGAGGGAAGCGATGCGACCCACTGGTAGAGCAGCGCTTCCTCCGTCGATTCGTCCTGTGCGGTCTTGTCAAAGGCGGGGATATCGCCCGTGAAGCACTCGCCGAGGTCGTGGATGAGGCACATGCGCGTCACCTTGTCCATGTCGGCCTCGGGAAATTCATCGCGCAGGAAAAACGCCATCAGTGCGATGCGCCAGCTGTGCTCGGCAACGCTCTCGTGCCGCCCGCCGGAGGTGTAGCAGTGGCGGGTGGTGTCCTTCAATTTTTCCGCCGTGTGCAGCGCGGCGAGCAGTTCGCTTGGTCTCATGCGTCTCCTCCATTGTCGTTTTCTGGTATTTTACCAGAGGCGGAAACGACTTGCAAGGAAAAGAAAGAAGAGAGATTCCCATTCCCAGCGGCATATGATATCATGAATGCGAGAAAATTTGGCGCCCGGTGAAACAAAACGGGCGCGGAATGCGTCTAAATAAGCAGAAGCAGGAAGATTTGAGAGAGACCCTCCCATGCGGAGGGCGGAGAGGAGAATTTATGAAGCTTGCGGCGGATTTTCGGCAGGCGGCGCGCGAGGCGCTGCGCGGCAAGTGGCCCATCGCCATTCTGATCGGCCTTGTGGCGGTGCTGCTCGGCGGCGCGGGGAGCGGCGGTCCGGAGGTCAAATTCAATTACGATGTGTCCTCGGGCGTGTCGACGACGTTTGGCTACGGCGGACAGACGATTTACTCCACAGGCTACGGTTTGGACCCGAAGTGGAGCGGACTGCTCGTCGGCGGTGTGGTCTATCTCATCGTGATCGCGCTCGTGTTGGCGGCGGCGTACTTCATCCTCGGCAGCATTGTGGGCGTGGGGTATGCCAAATATAACCTCGGCCTTGTCGACTGCACGGAGCCGGGCTTTGAGGCGCTGTTCGCCTATCTTCCGAACTGGAAGACGACGACGCTGACGCGGCTTTGGAAGGGCCTCTATATTCTGCTGGGGACGATCCTGCTCGTCATTCCGGGACTGATTATGGGCTACACCTACGCGATGACGGACTACATTTTGGCCGAGCACCCGGACATGGCGCCGGGCGAGGTGATGAAGGGCTCGAAGGCGATGATGGAGGGCAACCGCTGGCGGCTGTTTTGCCTGCAATTCAGTTTCATCGGCTGGATGCTCCTCAGCTCGCTGACGTTCGGCCTTGGCAACCTTGCGCTGCGCCCCTATCAGGAGGCGGCATACGCCGCGTTCTACCGCGAGGTATCGCTCGGGTAAAAAGATAGAGAGAAACAAAACGCGCCCCGCGGATGATCCGCGGGGCGTATTTTTGCTGTGATGGAAAGCTTACTTTGCGCTGTCGTTTGCGAGGGCCTGGTCGATCAGCTTCTGGAGCGCTGCCATGTTGTCCTCGTTGTCGATGCCGCCGAGCATCGCCTCACCGACGATGGCGCCGCTGCGGTCGATGACATAGGTGGTCGGGAAGGCCATGATGTCGCCCGCAAAGTCGCCGGCTGCGCTGTCGGAGGGGAAGTAGATGTTCTGGTAGCTTGCGCCCTTGGATTCAAGCAGACTCTTGGCCGTGCTGATCGCATCGGCGTTGCCGTCGAGGGTATCGACGTTGATGCCGATGAGCGCGCCGCCCTGCTTCTTGAGCGTCTCGTTGAGGGCGTTCAGATCGCCAAGCTCCGCCACGCAGGGCTTGCAGCCGCTGAACCAGAAGTTCACGACCGTCACAGCGTTCTGGGAGAAGATGCTGCTGTCCACGTCGTTGCCGTCAAGGTCCTTACCGGTGAAGGTGGGGAAGGTCGGGACGGCATCGCTCATGTCGCCGTTTTCACCGTCGCCTGCGGGCTGAAGTGCGGCGTACTGCTCCTGCAGGGGCTGGATCTGGTCTTCAAGGTCGCGGATCTGCTCGGAGCCTTCGGTCAGCGTCTTGAGTTCGTCCTCGGTGAACTGATCCTTCACAAGGTCGAGGGCGGCAAGCAGGTAAGCGCCGTAGTTCGATTCATCGGGGATCTCGTCGCGCTTTTCGTTCATGGCGGCGAAGAGCTTCTGCCACAGCTCAAGGTTCTCTTCCATGATGGCGTTTTCCTTGTCGGCGAGCTCCTGGATCTGGGCGTAGATCTCCTCGGCGGTCGCGCCCTGCGCATCGCCATCGCCCTTGCCGTCGCCCTTGCTGCCGCAGGCGGCGAGGGAAAGCGTCAGCGTAAAGGCGAGCAGCAGCGTAATGATCTTCTTAAAATTCATGGTTTATTCTCCTTTGTTTTCTTCAATGATCGGTTTTTGAGACAATTTGGAACATGCTCCGCCGCTGCCGAAGGCGTAGCGGAAGCGGACGGCCTCCGTCGGGCAGGCGGTCACGCATTTGCCGCAGCGGATACACTCGCTGTGGTTCGGCGTTTTGGTCACATCCACGTCCATGGGACAGGTCCTTGCGCACTTGCCGCAGGAGACGCATTTGCTCTCGTCAACGTGCATCGACAGCAGCGACACGCGGTTGAAGAGCGCGTAGAACGCGCCGAGCGGGCAGAGCCACTTGCAGAACGGGCGGTAGAAGATGACGCTCAGCACAACGACCGTGATGAGCACGCAGAGCTTCCACGAAAAGAGCTTGCCGAGCGCGGCACGGATGCTGCTGTTGACAAGCGAGAGCGGGATAGCGCCTTCGAGCACGCCCTGCGGGCAGAGATATTTGCAGAAGAACGGGTCGCCCATGCCCGCTTCGTTCACCACGAGCACCGGAAGCAGGAAGACCATCACCACCAAGATGACGTATTTGAGGTAGGTCAGCGGCTTTAGGCGCTTGGTGGAGAGCTTTTTGGTCGGGATCTTGTGCAGCAGCTCCTGAAACCAGCCGAACGGGCAGAGGAAACCGCAGATGAAGCGGCCCAGCAGCACGCCGAGCAGGATGAGGATGCCGGTGATGTAATAGGAAAAGCTGAATTTCGACGAGCCGACGACAGCCTGAAACGAGCCGATGGGACACGCGCCCGCCGCACCCGGGCAAGAGTAGCAGTTCAGTCCCGGCACGCACACGGTCTTGCCTGCGCCGCGATAGAGCGTACCCGTGAGGAAGTTCGGCAGGTGCAGATTCGTCAGCAGAGCCGCGCAGGCCTGGACCAGTCCGCGCCAGCGGGCGAGCAGAAAGGAAAACGGTTTTTTCTTATCCAATGCCCACACACTCCAGACATAGTTTGATCGCCTTGTTCAGCACCGTGTCCGCCTCGCCGCGCATCACACCGCAGACGAGAAATGCGAGGCCAAGCAGCAGAAAAAGAATCTGCACCCCGGCCTTTTTGCCAAATGTTTTGTTCAAATTATCACCCTTTCTGTTGTACCGGCGCTTAGACTACACAGGGAATATGAATACAGTATGAACAGCACCTTAAAAGAACCCTAATTTTATCTGGAAATAATAAGAAGTTTGCCCTGTGCGAAGGGGGTTGCACCATTATCCGCGCTTTTGAAAGAGCTTTGAAGCATAACGGGAGACGAGCACACCGATCACAAGCCCCAGCACCGCGCCGGCGAACACGTCGCTCGGAAAGCGCACATATAAATAAAAGCGAGAGAAGGCGAGCAGCACGGCGAGCGGGATGGCCGCATAACCGAAGCGGCGGTCTGCGCGCGTTGTCGATGTCCTTGTCAGGATAGGTCTCGATGTACGGCTCTTTGGCGAACGCCGCGACCGGCAGCGCGGGCAGCCATGCCATCGGATGCGCAGCGGGAACCCAGGCCGTCAGCTCATCGTAGCCGATGGGGAGCCAGTCGTGCCCACCCTCGCGCGCGGAGATGAAGCACAGATCGAGTTGGTGCGCGTTGAGCTGTGTGATCAGCTCTGTGCTGTACCCACCGCGCAGCTGCACCTGAATGCCGCCGTAGCGCACGTGGAAATCCGATATGATGCGCGCGAGCGGCGAATAAAACGCGCTGTATGCCGTGCCGACGGTAACCGTGCCGACATCCAGCCCGCGCAGCTGCGCGGAGAGCTGGGCGCAGCTCTCGCCCGCGTGCAGTAGGTCGCGGATGGCGGGCAGCAGCTTTTCGCACTCCTTTGTCGGGCGAACGCCGCTGTGCTCGCGCAGCAGGAGCGGAACGCCCGTCTCCTCCTCAAGCGCCGCGACCATGCGGCTCACGCCGGAGGGCGTGTATTGCAGCGCCTCCGCGGCGGCGGACAGACTTCCGGTCTCAATGGCGCAGACGAGCGCGCGGTAGCGATCGAGTTCCATGGCGTTCTCCTTTGCGGAATTGTCAAAGATGGTTTGATGGATCATCGGTTTACGCAAAGTGTAGCGCGGGTGTATGCTGTTGTCAAATCCTTGGAAATGGGGGGAACTATGGCACGCTCTTACGATCTAACGAGCGGCAGCATCCCGCAGCATCTGCTGCGCCTGGCCGCACCGCTCATCATGGGCAATATCTTGCAGCAGCTCTACAACACGGTGGACGCCTTTATCCTCGGGCGCTTTGCGGGCGATTTGGAGTTCGCCGCTGTCGGCGTTGCGGGCTCGGTGATGAACCTTTTCCTCTTTATGATCACAGGCGCGTGCACGGGCATTTCCGTCATCTTCGCCCAGCTCTACGGTGCGGGCGAGCGCGAGCGCTTCCGCCGCGAGCACTGGCTCTCGCTCTCGTGCGGGCTGCTGGTGACGCTCGCGTGCAGCGGCCTCGGCTTTTTGCTGCTCTCGCCGCTGCTGCGGCTCATCCAGACGCCAAGCGAGCTCAAGACCTTTGTCTCGGTGTATCTGACGATCATTTTGGCGAGCCTGCCCGCGGCGTTTTTCTACAACCTCTGCGGCGCGCTGCTGTGTGCCATCGGGCGGGCGAACGCGGCGCTGATGGTGCTCGCCGCGGCGGTGACGGTCAATGTCGCGCTCGACTACTGCTTTGTTGCGCGCTTTCAGTTGGGCATCGCGGGCGCGGCGTGGGCGACGGCGGCGTCGCAGGCCATTTCGGCGGTGCTGTGCATCCTCTACCTGCGGCGCAAGGCACCGGAGCTCATTTTTGGCCGCGCGGACTGCCGTATGGATGGAGAGCTATTGAAGCAGACGGCACATTTTAGCTTCGTCACGGCGCTGCACCAGTTGAGCCTGTACATCGGAAAGCTCCTGGTGCAGGGCGCGGTCAACACCGGTGGCACGGACATGATCTCGGCCTACACGGCGACGACGCGCATCGAAGGCTTTGCCAACTCGTTTGGCGACAGCGGCAGCGCTGCGACCTCCGTGCTCGTGGCACAGAATCGGGGAGCAGGGAAAGAAGAGCGCGTGAAGGAATCGTTTCGCAGCAGCCTTTTTCTGATGCTTGCGATGGGGCTTGCGATGTCGCTCATCATGTACGTTAGCGCGAGCACGTCGGTCGGCTTTATGCTCGGGACGCGCAGCGGCGCGGCGTTTGAGAATGCGCGCGACTATCTGAAGCTCGTGGCGCTTTTCTACACGCTCTGCTTCACCGGCAGCACATTCGCTGGCTATTTTAACGGCATCGGGAAGGTGTCCGTCCCGTTCCTCGGTGCGACGAGCCACATCGCGCTGCGAGTCGTCCTCTCGTGGCTGCTGGTCGGCAAAATGGGCCTCCCTGCCGTCGCGCTGGCAACAGGCCTCGGCTGGGTGCTGGTCAACGCGCTGTGGACCTTTGTCAAATGGAGGATGGAGAAAAAAGAGAAAGCAGCAGAACGTGATATTATGTAAACATCAAAAGCCGCGCGCCCTTAGGCGCGCGGCTTTTGATAAGTTTTGTGAGGTATCGCCGCTGATCGAAATGCGCGGCAAAGGGATGACATTTTTGAGAAAGCACGAGGTTTTTGCCCATATGGGAAGACCATGTCGAAAGAGAAAAACTTTTGTAAGAGACGCGCTCTGCTTGCTGAACTTCTGTAAAGTGAAACTATTTTACAATTCTTCGAAATGGTAGCGCGGCTTGCCGGCGCTTTTCTTGCCATATTCGATGGCTATTGTCGGGCAATAGCAGATGCAGGCCATGCACTGTGTGCAGTTGCTTCCCCAGACGGGACGGGCGTTTTGCAGTGTGATGTTATTCAGCGGGCAGAGCTTTTCGCATTTGCCGCAGCCGATGCAGACATCGCTTACAGTAAAGGGATTTGCCTTCACAAACAGCGGATAGAAAACCGGGTTCACCGCGCTGCTCGCGATGCGGTCGTAGAGTTTTTTGCGCGGCGGCGAGAACATGTGTCCTGCGCGGATCGCGGCGATCGCGCGGTCGATGAACGGCTCGGCTTTGGCGACGATCCGGCGAGCCTCCTCGACGGTTGGCGCGTTGAACATGGCGATGAAATTCTCCGGCATGACGATCTGCGCCGTGCCCATGTAGACGAGGCCCTTTTCGCGGCAGAGCGCGCGGTTGTACTTCGCGGCGTTGCCGATCTCGCTGCCGCAGTCCATGACGAACCACGTTTCCCTCGCGCCGCGCAGCTCTGTTCGCAGCAGATGGTCGCGCACGATGCGCGGGATGCGCCAGGCGTAGGTCGGCATGACGAGGACGAGCCGTCCATTGACGGCGAGCGGTGTTATGTCGCCTGATTTGATGCGGTCATTCAGGCTGATGAGCGTATCGTTCAGCGCGTGTGCGATGCGCTCGGCGATGTGGCGGCTGTTGCCGGTGCCGGTGAAATAGAGTACCATGGCGACCTCCTGTGTCTTTGCTCGAGCACTGCCCGAATATTGTATTGCCTCTATTGTACCAGCCGTGGCGCGCGCAGACAAGCGCTTTGTGTAGGAAAACCGGTGGAGTAAAGGGACTTGAACCTGAGAGAAAAATCGCTGCGGCTTTTCTTTTTTAACCGAAAGGGGCGAAAGAGGCATATTGCCTCTCGTATACTTGTGTTTCCAGCATTTTCTGCTTGAGGAATGGGGGCGGATATGGTATCTTGAACCATGTGTCCGTCGGCCGTTTTCGACCAGCGGTTCACGTTCTCTAACTGAACGGCCACCGAAAGGCAGGGCTTTTTCTTATGATGATCAACAAACGGCTCATCGGCGCGGTGCCGGAGAGCAAAAAATATATCGCGGGCAACGTCGCGCTGCAATGGTGCTCGCTGTGCGCGAACATCGCGATGATGAGCGCCGTGACGGCGCTGCTCGCCGCGCTCTTCGCGGGCAGCATGACGCAGAGTAAGATCGTCACGACCGCCGTGATCGCGCTTGCAGCTGTCGCCGTGCGATACGGCTGTACCGTCGGCGCGTCGCGCATGGGGTATCTATCGTCCAAGGCGGTCAAGAAGACGCTGCGCGGCGTGATCTATGACAAGCTCCTGTGCCTCGGCGCGTCGTATTCCGAGCAGGTCAAAACGTCGGAGGTCGTGCAGGTCGCGGTCGAGGGCGTCGACCAGCTCGAAATGTACTTCGGCGCGTATCTGCCGCAGTTTTTCTACGCGATGCTCGCGCCGCTGACGCTTTTTGTCGTGCTGTGCTTCGTGAGCGTGCCGGCGGCGGTCGTGCTGCTCGTCTGCGTGCCGCTCATCCCCGTCGCCATCGCGGCGGTACAGACATGGGCGAAGAAGCTGCTCTCGAAATACTGGGGGCAGTACACGGCGCTCGGCGACACGTTTCTTGAAAATTTGCAGGGCTTGACGACCTTGAAAATCTATCAGGCCGACGCCTTCAAAAATGATGAGATGAATGTCGAGGCCGAAAAGTTCCGCAAGATCACGATGAAGGTTCTTACGATGCAGCTCAACTCCATCACGATCATGGACCTCATCGCCTACGGCGGCGCGGCGCTCGGCGTCATCATGGCCGCAACGCAGCTGCGCGCGGGGAAGATCGACCTTGCGGGCGCGCTTCTCATCATCCTGCTGGCGGCGGACTTTTTCATCCCCATGCGCCAGCTCGGCTCGTTTTTCCATATTGCCATGAACGGCATGGCCGCGAGCGATAAGATTTTCCGCCTGCTCGACCTGTCCGAGCCCGCACACGGCGGCGTCAGCTGTCCCCCGGGCGACATTGTCTGCCGCGGCCTGCGCTTTTCCTACGAACCGGAGCGCGAAATTCTGCACGGCGTCGATCTGACGATCCCGCAGGGCAAATTTGTCTCGCTCGTCGGCGAGTCGGGCTGCGGCAAGTCGACGATCTCCGCGCTTTTGATGGATAGAAACAAGGGCTACACCGGCTCGATGACCGTCGGCGGCGCAGAGCTGCGCGACATTGAGGAGGCGAGCCTGATGCGGCGCATCACCTACGTCAGCCACCAGAGCTACCTCTTCAAGGGTACGGTACGCGACAATTTGCTGATGGGCAAGCCTGGTGCGAGCGATGACGAGCTCTGGAGCGCGCTCACGCAGGTCAATCTCGCGGACTTTCTCAGAGGGGAAGCGGGGCTCGACACCTTACTTTCTGAGCGCGGCGAGAACCTTTCGGGCGGTCAACGCCAGCGCCTTGCGCTCGCCCGCGCGCTGCTGCACGACAGTCCGGTGTACATCTTCGACGAGGCTACGTCGAACATCGACGTTGAGAGCGAGAACGACATCATGGCGCAAATTCATGCATTGGCGGGCCGGAAGACGGTGCTGCTGATCTCGCACCGTTTGGCGAACGTCACAGCGTCGGATGAAATTTACGTGCTGGAGCGCGGCAATATCGTTCAGCACGGCACGCACGAGGCGCTGCTGAAGCAGGGCGGCGCTTACACCGCGCTGTGGTCGGCCCAGCAGGTGTTGGAGCACTACGGAGAGGAGGCGGCAAAATGAAAAAAAGAAGCGGTTTTACCGTCATGGCGCGGCTCATCGGCCTCGTGAAGCCACTGAGCGTCTACATGGTGCTCGCCATTTTGATGGGCCTTGTCGGCCACCTCTGCGCCGCGTTCATCACGATCTTCGGCGGCTTTGCCGTGCTTGACCTGCTCGGCTTCACAACGCCCGTCGCGCTCAAGACGACGTTCGTCTGTGTGCTGCTCTTCGCGCTCGTGCGCGGCATCTTCCGCTACGCCGAGCAGTCCTGCAACCACTTCATCGCCTTCAAGCTGCTTGCGCTAATCCGCGACAAGGCCTTCCGCGCACTGCGCCGTCTCTGCCCCGCGAAGCTCGAGGGCCGCGACCGCGGCGACCTCATCTCCGTCATCACGTCCCGCCGCTCGTGCGATACGGGGATGCGATTCCGCACGGAGTCGGGCGCGCTGTCGGCCTTCGTGCTCGACAGCCTGCGCGGCCTGAACGAGACCATTCAGTACGATCGGGGTGCAGAGCGCCGCGCCGAGATGGATGCGCGCACCGATGCGCTATCCAAAGAGGAAGCCAAGCTCAAGCGTCTCACGGGCCAGAACATGGGCATCACGAACACGGCCATTTTGCTCTTCGACCTTGCAATGCTGGTTTCTTGCGCGGCGCTGGTGCAGCGCGGAGAGCTGACGTTCGACGGGGCGCTCATTGCGGTCCTTGCGCTGTTCTCGTCGTTCGGCCCCACGGTCGCGCTGGCAAATCTCGGTGCGACGTTGCAAAACACCTTCGCCGCGGGCAACCGCGTACTCGACATTCTGGATGAAGAACCCGTGGTCGACGAGGTCAGCGGACAGAAAGAGGTCGAATTTACCGGCGCGGAGGCCGAGCACGTCACGTTCTCCTACGGCGGGGAGGACATTCTCTCCGACGTTTCCGTCCGCTTCCCGGAGGGGAGCGTCGTCGGCATTGTGGGCCGCAGTGGCAGCGGAAAATCGACGCTTTTAAAGCTCCTGATGCGCTTCTGGGATGTGCAGAAGGGCCGCGTCCGCCTGTCAGGCACGGACGTTTCCAGCATCAACACGGGGAATCTGCGCGAGATGGAGAGCTTCGTCACGCAGGAGACGCATCTCTTCCACGACAGCATCAAAAATAACCTCCGTATCGCAAAGCTCGACGCGACGGACGACGAGATCGTCGCGGCCTGCAAAAAGGCTGCCGTGCACGAATTCATCATGACGCTGCCGCAGGGCTACGACACGTCGGTCGGCGAGCTGGGCGACACGCTTTCGGGCGGCGAGCGCCAGCGCCTCGGACTCGCCCGCGCGTTTCTGCACGACGCGCCGCTGATGCTCCTTGACGAGCCGACGAGCAATCTCGACAGCTTAAACGAGGCGGTCATCCTGAAATCGCTGCACGAGCAGTGCGCGGGCAAGACCGTCGTGCTCGTGTCGCACCGCGCGTCGACCATGCGCATCGCCGACACGGTCTACTCCGTCGAGCACGGGAGAATGAGCTGATGAAGGATATCGAAACCAAGCGCGAGCGCGAAAAGAAGATGATCTCGCAGATGATCGCCCTCTACTGCCGCCGCAATCACCACACAAAGGGCGTGCTCTGTCCCGAGTGCGCGGCGCTGAACGACTACGCCCGCGCCCGCTCCGAGCACTGCCCGTTCATGGAGACGAAGACCTTCTGCGTCAACTGCCGCGTGCACTGCTACAAACCTGACATGCGTGAAAAGATCCGCGCCGTGATGCGCTTTTCCGGCCCGCGGATGATTTTCTATCACCCCGTCGCCGCAATTCGCCACGTGGTGGAGACAAAGCGCGAAAAAAAGAGACTGGAGAGAGAAAACCGATGAAGCTGAAACGCCTTTTCTTCCTGATCCTCGGCTGCGTGTGCCTTGCGCTCGGCTGCGTCGGCATCGTGCTGCCGGTGCTGCCCACGGTGCCGTTCTTCCTTGCGACGGTGTTCTGCTTTGCAAACTCGTCGGAAAAGCTGCACACATGGTTTCTCGGCACAGAGCTCTATCAAAAACACCTCGACTCATTCGTGAAGAAAAAGGGCATGACCGCGCAGACCAAGGCAGGCATCCTGATGTCCGTGACGCTGCTGATGGCCGTCGGCTTTTTCCTGATGCTGCGAAAAGCGCTCTACATTCCCTGCACTATTCTCGCTATTGTGTGGCTCTGCCACCTCGTCTACTTCCTCTTCGGTGTGAAGACGATCAAGACAGAATGCGAGGAGCAGATTTGAGTAAAAAAAGCGGCAGAGCCTCCGGAATGCTCCGGCGGCTCTGCCGCTTTTTTGAGAGAGAGGGAAAAATCATGCTTTTTCGGGGCGCAGCGAGCCGTAGAAGTAGCTCGCGGTCGCGCCGCCGTCGATGAGGAAGGTCGAGCCCGTGATGAACGCGCCCTTGTCGCTCATCAAAAGCTCGGCGACGTTTGCGACTTCGTCCGCCGTGCCGGGGCGTCCCGCGGGGCACTTAGCGAACATGTTCTTGTAGAAGTCGCCACGCGGGCCGTTGAACTCGTCGAGTGCCAGCGGCGTGACGATGATGCCGGGGGCGATGTCGTTCAGGCACGCGCCGCGCTTGCCCCATTCGACTGCCTGCGCCGTGGCGCGCTTCTCGTTGCAGCGCTTCGCCATCTGATAGGCATGGAGCGTGTCACGGATGTTCTCGGGCTGCAAAAAGTCGAGGGACAGCAGCTCCTCCGTCGGCGTGGTGGCGAGCTTTTCGCCCTGCTCCGCCGTCAGGGCGGGCATGCGCCAGCAGGACTGGTTCGAGATCGTCACGCCCACGCCGCCCGGTGCGATGACCCTGCCGACCTCTTCTAAAAGTACCGCCGTACCGTAGAGGTCGACCTTTAAGATCGCCTCGATGGGCGCCTGACTGGGCGACACGCCCGCAGCGTTGACGAGCATCTTGATCTCGCCGTACCTCTGCCCCCGGCAATGAGGGCCTTGATGGACGAGCGGCTCGAGAGGTCCATCTCGACGGGTGTGACATCGAAGCCCGCCTCGTTCATTGTCTTAGCGATGGCCTGCGCGTTTGCGAGCTTTTTGTCGCCGACGACGATCTTCAGCCCGCGCCCATGCGGCGGGCGATGGCCATGCCGATCTGTCCGGCACCGGCCCATAACATGACGTTTTTCATCGTTTTCCTCCTTACAGCAGCGCCTTGACGCTCTGCGCCCAGGCGTTGATCTTGCTTTCCGGCGTTTCCAGATGGTCGCCGCCGTTCGAGTCGAACTTCACCTGCATATCACAGGCGAAATCCGCGCCGGGGCAGGCGGCCTTCATATCGTTGATGACGCGGCCCGGCCAGCCGCCGTTTGTCATAAACGGCACAACGGTCTTGCCTGCAAAATTCTGTCCATGCAGGAATGTCTTGACGGCGGGAGCCATCGTGTACCACCATGTCGGCGTGCCGACGGCGATGACGTCGTAGTCGGCGACGTTGATGGGAAGCGGCTTGAGCTCCGGCTCAAAGCCCGCGTTCACCTCGCGCTGGCCCTGATCGACCACATCGTTGTAGCTGCCGGAGTACGGCACGGCGGTGTCGAGCCTCACAAGATCGCCGCCGGCGACGCTCTGCAACGCTTTTGCGGTGCGCTCGGTGTTGCCGCACGACCAGGAGTAGTAAACGATCAGGAGCTTTTTCATTTTGCGACCTCCTCAGCCCACTGGGCAAGCGCGCTCTTCGCCTCGTCCACGTGGCTGCCGTGGATGGCGAGGCCCTTCGTGACCGCCGCGCCATGGGCAGCCTTGCGGATGTCGTTTTCGGTATCGGAAAGGCCGCTGCCCTCGTGCGTGCAGAAGGGGTGGATGGTCTTGCCCGTGAAGTCGTAGTGCTCGAGGAAGGTGTAGACCGCCATCGGCATCGTACTGCAATAGTTGGGGTAGCCGAGGTAAATTTCATCATAGGCGTCCAGGTCATCGGGCAGATCCAACACCGCGGGACGGGCGTTTTTCTGCCAGTCCTCACGCGCCTGCGCCACACAGGTCTTGTAGTCGTCTGAATAGGGCTCGGCCTGCTCAATTTTGTACAGCTCGCCGCCGGTCAGATCCGCGAGCATCTCAGCAACCTTTTCGGTGTTGCCGACGGAAATGCGGCGGTACGCGCCGCCGAAGTAGTTCTCTCCCGCGCGGGAGTAAAATGCGATCAATGCTGCCATTGTTTCGCTCCTTTCTTATCTTTTTGCACCAAAAGCGGCGCACGGTTTTTGTTGATGCTTTCTGTCGCTAACTAAGGGACATTGTCCATCTTCCCTGCCTTTCGCCGCCCTCCAGCGGAAGAAATCCCCTGCCGCCCGCAACCAGAAGGCGCGCCTCCTCCAGATTCTCGGCATACAGGAATTCACTTGGAAAGCCGAGTACAATGCGGCTGAATTCCTGCTCCGCCTCCCGCTCCGGCGGCGGGGCGATCAGAATGCAGGGAAAATTCTTGAGCTCTGCCGGTGCGACCGCCTCCATCTGCGTGATTGGGCTGTGGGCGGAGACTTCAATCAGGGAGGGCCGGGCTGCAAGGATCAGATTTTCGTAGGCGTCGGAAACAAGCGGCGCTGATCGTTGAGCGTGATCTCGACCCGATCCTCGCTCAGCATATCACACAGCTCCCCATGGCTGCCGTACGCGATGGAGACGCTAACGTCGGGATACCTCGCCGAAAAGGCCGCGAGCGCGCGGTGGAACTCTCCCCCCTGCATAGGTGCGCAGGTAGCCGATCTTCAAATTCGCCGCCTCACCCTTGGCGATCTTCGCCGCCTCGGCGCACATGCGGTCGCAGGCCGCTGTGAGCAGCAGGCTCTTACGGTAAAAGTATTCGCCCGCAGGCGTGAGCGAAAATGAGCGATTTTTGCGCACGAGCAGCGCAAAGCCCAGCTCACGCTCCAAGGACTGCACCTGCTGGGAGATGGCTGACTGCGAGATGAAATTTTCCCCCGCCGCGGCGGAAAAGCTCCCGAGACGCACGACGGATTGAAAGTATTTGAGCTGCTTGAGCATGATGCACCTCCTGATGTCTAAATGACGATCCCCTCGCAGTGGTCGATCTCGTGCTGGATGATCTCCGCCGTCCAGCCGGTGAAGGTCTTGAGGCGTGTTTGGAATTTTTCGTTCTGCCACTGGACTTTGACGGTCTGGAAGCGCTTTGCCTTGCGCGTGCCGGTGAGGGACAGGCAGCCCTCCTCGGTGTCGTAGGGGCCGGACTTTTTGACGATGACGGGGTTGAACATGAGCATGTATTCGCCGCCATTTTCAAAAGCGATGATGCGCTTGTTGACGCCGATCATGTTCGCCGCCATGCCGACGCAGCCGTCCTTGTGGGCGATTAGCGTGTCGAGAAGGTCATGCGCGGTGTTGGGATCGTCCGCCGTGGCGGCTTCGGCCTTTTGGGCGAGGAAGACTTCAGTTTTGCATATTTCACGAATCATGGCGTTCCTCCTGCGCGGCATTCTGCTGCTTGTAATGTGTGCCCCAGACGACCATGGAATCGAGGATGGGCTTTAGGCTGTAGCCGGTCTCGGTCAGCGTGTATTCGACGCGCGGCGGTACCTCGGCGTAGACCTTGCGGGTGAGCAGGCCCTTGGCCTCCATGTCGCGCAGCTGCGCGGTCAGCACCTTCTGCGTCACATGGCCGATGGACTTTTTAAGTTCACCGAAGCGCTTGGTGCCGTCCATCAGGTCGCGCAGGATGAGCACCTTCCATTTGTCGCCGATGAGCATGAGCGTCGTCTCGACGGGGCAGGCGGGTAATTCCATGGTATGACCTCCTTCGTGTTACAGATATTGACCGGTGATGCTGTCGGGGTTCAATTGAATTTCCTCCGGCGTGCCGGAGGCGACGATCCTGCCGCCGGCCTCACCGCCGCCGGGGCCCATGTCGATGAGAAAGTCCGCGTTGCGGATGACGTCGAGGTCGTGCTCGATGACCACGACCGTTGCGCCGTTGTCCAAAAGCGCCTGGAAGACGCCGAGCAGCACGCGAACATCCAGCGGATGCAGGCCGATCGACGGTTCATCGAAGACGAAGACAGAGTCGGTCTGCGTGCGGCCGATCTCGCTGGCGAGCTTTAATCGCTGTGCCTCGCCGCCGGACAGGCTCGGCGTTTCCTCGCCGAGCGTCAGGTAGCCGAGGCCGAGCTGCTTCAAAATGCCGAGCTTCTGGCTGACGGTCTTCCGGTCCGCGCAGAATTCAATGGCGGAGTTGACGTCCATGTCCATGAGTTCAGGAAGCGAGGCGTTTTCGCCCGCCTTGTTCATGAGCTTCACGCCATAGGCGGCTCTTGCGTAGCGCGAGCCGCGGCAGTCGGGGCAGGGAATGTTGACGTCGGGCAGAAACTGCACGTCGAGACTTACAACGCCCGTGCCGTCGCAGCCGGGGCAGCGGAGAGAGCCGGTGTTGTAGGAAAAATCGCTCGCTTTATAGCCGTGTTCCTTCGCGTCGGGCGACTTGGCGTAGAGCTTGCGCAGCTCGTCGTGCACGCCCGCGTAGGTCGCGACCGTGGAGCGGACGTTGATGCCGATGGGCGTCGCGTCGATGAGCTTGACGTGCGCGATGCCGTCGGCTTCGACCGAGCGAATGTGCGCGGGCAGGGGATTGCCGTTGATCTTCGCTTCCAGCGCGGGGACAAGGCTCTCGAGCACCATCGTCGTCTTGCCCGAACCGGACACGCCGGTGACGACCGTGAAGCGGCCCTTGGGGATGTCGACCTCAAGCGGCTTGACAGTGTGGATCTGAGAAGTAGACAGATGAACCGTGCCGTTTGCGAACAGTTCGTCCTTTTTGGCGCGCTCGCGCAGCTTTGTTTCAGCCTTGCCGGAGAGGAACGGCCCAATCTGCGAATTCGGGTTTTCTTCGATCATTGGGATGTTCCCCTCGGCGATGACATGGCCGCCCTTAGCGCCCGCTTCGGGGCCCATTTCGACGATCCAGTCGGCCTCCTTCAAAATCTGCGTGTCGTGGTCGACCAAGATGACGGAGTTGCCGTCGGCGACGAGATCGTGCATCACGCCGGTAAGCCCCACGATATTCGACGGGTGCAGACCGATCGACGGCTCGTCGAGCACATAGAGGACGCCGGTCGTGCGGTTGCGCACGGCGCGGGCGAGCTGCATGCGCTGCCGCTCGCCGGTGGAGAGAGTGGAGGCTGAGCGGTCGAGCGTCAGGTAGCCGAGGCCCAAGTCGATGAGCCGCTTTGCCGTGCTCTCAAACGCCTCGCAGATGCTCTCGGCCATCGGGCGCATCTCCGTAGGAAGACTCTCCGGTACGCCGCGCACCCAGTCGACAAGGTCCGAGAGCGTCATTGCGCAGGCCTCGTCGAGCGAAATGCCGCGCAGCTTCGGCGCGCGGGCGGCAGAAGAGAGACGCGTGCCGTGGCATTCGGGGCAGGTCTCTTCCTTGAGAAATTTTTCGACGCGCTTCATGCCCTTTTCATCCTTAACCTTGGCGAGTGCGTTTTCGACGGTATAGACGGCGTTGAAGTAGGTGAAGTCCAGCTCGCCCGCCTGGTTGGAATTCTTGTTGTGGTAGAAGATGTGCTTCTTCTCCGCGGGGCCGTGGAAGACGATGTCCTTTTCGTTTTTGGTCAGGTCGCGGAACGGTACATCCGTGCGCACGCCCATCTGGCGGCAGATGTCGGTCATCAGCGACCACATCAGGCTGTTCCACGGCGCGACCGCGCCGCCGTCGATGGTCAGGGAATCGTCGGGCACGAGTGTGTCTAAGTCGACGGTGCGGACGATGCCTGTGCCGCTGCACTTTGGGCAGGCACCCTGTGAGTTGAACGCCAGCTCCTCGGCAGACGGCGCGTAGAAATGCGCGCCGCACTCGGGGCAGGTGAGCTCCTTGCCCGCCGCAACGAGCAGGGAAGGTGGGACATAGTGCCCGTTCGGGCAGCGGTGGCTGGCTAAACGCGAGAACATCAGACGCAGGCTGTTCAAAAGCTCTGTGCCCGTGCCGAATGTGCTGCGGATGCCGGGCACGCCGGGGCGCTGGTGCAGCGCCAGCGCGGCGGGAACATACAGTACCTCATCCACGCTCGCCTTGGACGCCTGCGTCATGCGGCGGCGCGTGTAGGTGGACAGCGCTTCAAGGTAGCGACGCGAGCCCTCGGCATACAGCACGCCGAGCGCCAGTGAGGATTTTCCTGAGCCGGACACGCCCGCGATGCCGACGATCTTACCGAGCGGAATGTCGACGTCGATATTTTTAAGATTGTGGACCTTTGCCCCACGAATGAGCATTTTGTCGATCATGGTATCACTCCATCAGCTGTGAAAAAAGTGTTGAAAATATACAATAGTATCCTTTTGGTAACTACGCCACAATATTGTGCTTACTTTATGAAAGTTCTCTATGGCGCTATGATAAGGCCAACGAAAGAAAAATACAACCTTTCGAGTACAAAACATTTTGGAGATATTTATCATGAACAAGACTGCTGACCGTACCGTAGCGCTGGACAAGGGCCGCGTGGACGTCTATACTAAAAACGGCGTCACCCTTTACGCCTATCAGACCCGCGACCTCATCGACAACGAGGTCTTTGTGCTGGCAAAGAAAGGCCGCGGCGTCGTGATCGAGCTGCCGTGCTTTTTTGACAATATTCGCGAGCTGACTGATTTCCTTAAGAGCGAGGGTGTCACGGTCGAGACGAAGTTCGTTGCCTATCACGCGGCGGGCGCGTCCTTCCTGCCGGAGGTCCCCGCCTACGGCACCGAATCCTCCGTCGCCTATAACACGACGGGCGGCGGCGCAGGGCTGGTCGCGAATTTCAAGAACGCATTCGGCGACAGCTTCGATCCCGCCATCTGCGAGGTGGATTACGTGCTGGAGGAGGGTGAGATCGAGCTTGCGGGTATCCGCTTTGTTGTGAAGCCCAATGCCGAGGCGTTCGACCTTGAAATTCCGGAGATCAACTGTGTTTACACGCACATGATGGGCCACGACTGCCACTCCATCGTGGCGGGCTGCCCGCATGCAGACGGCATCATTTCCCAGCTCAACTACTACATCCGCAAGGGCTTTGACCTTGTTCTGACCGCGCATTACACGCCGGAGGATCTGAAGGATGCGCAGACCAAGGTGGACTACCTGACGAACCTCAAGGAGATCGCGCTGGAGAGCGAAAGCGCCGACGAGATGAAGGCCAAGGTGCAGGAACAGTATCCTGATTACAGCGGAATGAACTATCTTGACATGACGGTGGGCTTTTTCTTCCCCAATAAGTAAGACGCCCTGAGAAAGGAGCAAAACATGACGCAGGCGGAGCGGCGGCTGTACCTGATCCGGTCGCTATTGAACGAAAAAACGGAATACCAAAGCCTGAACGTGCCGCGGGACGCGGGGGAGCAGCGCAAGCTGCTGCGCTCGCTGATGAATGTCCGTATGCCGAAAGTGGCAGACGAAGCGTTTCTGCGCGTGCAGGACGAGTACTTGCAGCAGGAGCTGGCAGACGAGGGCGTTACCGACCTCGACGATCTGCGGCCGGTCAGTGGTGACCTTTACCTCTGGCAGGGGGACATCACGCGCCTCAAGTGCGGGGCCATCGTCAACGCCGCGAACAGCGGTATGACGGGCTGCTACATCCCGTGCCACGCCTGCATCGATAACTGCATCCACACCTTTGCCGGCGTGCAGCTGCGTCAGGACTGCGCCGCGCTGATGGCGGAGCAGGGGCACGAGGAGCCGACAGGGCAGGCGAAGATCACGAAGGCCTACAACCTGCCGTGCGATTACGTCCTCCACACGGTCGGCCCGATCGTCTCGGGCCGCGTGACAAGAGAGGACGAGCGGCTGCTTGCGTCATGTTACCGATCCTGTCTGGAACTTGCGGAGAAAAACAGTGTGCGAAGCATCGCGTTCTGCTGCATTTCGACAGGTGTGTTCCATTTTCCAAACGAGCGCGCGGCGGAGATCGCCGTGGAGACCGTGCGGCGCTATAAGGTGGAGACGGGCAGTAAAATAAAGGTGGTTTTCAATGTTTTCAAGGATCTCGACAAAACGATCTACGAGCGGCTTCTCGGCGCAAATTGCGCGCCTGCGGCGCGCGCTTGACGAGGCGGATGCTGTCGTCATCGGCGCGGGCGCAGGGCTGTCCACCGCGGCGGGCTTTACGCACAGCGGCGCGTGGTTCGAGCGGTATTTTTCGGATTTTGCGGAAAAATATGGCTTCCACGATGTACAGCGGTGGGTTCTATTCGTTTCCGTCGCAGGAGGAGTTCTGGGCCTATTGGAGCCGGTATATCTTCATCAACCGCTATCAAAACGCACCGAAAAGCGTGCACGAGGTTCTGCTCGAGCTGGTGCGGGACAAGGACTATTTTGTCATCACGACGAACGTCGACCACTGCTTCCGGAAGGCGGGCTTTGACAAAAAGCATCTTTTCTACACGCAGGGCGACTACGGCCTGTTTCAGTGCAGTGAGCCGTGCTGTCAGGAGACGTTTGACAACGAGAAAACCGTCCGCGCGATGGTCGAAGCGCAGGGCTTCACCGTAGCGGACGGCGTGCTGACGCCGCCGACAGATGGGACGCCAACGATGGCGGTACCGTCGGAGCTCCTTCCGGGCTGCCCGCACTGCGGCAGACCGATGACGATGAACCTGCGCTGCGACGACAAATTTGCCGAGGACGAGGGCTGGCACGCCGCGGCGGAGCGGTACGAAAATTTCCTCCGCACGCGGGACGGACAAAAGCTCCTCTTTTTAGAGCTCGGCGTCGGCTACAACACGCCGGTGTTCCGTTCTTTGCGCACCGGAAACAAGAGAACGAAAACATTGAGAAAACAGCGTATTTTAGGATATTTGCAAATTCTTACCACAAACTATCAGGAAAGGCTGTACGCGTGATGTTCGGTTTTCGCAACTTCGGGAAAACAAATACCTCTAACGGCATAGAGAAACTATGCTCAGCGTTGGAAGAAGCGGATGCCGTTATCATCGGAGCGGGAGCCGGTCTTTCCACATCAGCCGGGTTTGTTTATACGGGAGAACGCTTTGAAAAGCATTTCCACGACTTTGCAGAAAAGTACCACTTCAGCAACATGTACTCTGGCGGTTTTTATCCCTTTGACACGCTGGAGGAATACTGGGTATATTGGAGCCGCTATATCTGGATAAATCGCTACACGCCAGCCCCGAAACCAGTGTATGAGGACTTGCTGGGATTGGTCAAGAATAAGGATTACTTTGTTCTGACTACCAATGTTGATCACCAGTTTCAAAAGGCGGGATTCGATAAGCATCGGCTGTTCTATACGCAAGGTGATTATGGCCTGTTTCAGTGTAACAAGCCGTGTTGCCAGAAAACCTATGATAACGAAGCCACCATTCGTCAGATGGTGGAGCAGCAGAAAGGTATGCGTGTGCCGACAGAACTGGTTCCGCATTGCCCGCTCTGTGGCAAGCCAATGACAATGAATCTGCGGTGTGACGATACATTTGTGCAGGATGAGGGTTGGTATAGTGCTTCGGAACGATACACGGATTTTCTGCGGCGGCACAAGGGCTTGAAGGTTCTGTTTTTAGAATTAGGCGCTGGAATGAATACGCCAACGATTATAAAATTTTCTTTCTGGCGCATAGTAAACGAGTGGAAAAACGCTACTTATGCCTGTATCAATCTGGGTGAAGCCTACGCACCGAGAGAAATTCAAGCGAATTCAATTTGTATCAACGAAGATATTGGAAATGTTTTGAAACAGCTTTAACCGTATTGCAAACCGGCATAGGCTGAATAGCCGGAAAGGATACGTAAATGGGAAAATCAATTTTTGAACAGATGGGCGGAACCTATACGCTGGGTGAAGATGGAATGTACTATCCTGACTTAAAGCTGCCGACGGATGAGGAACCCCGCTATGGAAAGTATGGCCGAATACGAAAAACATTTTTGCAGAAGCATCGTTACGGGCTGTATCTGGAATTTCTGCTGAACAGTCAGTTGGAAAGCGATTTGTCAAGGAGAGATTATACAAAAAGGTAGGATAAAATATCCGACCGTGAAATCTTTTCTATAATGTCAAGTGATGAATGACTGGAAAAATAAAGTCAAGGAGCAGCATAACGCCGTTCTGTATTTCTATCTTGCTATTGCAAATCACGCCCTCGTCTGTTATATTGTAGCGCTTAAACACTGAGCGAAAATATGCAAAGAACTCCCGGTCTTCCTCTGTCATCGGTGCAACCCAGCCGTTCTCGGCACCGTGGGCTTCGATTTTCTCCAACTCTGCCATACGTTCTTTATCCATGTCAGTTGCCCCTCCTGAAAGGAATCACGTGTTTCCCTTAAAAGCTATTACATTCCCGTAATTCATGTAGTTTTTTAAGGGAAAGACTACCCTTTTT
>OWIX01000648.1_pt1 | contig 21430 bp, 10 predicted proteins | sample 1732851 | NCBI WGS metagenome assembly OWIX01 (sample SAMN05065761, study PRJEB22554) | human gut metagenome | biome: ENVO:2100002; feature: ENVO:00000062; material: ENVO:00002003 | host: Homo sapiens | place: USA
TCTACACCCTAGAGTTCGTCGGCAGCGTCAGATGTGTATAAGAGACAGATCCGTATATACTGTAATAGCTATCGCATCACCCATTTTATGGGCACAAGAAGTAAATAAAGACAGAACTAAAGTTGCTGTTATCAGTAAATTCTTTTTCATGGTTTTATAGCTTAATTAATAGAATTGATTATTCAAATTCCCGATATGCTCCAAAACGCGCTAAGCGGTCTTCACCTAAATTATCCGGAGTTATATATGAAGACTCTCCTAAAGCCTTGCATATTTGATGCCACATATCCGTACGATTATAAGTTTGATGTACTTTCTGAAATTTAATAGACAACAACAAATCTTTAGCAGCCTTATATTGTTTTTTATCAATAAGCAGTTGTACCCGCCTTTCGGCAATCCATTCATCTGCAGACGCATCAACTTTACTCAGCCATTCCTCGCGTTTAGCAAGAGTCCTACTCCCCAACTGACGCAACAATTTATCACGAGCCACAACCACCTGCGGATGCAATGCCACCCATTCTTCGCTTATGGCACCATAAGCTGCTTCCGCTTTGGTATATTCTTTATTTACTTCATACAATCTTGCCAATAAAGCCTGTGCCAACCCCAATTTTACACTACTTAAACAAGCAATAGCCTCTTTACTCCTTTCACGCCCGGCCAACCATGCACCGTAATAATACTTCCAATAATCTTGCTGATCTTTATTGCATTTTATAATAGCCCATTGAAAAGCATCATCAAGATTTTCCATCCCGGAAGGTGCCCAAAAAGTGATAGTCGGATCTATTTGAGGAATATTCGTTCCATACTCAAAAGCATTAAGCAATGCAATCCAAGGAGCAATCTCACTCTCTCTTGCCCAACCGAATAACGGCAGTTCTTCTATTGGACGCAACGCAACTTCCGGCACAGAAAGTTTATAAATGTCCATTCGTTTATCAGCAGGTATCCAGAACTCAGTATGCTCCCTATATTCACCCGGCTGTAATTCCAACTTTATAGACTGGTCGCTGATAGGTCCTCCTTGCAGCTCTGCATAAGTCTGCCTATTATTTGTACTGAGCAATGACCACTCTTTATCTTCTTTCACTCCATAACTCCATAATTTTATTCCCGGTGCACTTTGTTCCTCTGCAATATGATAAAGCCCATATCCCAATGAAGGGGTATAAGCACCAAAAGCGTTTACATCTTTCGTCTTCCAGAAATATCCGGTCATTTCTGATATATCTTTTTCTTTTTTAGGTCCCTTTTTTTTCCAGTTTATTGTATCTAATGCAGAAGCATGTACCAATACTTCTCCTTGCGGAAAGCTATATTCAGTATCAGGCATGCAAGGAATAGCAGCATTTGTCCACGACATCCAAGGATAGGCATTTGTACCCGGATTATGCATTCTGACACGTTGTGTCAGAAAGTGATCTCCTGTTCCCAAAGAATATTCAACAGAGAACTGCATGCCGTAACGCATCTCCCGCTCACCACAAGTAACATAAATCCGGTCAGCGGTCCGGTCTATCTTATAACAAACCACCTCATTCTGAGTAGGGGTATGTGAAATAGGGAAGCTTACTTCTATACCACCGGCCACAAAATAGAAACGTGGCAGAATACGTGTGTGACGTACGAGATGTGGATTATACAAAACCTCTTTACCGCTCCCTTTATGTATCATCGACATCACCTTACCACATAAGTCCGGACAAATTACAACTTTAACAAATTCATTTTCAAGTGAAATCATTCGATAAGTTTTAGGAATCGGCCGATTGGACGTCTCACTATAACTAATATACGGATAAACCCCGTCAGCATCCATAGCAGTCGGAACAGGCCCTGCAGGAGTTAGCACATGAGTCAGAATTATTTCATTATATTCCTTGCAGGTCACGGGAAATGCCTCTTGAGCTAAACAGACAATAGAAGAGGCGTTCACACCCAATATTAGAATTACAAACTTCAGGTAAAAATCGATTTGTTTCATTTTTTATTCTTTTTAATCTCCAATAGTAAAAGTTGCATAATATTCAGGGATAACCTGTATCTTATTCAGTTGGCATACCCCTCCTTTTGAGAAATCCAGCCTAAGCCCTTCAGGTAAATCTTGCAGGTAAGTAGCATCAGCAAACAATTGTTGCAAATAAAAATAAATACCATCGTTCTGAATAACCTCAGCATATCGCTTCAACCCTATCCGCCACGGGCTTCCATGATAAAAATTATCCGCTACCATCTCTCCATTAATAAATGCAGCACCTGTATCTCCAATATAATCAATAGAAAGAATAAGATCACTCACATCTCTGAAAGCACCTTCCGGCAAATGAACCTGAAAACGCCTCTCACTCGCCATATAGACTTCGGGAGAAATGTGTACCCCTTCCTTGGTAAATGATATCTCACTGTAATACTTCTTTTTATTGATCTTCGCAGAAGTTTCAGTTATAAAACGAACCGTAGGAAAAGCAACAGCCTTTAATATAGTATCCGTAGATTGAATCCGTACTTTAGCATCTTCTTGCAGCACATCTGCGGAAGTTATCAGTAATTTCTCCTCCTTTCCCACCGTCACTTTACAGGCCGCTAAGGCTTGCTCCCGAGTTAAAGTTGTAATCAGAATCTCTTTTCCTGCTATAGATTTTAGTCTTACCGTACTGTTAAGTCCAGGCACTGGAATCAACTTTTTAGTCCCTCCTTTCACCGTATTCTCTGCGAATATATACTCCGGCTTCATTCCTTCGGGTGCAAAAAAGAAATAATGTTTCTTTCCTCCGGAAGTAATTCTTGCCAGCGGTTGCAAGGTAGCCGACTTCAATAAGATACCATCTAAATCCACATTAAAAGGAAGAATTATATTGGCATTCTTCACTACCGTTACGGTTCCATCCTGTGGAAAACGAACCGTTTCACTAGCCAGTTTCAAAGTAAGACTGACATCTCTCAGATCTTCTCGTTTACAATGATCCTGAAAGTTCGTAATAAAAACAAATCCAGCATTTTCTTTTTTACGCACTGCATATCGAAGGGTATGAGTATTTGAAGGAGTAATCGTATCACTGTGTTCCGGCAACACCACTCCCATAGGTGCCAGCAAATGACCGAAATCATTTACAAAATGATGAATAATGCGTAATGAATGATAAGAAGCGCGCGTATGTCCGAATTCTCCGATAGGAGCTTGAAAATCATAAGACATCTTTGGCACCCCTGAAGGTTCATCACTAAAGAAACCCTTTTTTCCCTGAGGAGTAATTCCGCCATGATACATATAATAGCCTATGCCATTGGCGCCACTTCCTAACGAACGTACCATTAATCCTTCACCTGCTTCGGCCGGAATGCGTGGCCTTCTGCCATAAGTCATCTGAATACCGACTCCCATTTCTGCACAAAAAGAAGGATATCGGTATCCTTCATATCGTACCGGAGAGTAATCGGGAGTAGTGTGAATATCCCTGAATAAATAGAATGGAGACATACCTATATCCGCCCATGTCGGATAAGTATAAGCCGCCGTTACAGGAATAACTTCCTGAGGAATGATCGCAGCATTGCCCCACCCTGTAGCCGTATACAACGGAACTTCCATCCCATGAGACAGTGCTATTTCTTTCAACGTTTTCATGTGCTGATTACCGGCTTCAGGACTCTGGATATCCTGTTCTTGTACCGATACACCAAATTTGGTATTTTGCACATCATAATCAGCAACAGTATAGTCAATTGGCTGATCAGGATAGCGAATGGCCCAAGGAGCAGCAGAGTGCTGCAACTCATTTTCCAACTGAATACCAATAATACAACCACCATCTTTATGGAAAAATCCCTCCAGTTGAGAAGCAATTTCAGCATAAAGCCGATCTACATATTTCAGATACTCCCGGTCATTGGTACGAATCAGGAACGGACGCCCATAAAGCCAATCCGGTATACCCCCATTTCTGATTTCTCCGTGACAGAAAGGTCCTATACGAACAAGCGTTTTCATATTATGCTTCTGACAAAGAGAGATAAATTTCCGAAGATCCTTATCACCGTCCCAATCAAAAACACCTTCTGTTTCCTCGTGAATATTCCAGAAAACATAAGTGCAAATAACATTCACTCCTCCCGACTTAACCTTCAGTATCTGTTCTTCCCATTGTTCATTTGGAATACGGGTATAATGTATCTCTCCCATAATAGGGATAAAAGGAGACTCATTCAATTCCATATAATAACTATTTACAGATATAGAACCTCCGTCAGGAGCCACTCCACCCAAATCCAAATAACCGGTTTCTATTATTTTATCCGGTATATCCAAATTAATCTGATATGCAGACTGTGCATTTGCCCGGTAACAATAACCACTTATAAAACTAAGCAGTGTCCACCAGAAAAGACTTCTTTTATACATAGCCCTCATTTTTTTAGGGGTATCATATCAGTTATAATTTCTTTCAGCCGAAGTATATCTACACTTACAGGAAGATTATATCCAACCGCCTCATAGTTTGCTGTTGCATCCTGAGGTACCCGAGGCTGTCGTTCTCCTTTTTGTCCGGCTGTTTCAGACCAAAATCGATTACCTTTATAAATCGCCATTTCTTTCGTTTCATCTCCATGCAAATGTTCTACTCCTCCATTAGTCAGAATAAATGTATTGTTCGCAAATTCCAGTCCCGAAGAAAATCCGGTGTTAAAAGAGATAGAATACCCCTGATTACTGATAATTAAATTATCGTGTACCTTAGTTTCACATAAAGGAACATCTTTATTATACGGATCACACCAAACATAGATACCCGCATGAGAATTCTTAATCCCGTCATTAATACTCACATTATAACGTACTATATTATTATTCCATTCCGTTGCACCGCCAAACTGAAACAAGCCATAACCGGCTCCCTCATTATTCATTGCAAGATTATACTGCATTAATGAATTCGTGATTCCTCCATCAAAATCAAATCCACCTCCGTCTAATCCTTCCGGAGAAGTCTTGTTGTCATGCGAGAAACAATATTGAATAGTCAAACGATCTGATTCGTATCCCCAGATTCCAACCGGTCCATTCCCGGGCCTCGGCATATCCCACCCATTCCCCATAGCCTCACAATACTCTATTGTTGCATTGGTTACATGGCCTACCAATATCCCACTTCCGCTATGATTGTCCAGAATAGCTGGATTTCCGGCATTATTTTCGGCCACACAATGGCCTATATAAATATTATGTACAGATTTTGTTCCCCATTTACCTGTCACTTCAATACCGTTATAACCATTATCATGTACGTACGAATGAGTTATGCGCACATCGCCTCCACCAGTTATCCCAATGCCATTCATTTGATACCCGGAAGCTTCCACTCTATCAACCTCTATAAACCTCGAATTAATCACCTCTATGCCTGTCCCCGTATTGCCCTTTTTACGCCCCGAACCTTTCACCACTACATTCTTTACATGAATATTCTCACAGGCATCTATTACAATGGCAGAACTATGGGCAGAATAAATATGTGAAACTCCCGTCCCGTATGAAGTGATAGTAAGCGGATTCTCAGACGTCGCCTTTACCCCCTTAACATGAATAGTTCCGGTCAATATCTGATTCCCTGCCAGATGAATACAATCACCCGGCAAAAATTTAATACCTTTCAAAGCATCCAGACTTTTAAATGGAGATTCCATACTACCATCAGCAACTTGACTATCGCTAAAAGAATCCACATAAAAATTTCGTATACCGTTAGCCCAACCTGTTACACAAGTCAATAGCAGTATAGACAAAAATAACAATTTATTCATAACCACACTTCTTATTAGAAAACTTCTATTTCATCTAATGCAATCGAAGGCAAAGCATTCGGATAAGGGTAACCTTCGGGTAACTCAGTTTGCCCGTTTATCACAAGCTTCAAGTATCGTCCGTCTTTCTTGTCCGTCTTCACATAATTATGATAGATCTCTTTCTCTCCTTTGTATACAGGATATGAGAAGGTACTTTCTCCTATCTGCCGGAATTCCTTACCATCTTTTGAAAGATAGCATATCATAGACTTAGCCGGAAGTGTACTGTTTATAGGAGCAACCATAGTACCGAAGCGAACTCCGGATACTGTCGTATTCTTTTTCAGATCAATCACAATCTCTACGCCGGAAGCGATAGCAGCCCACTCGTAATTTGAAGGAGTAAAACCTTGCACACCATCCGTAAACAGAGTAGGCTTTACCGGATACCAATCTAAACTCCAGGCATCGGTCGAAAGTGTATAGGTACATCCCGTTGCTTTATTCACCAGAAAGTTCTTAACCGTCGGAGCTTCCAATATCTGATTATCTTTATCTGTCACCACAGCCTTCACACAAGTATTCTCAGTCAAATAAACCGGACCTTTATAGATATCCGATTCTACCGTAGGTTCCGAACCATCCAATGTGTAGCGAATATCAACATCAGGGCATATAGTCTCAAGTGTAACCGCATACATTCCTTTCTCACTATCCCAACCTCCCTGAATACGAGGTCTGAAATATTCACGGCATGTATTGACATTCCTTTTCCGGAAAAAAGAAAACTCTTTCTTCAGACGAGAAATAAACAGTTCCCGGTTTTTATTCTCAAGTTGGCTCCAAGCTACTTCTGCAATGGCAAGCAGGCGGGGAAATGCCATATATTCAAATTTCTCAATAGTAGCGACATATTCTCCCCATATATTTCCCTGAATCCCCATTATATGCTTAGCTTCTTCCGCAGTAAGTGCCTCCGGAATAGGTTCGTAATCATATACCTGTTCCAATGATATAAATCCACCGATAGCTAAAGGAGCAAATTCCGGATTCTCCTGATAATAATCCAGATAACAATAAGTATTAGGAGTCATAATCACATTATTACCCAATTGAGCTGCCTTTATGCCTCCCGCTTCCCCTCTCCACGACATTACCGTAGCTTTCAGAGGAAGTCCCCCTTCCAACACCTCATCCCAACCAATTAGCTTTCGTCCAAGACCTTCCGCAATCTTCTCAACCTGCTGAATAAAATAAGCATGAAGTTCAAACTCGTCTTTCAGATTTTCTTTCCTTATCAAGGCCTGACAATCCTCACATTGTTCCCAGGATGTTTTAGGGCATTCATCACCACCAATATGAATATATTCTCCGGGAAACAAGCTTGCAACTTCTGTAAGGATATCCTTTATAAACCGGAATGTCTGAGGTTTGGGACAATACACCTGGTCAGAAATGCCAGCTCCTGCCATCAAATCAAGTGAAGAATGAAAACTGCATGCATATTCCGGATAAGCACTCAAAGCCGCCAAGGCATGCCCCGGCATTTCAATCTCAGGAACAATCGTAATTTGCCTGTCAGCTGCATATCTCACAATATCACGAATTTCATCTTGTGTATAGTATCCTGAATGTTCTTTTCCATCATAATGACGAGGATAATATTGATCCCAAGTGCCAATAGCCGAATTAGAGCGTACAGAGCCTTTTTCAGTAAGACGCGGATATTTTTTTATCTCTAACCGCCATCCCTGATCATCAGTCAGATGCCAGTGAAAACGATTCAACTTATAATTAGCTGCCAGATCAATAGCCTTTTTCACATCTTTCAAAGGTAAATAATAGCGTCCCGCATCAATCAAGAATCCCCGGTAAGAAAAACGAGGTGCATCTTTCACAAGGATACAAGGAAGTGAAGTATGATTTTCATCCGCCAGAATCAACTGGTTAACAGTGCGGAGAGCATAAAAAAAACCGGCAGGTGTAGATGCCTTAATTACCACTTTATTGGCAGCAACAGAAAGTTCATACGCTTCTTCACCCAGGGACTTTTTATCTTGCAGTAATATGCCGGCCTTTTTAGACTTATTTGTTTGCAAACTCAAACCATAGTCTCCCAACATCTGCTCCATAAAGTTATCAATTATCTGATTTACTTCCGGCTGTTTACCGACATAAAGAATATTATTGTTATGAGCTAAATCGAACGTACCTTGCTTCTCTTGTATATAAGAAGGCTGAGGTATAATATTGGCACCCATGGCAGTAGGAATCACCACCCAGAATAATGCCACTAGATTTGCTACACATAATCTGAATAAATTCATATCTAAAGTATTTTAATGATTTAAGATTCTATTTTAATTCGCCCCGATGATATCAAGTACTTTCAGTTCTTTACCATTGACAGGTACAGTTTTATCCTTCAAGAAATCAAGAAGAATATCCCAATTCTTATCTTCCGCATTATACCAAAGTGATTTATTGAAAAATCCATCCTGTTTTGTAAAACCGGTGGCAGGGGTTTTCAAACTACCGACATATACATTTCCGGAATATTGGTTACCCACTGCCTTTTCTTCTTTTACAGCTACAGTCACCTCCGGAGCATAAATATAATTGTTCTTGAAGACATCTCCTTTCCCATAAGATGAATCATGCTTGGTGAAATGGAAAAGTGTACGGTCTATCTGCGGCTCCGGTTTAGGAAACAGGTAAAACAGATTATTCTCTACCAATGTGTTCTGAGTATATCCGGTGAAATGCATTGCAGGGCTAAAATAAGCATCTTTATGGCTTGCATTAGTCAGATAATTGCGTAGTCCATCATTTATACTGACATTGTAACGTACTTTTGTTTCAATATTACCATTCACACACCAGTCTTCAGGCCAACCATCCGTACCAATTACCAACATGAAGCCGCCATCATTATTATAACTCAGATTATACTGGAATACCGAATTCCGACATCCCCAGTCCGAATCATAAGCATACCCGTCTATGATAGATTTGTGATCACTTACTACATTAAATTGTACCACTGTATTATCGCTACACCAAGGCCATATTCCATCGCAAGCTTCGGATTCGGGCAACGTTTTCGGGCAATTCTTCATCACGTTATATTCTATCAATCCACCATCACAACCAGCCAGTACAATACCGTCACCTGGCACTCCATCCAATACATTCTTCCTGATGACCACTCCCAAATTAGGATTCCATTGTTTCCTGATCCAGTATCCCTTAAACTTAATTCCATCCCTTTGACAATCTTTCAGATAGCAATTTTCAATAGTCATTCCAACAAATCTATTCAGAATACTATCATTATCCCGGCCATTCTGAATACAAATTCCAATGCCACCACCTTTCTCTATCACCGTACTTCCATATACATCATGCACATACAAGTCATCAATGACCATATTATGTGATTCTCCAAACTTATCCAATTCAACCCATAGTCCCAGCAAACCGGCTTTCGGGGCATCACCTTTATTAGAAATCTCCAGATCACGTATCACCAGATTCTCTGAATTCAATATATGAACAGCGGCCGTATCAACTCCATTTCCTTTGATATGCGGTTTTTCCAGTCCTCCATATTTGCCCAATACAACAGGATTATTCTCCTCTCCACAACAGGAAAGCAAAAGTTTCTCCGTAAATACAGCACCGGATTTCAACAAAATGCTGTCTCCACCTTTTAGAGTTAAAGACTGAAGCTTTGCCAAAGACTTAAAAGGAGTTCGTACAGAAGTTCCGTTATTAGCATCGTCACCATTTACAGAATCAAAATAATAATTAGTCGTTGTCACCTGTGGAGAGCAGGAAACTAACATTGCAACCAAACCTCCACATAGTATTGTCTTTATATTTTTCATATACATATTATTTTTAAGTTTATTATTACCAATTATCTGTCCGGAAAGAAGATACCGGAAGGCCACTAAGGCTGAATAATTCCGGTTCTACATAATTTTTAAAGGCATATCTAACAGCTTTCGGCTTCCTTACATATTTAGAAGACACTACTACAACATCTCTTTCTTCATCTACATACGCTTCCGCCGGATGAAAAACCTTACTCTCATCTGCTATTTCAAATAAATGCAGAGGTTTTCCATAACTCGTTAGTCCATAATATAAATCTTTAAAATAGATCACAGCTTTATCATCATCGACTTCCATCCTTTCAAAAACCGGACTCTTATATTCAAATCCCTTCATATTATACACTTCAGCTAATGCCATCAATCCTAAACGTTCGCCGACTTTTTCTTTGCGTACCGGATGGATCTGCTCTACTTCCCCTACATCCAAAATGACCGCCATCCCACTATTCTCGATTCGATCCATGCTTTTTCTCTGTTCATCACGCAGATAAGCACCTACATGCTCACCTACCTCACTTGGAACATTCCATGTAGCATAATCAAAAGGAGCTATTTGCGTGAAATAAAACGGGAAATTTCTTCCCCACTTCCGTCTCCATTCAGCTACCATAGCAACCAGCCGATTCGAATATTGAGAAACATTATACACATTTGATTCTCCCTGATACCAGATACACCCCTGTATGCAATAACCGACAATAGGATTCAACATTCCATTATACATGGTAGTAGGTATATTAGCCTCCCACCCTGTGGTACCATCGCTCACTTCCGGAACAGAAATATCACCCAATGTCTGACAAGTTTCACGGCTCATCCAAGTTTCAACAATGGAACCTCCAAAACTGGCATTAATAATACCAACCGGAACTCCAAGATTCTCCTGAATAAAATGAGCAAAATACCATGCAACCGCACTACAATCTCCTACATTTTCCGGAGCTGCCACCACCCAATCCGCCTTTATATCCGTAAGCGGTTTATAACTGCCAAGTGGAGGCACATTTATAAAACAAATATTACTTTTTTGAGAAGCCAAAATAGCTTTGGTAGATTCATAACATTCTTTCAGCTGCATAGCCATATTTGATTGCCCACTTGCCAACCAAACCTCACCTATATATACATCGCTGAAAGTTATAGTCTTATCTTCCGTTATGGTTAATATATAGGGACCTCCTGCTTCCGGTGTATGCAGCATTATTCTCCACGTACCATCTTTCCCAACTTTAACGGAATAACTCTTGTCGTTCCATGATGAAGTCACTGTGACTATTGCCCCGGCATCCGCCCATCCCCATATCGGTGTGGTCGTCTTTTGCTGCAACACCATATTATTACCGAAAATACCGGCAACCCGCAAATCCTTTGCCTCAACTGTCAAAACAACCAAAGCCAGAAGAAATAAGATAATATTGAATCGTTTCATTTTATCAGTCTATCTTTTGTAAACATTCAAAATCAAATTCAATCTTTTTCACATCAGCCTGCTCATCAGTTCCGTTTGCCGGTAAGTCAAAAAAGATTTTCTCGTCTTTATCCAGTTTATAAATCACAAGCGTCAACTCTTTCCCCTCTACAGAATGTTCCTGTCGGTTCAAACCTACTGTCCAGGTGGCATGACTGTTATAATCATCATCTGAAAGCATATATCCGTTATAGATTTCCGCCTTATCACCGGAATAGTTGATACGCATATAGATGTTATTCAAATTCTCCAATGCATCTGTCGGCACTTGTATCCTCCACTCTTTGAATGTATTATAAGCAATACCTTCGGCATATCCCGGTTTATCTACTACCACCGGAGCCACCGGTTGCGGAAACACCCGTGTGAGTGAAGGGTTGGAATAATAGTCCGTCGTCAACCAGGAAGAGTCGGTACTAAATTCAATCCTGTCATAATTATAGTATTCCACAATGACACGTGCAGCAAATTGCTTCTTCCCCTCAACAAATGGAAAACTTGCAAACAACAGATTCACACCTTTTCTGGCATATCCTGTAAGGTCTATTTCATTTAACTGGTTTGGTTTTACTTCCTGATTTACCCAAGTATCATTCAGATTGAGTATACATTTCGACTCCGGATACATAAACAAAGTGACTTTCTTAATCTCTGAAGGATTATCCAGATTGAATTCCTTAAAGAAGAAACGACGATAACGCTGCTGATAAGGTTCAATCCCATGAAAGTTTGCTGTTTCCAACCATTTAGCCTCTTCCAGGATGCCCTTAGACTGAATACGAATATCCATTTGCGGCTGATTGAAAATAACCGCTTTCTGTTCAAATCCCGGATTCATACCCGTTTTCAACTTATAATAAGCAGCCTTCTTATCAGTAGAGAAAATATAAACATCTCCAAGTGAACTGTATAAATCCGCATCAGAAATATAGCATACTTTCTTCCCATCTTGTTCCAATAACCAACAGTTATCAGCCTCTTTTTCAGTCAGAATGACAACATACTTTTCTTCTCCATTCTGCAATTGTATTTTAAGCACACAATCTTTTCCCGGATTAAGTCCGCTAACAACCCAACTATCACTTTCTTCCTTTATCTTAGCCCGGTTTACCTCCACTCCTTTCACAGTCGATTTATCAAAAGATAGCTCCACTGGAATTTGTCTGTTCTGGAAAAACAGATAGCAATTATCAACACTTCCCATCAATTGTGCCGTGGCATAATTCAGGCGCATAGCACCAAGTTCCACATTCAAGGGCCAGATAAAGACCGTACTATCCTGCATTTCAATACCTTTCTGAGGGAAACGAAGCGTTTTATCTTTCAGTTTCACCTCAAACTTCACACTCTTTTGTACCTTCTTCGGATGATAACGGGAATAATTGATTCCAAACATATAGCCGGTTTCATTATTAGAGCGTACAGCTACTTGTAACCCATCTTCTTCCCACTTCGGGATAACAGGCATCATGGGAGCCAGGTCTTTTTCATACTCATTGACAAAGTAATGCAGTTTTTTCACCTTCTTATAAGATTCCGCTATTTCTCCTGATTCGCGGATAGCAGCCTGAAAATCATAAGATTTCACCGGTAAGCGGCTCCAATACCCAGTTTTCAATTGCTCTTCCTCAGTAGACCATAGTTTACCCGTAAACTGAGTGGCACCGGCAAAAATATAATATCCCAGCAGGTTAGATCCTGAACCAAGTTTGGCTATCATCATACCCAACCCGTCTAAAGGATCGATGCTGAGTCGCCTGTGATAGGTATTTTGTACACCCACTCCCATTTCACAAGTAAAGAAGGGATATTCTTCATACGTCATATACACATCTTGCCGCTTTATCTGATCGTTACCTATATTCTCATTATCACGGAACGAATCGAACAGGAAGTTGCCCGGCTGGTATTCTTTTCCCACATGTTCCACCCATGGAGCATCTGCATATCCTCCCCATAAAGGAATTACCTCAAAAGGAGGAACAGAACCGTCTCCCCAGCCCGTAACTGTATACATCGGGACATCAATGCCATTTTCCAGAGCCGTATCTTTCAGCCATTGGATATGTGGTTCACCCTCCTTTCCATACCAATATTCATTTTCCAACTGGATGCCTATGATATTCCCGCCATCTTTATAGTAAAGCCCTTTCAACTGGTTAGCTATTTGGGCAAAATAACGTTTTACATAATTCTGATAAACCACATCATTTGAGCGGTCTTTCAGATATTTTTTTTGTAAGATCCAGTCGGGTGTCCCGCCATTACGCGCTTCTCCATGCGACCAGGGTCCCAGTCTCGGAACTACAAACAATCCATGCTTCCGGCATAACTTAATAAAGCTGCGCAAATCCTTCTCATTCTCCCACTCAAACTGACCTTCTATCTCTTCGTGATGATTCCAGAACAAATAAGTAGAGATAATATTGATACCGCAAGCTTTCATTTTCAAGATACGGTCTTCCCACAAATCCTTACGGATACGCGAGAAATGCAACTCTCCCATAACGGGTAAGATTGGCTTCCCGCCCATAGTCATATATAGACTATTAACTTCTATTGCTTTCTCCTTAGGCCCCGGATTTCCCATCTTCAGATGACCACACGAAGGTGTCTCCATGACGTCCGAAGCATCCAGCCTATAAACTTTCTGTGCTGATAAGTTCGTAAACAGGCAAAAACCGATAAATAAACAGGCTATTTTTTTCATTTGTATTCTATCATTAGGTTAATAAACCGCTTCCATTGTCTGAGTGCTCCACTGATCCGCCCAGCGAATAAGTGGTCTGTCTCCATCGAACTCAATCGGCAACCAGACATACCGTGAATTTATTAAATCCGTTTTATTCCACCTGTCAAACATAGCGATAAATTGATCCTGCATCCCTTCAATGGGGAGTACGTAGGTACTTTGGGCATAAAATGTCTTATCGGCATCACGCCCCAGACAGGGGTTATCTTTCAGTTCCCAAACTCCCATCATTGAATCGGATACAGCCCATTTGGCTTTATTCGGATCCCAACCGGTGCAACCGGATGAAAGCATATAATAATGACCGTTTCGTTTAAAGACCGCAGGAGCTTCCCGGGATTGTCCGATAAATCTCCGGACATAAGTTCCTGAAGGTTTTGTATAATCATCAGTCAGCAAACTGATATATAAGGTACTGTTCCATTCTGACGAGCAGATATGATAAGCCTTTCCATCATCATCCTTGAAGATAGTCTGATCACGGCTATCTGCCCCATTCGGTTTAAAAGATCCCAAATAAGTGAAAGTTCCTGTCGGTGAGTCGCAGACCGCTACCCCGGCATGTGCCTTTTCATAATCAGGGCTTTCAATATGCATCCACATCACAAACTTACCGGTTTTCTCATTATAGATAACCTTCGGACGCTCTATCACTTGCGAAGGGTGAAGATCTGAAGTCGGATCATCATCTACCGTAGGCAGAACCTTACCCTCAAATTTCCAGTCTGTCAGATTCTTGGATGAATAGCAAGCCACCCCCCCGGCTTCAGCCCGCCAGCACTCCCAGGTTTTAACCCAGTCCAGGCGATAGGTGGAATCACCTTTAAATTCACCATACCAATAATAAGTACCTTCATGGTAGAGAATACCTCCTCCATGTGCATTTATCGGATTTCCATCCATATCTTTCCAGATACTGCCGGGAGTCACGATATCTTTTCCCTCTTGCTTAGCCGACATCCGATCCACCGTTCTGATTGTAATCGATGCTCCTTTCATCCCCTCTGCTGAAACATTCAAGGTTATCTCACCCACATTTCCATCCGGTTGCAATATAGCCATTGCTTTACCTTTAAAAGTTTTGGGTGATAAGGAGCGGAAACTTTCCATATCTGTAGGACATGCATTTCCTGATCCCCTGATAATACCATTCCCCACAACACTTAAAGTCACTTTCATATCAGCATCAGGTACTACCCTGCCTTCTTTATCAATCAATTCAACAGTAACATAAGCCAGATCGTCCCTATCCGCTTTAATCACCTTGCGGTCTGCGATTAAACGTATCTGTACCGGAGCACCTGTGGTTCTTAAAATAGCGCATGAAGATTCACTGCTGTCATAGGTAGCCACTGCTTTCAATTCACCCGGCTGATAGTTGACCATGAACGTAGCCGTATAGTCTTTCTTTGAAACTTCTTGCTCACCCAGCAATTCATTATTAAGATAGAGCCTTACCTTAGGTGCACGACTATAAACATTTACTTTTACCGGTTTGCCTTCCAGCCCTTTCCAGTTCCAGCTAAGAGATTCGTTCTTCCACCCCCAATAGCTCACATCTTCTGTTTTCCCGACAGCCGGCAAAGGCTGTACAGCCATTGTTATTTCCCTTTCCTTCCAAATAATATCCCGGTAGTAGGACTGTGGTTTCTTCTCTCCACAGATATCAATATCTCCACACCAGGCGTTATACCAGGGCCAACCCATAAACTGTGGATTCTTCTCGCCTTTACTCAGTTCCAGTGTATGCCCTATTCCCGCTTCACCCAGATAATCAAGGGCAGTCCATACAAAATCACCAATGATATACGGATGTTTTTCCACCAGGTTCCAGTTTACAGCCGCTTCCTGCGCAACAGTCTCACTACCATATATGATACGTAAGGGATCTTTCTGATGATCATTTTCATATTCGTACCACATATAATTGTATCCTGCCACATCCAGATGTTGCATGGCTTTTGAAGCATCTTCCTTCCACTTCAGCTGCGGATTATCCCAATAATCGTTGATAGCAGCAGTTACCGGACGTGAAGGATCCAATTTCTTCACTATATTCCTTAATCTTTCAGCAATCTCTATACCGGCATCATCCGAACGTTCCTGAATTTCATTTCCGATACTCCACATGATGACAGACGGATGATTCCGGTCTCTCAGCACCATTGCCGAAATATCTTTTTCGTTCCATTCATCGAAGAAACGATGATAGTCTTGAGGATTCTTTTCTTTTTGCCAATGATCAAAAGCCTCATCAATCACCAACATACCTTGTTCATCGCAAGCTCGGAGAAAAGCTTCTGCCGGAGGATTATGGGCACATCTGACTGCATTATATCCATTTGCCTTCAACAATTCTATTTTACGCGCCTCCGCCCTATCCAACGAAGCCGCCCCCAACAAACCATTATCATGGTGTACACAGCCACCTTTCAGTTTCAGAGGCAAATTATTCAACTTAAATCCTTCCTTCGCACTGAAAGATATAGTACGGATGCCAAAAGGAACAGATATTAGATCCAACACTTCATGCCCGGAACGAATTAAAATTTTCGCTTCATACAAATGCGGAGTATCAACCGACCATAGCTTTGCCTGTTTCACCGGCAAAGAGAAAGCAACTGTCTGCTTACCAGCCGCGTCAACACTCACTGTCTGCTCTTTCATTCCTACCTCTTCACCATCAGGAGAAATAATCGTAACCATCATATTTACTCCTGCCTTCTCCGTCTTTTCATTAAGCACATCCGCCTCTATAGCCAATGTAGCCTCATCACCAGCCATCTTTGCAGTACGTACGGCAACCGCCCATTCATCCAAATGGATAGAATCGGTCTTTATGAACCATACATGCCGGTAGATACCTGAACCGGCATACCAACGGGAATTTTTCCCCTCATTCGTTACCTTCACCGCAATGGTGTTCACTTCACCTGCCGGATGACAATATGAAGTAATATCACATTTGAAGGACGAATATCCATACGCATTGAAATTCACTTTTTGTCCGTTCACCCATACTTCGGACTGCGCATAGACTCCTTCAAAATAAAGAGAATGAAGTTTATGAGCATCTTTACGGTCAATAGTAAATGATTTTCTATACCAGCCTTCACCACCTACAGTTTGTCCGGTAGCAAAACCTCCGGCACTTTCTTTGGAGAAAGGGCCTACCGATAAGCCATCCGAACCGGGAAGAGGCTCTACACTCCAGTCATGTGGCAGATTTAATACCCGCCACTCCGAATCATCGTAAGATTCTTTTGTCGCATCTTCCATTTGGCCAAGATGGAACTTCCAATCCTGATCAAATTTAATCTTTCGTACGGAACAATCCGTGCCCTGACTGCATGCTGTGACAATCAACGAGCTTATGATGACAAATATAGATCGTTTTAATAATGCTCTCAATTTCATACTTCTTTTAAATTTGATTTTTAGGCAGTCTCTATTTTTTCTGAGTTATAGTAATACTCGCAACCGGCAGTGCCTTTACCTTTGCTGTTACAATAATCCGTCCTGAAGATTTCCCGGAACGAACAACCAATAAGTTACTTCCGCGCCACGTCTTCCGGCTATTAGCAACGAAACTTTCTATGCTCATAGGGTTGGCATTACCTACTCCTTCAATCGTAGCATCTCCTTCTATAGAAAATTCTACCAATTCTTCAGCCAACTGATTTCTAATGCCTTTACTATCTACCAATTCTAATGTGATATAGCTTAGATCATTACCATCAGCTACGATTTCCGTTCTGTCCGCAGATAATCTGATCTTTTCAACCTTACCGGCACTTTCCAACGTTGCAGTGCCCACTTCACCGCCTTTATTATAACTTACGGCTTTCAATATTCCATGAGCATAAGGTACTTCCCAGACAAGCGTATTTTTCTTATCGGCAGTATTTTCTTGTTTTCCTAAAGATTCCCCATTCAAGAACAGTTCAACCTGTTCACAATTGGAGTATACAGATACTGTCATCTTTTTCCCCTCATATCCCGGGAAATTCCAATGATCCACAACATCCGGAAAATCCCATACACTCCAATTCGCCTTATCCGGATTCAGAGGGAAAGAAGGAACAGGAGGCGTCACAACAATATGGGATACCGGTGCATCACTCCATAACGTTTCACGCAAATAGGACTGGGGACGACGTTCGCCCGAAAGATTCAAATCACCACAATTGGCATGATTCCAAGGAAAAATACGTTTATCAAGCGGATACCCACACCAACCGATACTTGCCTCACCAATATAGTCAAAAGCAGTCCAGATAAAATCACCGATCACCCATGAATGATCTTCTACTCCTTTCCAATAATCATAAGCCTGGGATGCGTAGGACTCCGAAGCATAGATAATGCGGTCCGGGTGACGTTTGGCATCCGATTCATAACGGTTTAAACAGTAATTATAACCACAAACATCCAGAGGAGCCAGAAAATCATCCGTTGCATCAACAATAGAATTAACTCCCGCCGTAACAGGCCGCGTTGTATCAAGCGTCTTCACAAAACCTGTCAACTCCCTGCATACCTCTACCACTTCAGCAGTTTCTTTGTCTTTGATTTCGTTGCCGATACTCCACATTATGACACAAGGGTGATTTCTATCCCGCGCAACCATGCTATACAGATCTTCTTTCCATAACTTATCAAAATACTGTCCATAATCATCCTTGTAATGACCTTGTCGCCACATATCAAAAGCCTCATCTATCACCAACATACCTAAGCGGTCACAAGCATTGAGTAAAGCAGTTGAAGGGGGATTGTGGGATAAACGCAGCGCATTGAAACCAGCAGCTTTCAGTAGTTCTATTTTCCTTTCCTCTGCCCGGTCAAAAGCCTTTGCACCCAAAAGGCCATTGTCATGATGGATACATCCGCCTTTTAGTTTCATGGATTTACCATTCAGTTGGAAACCATTCTCTGCGCTAAATGCAATATTGCGTATACCTATTGAAATACATTCTTCATCTATTATTTTATTGTCTTGCAGAAGACGGTTTACAACTTTATATAAGTAGGGGTTGTCTGTAGACCATAATTGCGGAGAAGCCACTTCTAATGTATGGCCAACCTCTGTTTTTTCTTTGTTATCCAATGTTACCTGTTGCTCTTTCCGGGCTACAGTGCGATTCTCCTTATCTACAATCTGCGTTTCCAGAATCACTTTTCCGTTTGCTTTCTCAGTATTTGCCAGAATACTCTGTACATGTACCTCCGCTTTATTTGCTGTGGCAACAGGTGTAGTGATAAATGTTCCCCAAGTTTCAAAATGCAGCGGATTGGTTATCCTCAAGAAAGTATGCCTGTAGATCCCCGAACCTGTATACCAACGACAGTTCAGACCTTCATTCTTTACACGAACAGCTATCAGATTTTTTTCTCCAAATCGCACATAGTCTGTTATATCCAGCTCGAATGCAGTATATCCATAAACATGATCGGCTACATGGCGATCATTTACCCAAATGTCTGCATTCATATAAATTCCATCGAAAGCGACAGCAATACATCTCCCTTTCTCAGCTGCATCCACATAGAAATGTTTTCTATACCAGCCAGTTCCACCCACAGTAAAACCTCCCGAAACCTCGGTGACAGCATCTGCAGTAAAAGGAGAATTTGTTCCAGGGATATCTTCAATACTCCAATCGTGCGGGAGGTTCACCTGACGCCATTGTGAGTCATCTAAATCTGATCTCTCACCTTCAACAATATCCCCACGATAGAACAACCACTCCTCATCGAAAGATTGTTCCCGAAGGGTGGGTTTCTTTTCACTGCAACTACTCAATCCCAACGTTATTAACAAAAACAATAGGCTGTATATACTTCTCATATCATTATATTTAGCAGAGCAAAGGCCGGCCTTCAGACAGGATCTTCATCCGGCCAGCCTCTATCTGGAATTTATTTCAATTATTTACCACCCCATTCCGGTGCCTGAACCAAAGCTCTGTTGTTGTCTAACTCTGATTGAGGTATAGGCCATACATATCCTTTTGACGAATCGAAGATATGAGAACCTGCCCCACCGTCTGCCCGGCATCTTTCATATGCTTTATCCATTTCTTTCCAGCGCATAAGATCAAAATAACGGGTACCTTCCAAAGCCAGTTCCACTCTTCTTTCATGCTTCACCACGTCGAGCAATTGATCATAAGAGAGATTGGAACCTTCAGCATCTTCCACCTTCGGCATCATCACATCGGCACGCTGGCGCACCTGGTTCACCATTGACATAATTTCGTCTTTACCCGTATTTTGCTTAGCCAAAGCTTCAGCACGCATTAACAGTACATCAGCGTAGCGAATGACATACATATCCTGATTATCGGCAGCCCATGTAGTAGGCTGATTCTGATATTTACGCATAAACAACTGGAATGGACTGTTCCAGGACCACCATGCATCACTTACCTTGCCGTCATACGTATCACCATTTTTCGTCATCAGTGTATACGTCAGACGCGGGTCGCGAGTTGAATCATCATCCGGATCATAGATTCCCGAAGAGGTAATAGGTTTACCATCCTTGCAATAAAAATCGTTTGCTAAATTCGGATAAGGCAACTGCCATTCCATCGGATAACCGTAGTTATAAGCTAAGAAACCACCCTCACCATTTTGTTGGTCGGTATTTTTAAAGCGAATGGCAAATACTATTTCTTTGCTGGCACCACCAGCTTCCGTAAACAGGGTACTGTAATTCGGGTCTATTTCATATTGGCTCAGGTTAATAACCTGTAAAGCAGCATCGGCAGCCTCCTTATACATCTCGTTGTACAGGTATACACGGGTCAGTAAGCCCAATGCGGCACCTCTGGTAGCACGGCCTCTATCAGCCGTAACAGGTAACATACCTTCGGCAGTAATGTCCTTCAGGTCCTTGATTATGTCAGCTACAATTTCTGATTTTTGCGACTTAGGTACCTGGCTCGTTTCAGTAGTCAACACATTAAACACCTTCGGAACATCACGGTACAGACTGGTCAGGTGATTATAAAACAACGCTCTGATGAACTTAGCCTCACAAACAATTCTTGTACCTGCTTCTTCACCTATTTTACCGTTCTCCAGCATTTGCGGTACTTTTTCAATAACATTATTGCATCGTGCAATACCTGCATAAGAAGCATTCCATACAGCCTTAGTAACAGCTGCTGTGGGGCTCATGGTATTGGTAGTGATCACATCGGGGCCCACCCACGGAATCCAGGCAAAATAGCCGTTATCCGTAGCAAATTCCAATTCACGCAAACTACAAGTATTTCCACCCGGCCAGCAAAATCCCAAGCTACCTTCACTTTGCAAAGCATCGTAGCAACCTACCAACGCTTTAGTCGCATCAGCCTCTGTATTCCAAAAATTACCGTTAGACAACTCTGACAAAGATTCACGATCCAGGAAGTCTGAACAAGAAAAGAGGGAAAAGGCTAATGACAAAATAACTGAATAATATCTGTCTCTTATACACATCTCCGAGCCCACGAGACCGGAGCCTAT
>OWIX01000695.1_pt1 | contig 20516 bp, 16 predicted proteins | sample 1732851 | NCBI WGS metagenome assembly OWIX01 (sample SAMN05065761, study PRJEB22554) | human gut metagenome | biome: ENVO:2100002; feature: ENVO:00000062; material: ENVO:00002003 | host: Homo sapiens | place: USA
TGCGAAACGGCTATCTCGACAGCATTTCCTCCGCCATCATGATCTCGGTGGAGGATAAGGATACCGTCCGCGCGGAAAAGCTCCAGCGGGAGCTGACCAGCGCCGTGGACGGTGTGCTGCAGACCAGCGAAGCGAAGGCCGCCGTCCTGACGCAGACGCTGACGCAGGACGCGGCGCGGGAGCAGCAGGCCCGGGAAAACAACATTTCCACCGGCAAGGCGGCGCTGGTGAACCGCGTCCTTGCCATCAACCCGTCGCTGAAGTTTGACGCGCTGGCAAAGCTCTCGGTGGAGGAGCTGAAGGACCTTGCGGAAGCAGGCGCGCCCGCCATGCCCATCGGCAAGGATGCCGCCGCTTACGCCGCGGAGCAGTATGCCGGGACAACGGCGTTGGACTCCGTCACGGCGGAGGTCGATTCCGAGCTGGACGAATCCCCTGCGCACTACGAGGTGGAGCTGCACACGGCATGGGGTGAGTTTGAGTACCTGGTGGACGCCTACACGGGGAAAGTGCTCAGCGGACAGAAGAACTTGCTGGCCACAGCTCCCGCAGGGGATGAGACGGCAAAGCCCACTGTACCGTCCGGCGGCGCGGATATCGGTCACGCCAAGGCGAAGTCCATCGCCCTGAACCACGCGGGCGTCAGCGAAGGCAAGGCGTATGATATGGAGATCGAGCTGGACGATGAGGACGGCACGCTCGTCTACGAGGTCGAGTTCAAGTCCGGCAATATGGAATACAGCTACGAGATCAACGCCGCCACCGGCGCGATCCTCAAGCACGAGGCGGAGATAGACGACTGAGAGAAAAGGCGCGAGCCGCTGCAATACAGCGGCTCGCGTCTTTTTACGGTTTACGGGTTATACGGAATCATGCGCAGAATAGTGGTTTGGTCAGAGATGTTGCGGTAGGCGTGGGTGGTGTCGCCCTGAAAGCGGACGCTTTCGCCCGCCTGAACGACAATGTCCTTCTGATCAGCCGTGATTTCGATTACACCGGCGAAAAGGGTGACAAACTCGGTGTTACCCCGCAGATGCGGCTCCGACTGCCAATGGCTGCCGGGAGCCAGCTCCATATAGTAGACGGAGAACTTCCGGTTTTCATCGTCCGGAAAAAGGCAGTAGTTCTTTACCTTGCCGCCGTCCTCCAAGATGGGCTGCATCTCCGCAGTTCGCCCCACCTCATAGGGGGCCTTGGGGGAAACGGTCAGCGCGTTGAAGGGAACTTTCATGCCGTTGGAGAGCTTCCACAGGGTGGAAAGCGTCGGGTTACCCTCCCCACGTTCCACCTGTGCCAACATACTTTTGCTGACACCACTGAGCTTAGCCAACTCGTCCATACGCCCTGTGCCACGGTGTCTGAAGAGCTCGCGCAGCACTGCATCGTATGCACCTCGCCCTCCAAGACCTTTAATCTGGCGGGACTTCTGGTGTCAGATATCATCATTCCCAACGATGCGATCCGAGAAGCCTTCTGCAAAAAGATGGCACCTTACTACCTGTGGCCGGGAAATTTCGGAGCTGTGGCACAGATCGCAGCCTAATAACTGACTTGCGTAGGGGTGCTCAGTTGAACCGAGTCGTATGACCTGCGAGGCGCGCAGACTACTATTTGACTACTACCGCGAAAAACCTCGGAAGCCCTGTCCGATAAGGCTTCTGAAGTTCTTCTTCAAAATGTCAAAAATTTGTGCAACACCAATCAAACCCTTGCGCCGCAGCGGTTTCCGGCTTGACGGCCTGATAACTCCGACTCTGAAGGCCGCTGGTTCGAATCCAGTCGGGCATACCAAAATGTGTTGATGAAAGATGCAGCACAGAAAACACCGCACGAAAGTGCGGTGTTTTCATATATTTATCATCTTTTTCACCGCAAAAAGTTTTAAAAACAGTTTTTTTAAAAAGCAGTTTTCCCCGCGACAGGCGACATTTTCGAGATGCAGCCGGTTGATTTTATGAACGGATGCGACTCGAACGCCGAAGCATGGGTGCTTCACTCTTGCTGCTACCTGGCGCATCTCACTTCTCTCTCACATTTGGGCAAAGAAAAGCCAGAGGAAGCGAATGCACGCCTCTGGCGTGCGTCCGCTTCCTCTGGCATCGCGGCCCCGCTGGGCTGCGTGGTCTTATTATTCGTCTGCCAACATTGCGCTCCCTTGGCATTGTTCGTCGCTTTGGCAGGGTATCAGTCCCTTTCACCAACGAACAATGCCGTATTCAGGAAAGAAAGGTGAAGAATCGCAAGAGTCCCTATCTTGAAGTGATCAGCAGCTTACAATGACACTTTATAAATTCAGGGAATATTTTAAAAATCAATTCAGCGCTGGATGCGGCCGGAACCATCGCCGTCGGCCAACTTTTCCACCTCGGCCGCTGTAACCATGTTATAATCGCCCTCGACGGTATGCTTGAGCGCGGAGGCCGCCACGGCAAATTCCACAGCCCGCTGATTGCCCTTACCGGCGAGCAGGGCGTAAATCAGACCGCCGCCGAAGCTGTCGCCGCCACCCACGCGGTCAACGATATGCAAGTCATATTTTTTGGAGAAATGGTATTCATCGCCGACAGCGTCAAACAGCATGGCGCTCCAACCGTTGTCGGACGCCGAGCGGGACTCGCGCAGCGTGATAGCGACCTTTTCAAAGCCAAACCGATCAGCAAGCTGTCTTGCAACGGACTTGTAGCCCTCGCGGTTGATCTCGCCGGCATAGATATCGGTCGCCTCCGCCTCAATGCCGAACACATCCTTGGCATCCTCCTCGTTGGAAATGCATACGTCCACGTACTGACACAGATCAGTTATGGCCTCCCGTGCCTGCTGACGGCTCCACAGCTTGCCGCGGTAGTTGAGATCACAGCTAATCCTGACCCCGTGTGCCTTCGCCGCCTTGCAGGCGTCACGGCAGGCATCCACCATGTTGGGGCCGAGCGCAGGCGTGATGCCGGTAAAGTGGAACCAGTCCGCGCCTTTAAAAATCACATCCCAGTCGAAGTCGGAGGGGGTGGACTCCTGAATGGCAGAATGCGCCCGGTCATAAATGCAAACGGAACCGCGCTGAGACGCGCCTTTCTCATTATAGGAGATACCGATACGGTCGCCTCCACGCACGATCATAGAGGTATCCACGCCGTAGCGGCGCAGAGAGTTGACCGCAGCCTGTCCGATGGCATGCGCGGGCAGTTTGGTGACGTAGACGGCGTCAAGGCCGTAGTTAGCCAGCGAAACAGCTACGTTAGCTTCCCCGCCACCGAAAGAAAACTCCAAGTGGTCGGCCTGAACAAAGCGCTCGTAATTGTATGGCTGAAGACGAACCATTCAACCGCGCAATATCCGACCGCCATACAGCTTTCCACCTTGATAAAAAGGGGGCCTGAGGAAATCTTCCTCAGGCCCCAAAACAGGCGCTTACAGCTTATCCTCACGCATAAAATGAGCATTGGTCCCATCAATGGAGAAGAACTCATCTGCTGCACGCCGACCGATGTCATCTGGGTACTTAGATATCTCATTTAAGTACTCTTTTTCATCTACATAGGTAAACGCGCCGTCTCGCATTATGACCTTGCCGTCCACTGCAACCAGCGAAACCTCGGATCCCCTGGCACTGTAAACCAGATTAGGTACCATGTTGCGCATTGGGTAGGTGTACACCGGCAACATGGAGGGACAACTGAGATCTATAGCAATATAGTCCGCGCATTTTCCAGGCTCAAGAGAGCCTACGGTATCGCCCAAGCCAATCGCTTGGGCACCCTCAATGGTGGCCATACGCAGGGCCTTCCAGGCGGGCATAACTTCCGGATTCTGATACTTGATCTTGTTGAAGAGGCAAACATTTTTCATCTCATTGATGATGTTATGGCAGTTGTTGCCCGGAGCCTGATCGGAACCCAAGGCCACCACACCGCCCGCCTGCTGGAAAACAACACTTGGGCAGACAATGCCATCAATGATGCCGATCGAACCCGGATTAACGATCATTGAGGCACCTCGTTTGGCAATAAGGGCAGCTTCCTCATCTGTGCAGTCAGTAAGATGGACTGCAATAAGAGATTCATCCAGATAGCCCAACTCATCCAGAAAAGCTGTAGGACGCTTGCCATAGCGCTGGACGATCTGATAGGTCTCTCGATCTCCTTGCTGCACATGCATATGGATTTTGGTACCCCGCTCCTTGACCGCCTTTTGGATACGCAACAGCATCTCCGGGCTGACAAAGTCAGCGCCTTGCGGGCCAAACAGGATCTTAATCCGTCCCCCTGCCTTGTTGTTCCATTTATTATACAGATCAATGTTTCGATTCAGGCTCTCCTCTCCCATGGCATCATCAAACTCATAGAGTTCGCCCGGTTGATAAACCCGTCGTTTAGCCGCTCGAATCGTCTGTGCAATATTCCCTCGGGCGCCCACCTTATCGATGAAAGCACACACATTTTCCATTTTGGATTCATAGTCGCCCAGTGTGGTAGTGCCTGCCCGGACGGCCTCCAGAATGGCCACTCGGCTGCCCGCATCCCGTTCCTCGTCATTAACCGCGTTGTCAAAGGGCTGGAGGCCGAACATCATCCAACTGTTGGTGTCTTGGGCCAATCCGCGCATAATATTGCATGCAGTATGCATATGGCCGTCGATAAAACCAGGCAGCACCATATGATGATCCAAGGTGATCATTTCCTCAGCTGTATACTCCGCTAAAATCTCAGGCCGGTTGCCCACCTTCAAGATTTTGCCTCCGTCTACAGCCATAGCGGCATCACTATGATAGCCCACGCCGGCTCCCTCCATCGTATAGAAATGCGGGGCCACCACAATGGTATCAATCTTTTTCATAAATGTCTCCTATTCCAACGGCAAAGCAGTTAGTGTACCTTCTCAGGGTAACGCCGTTTGGTAAGCTGAGTCAGAGTAATCAGGCTCACTGTCAGAATAGCAGCAGTAACCGCAATACTCAAGACATACTGTCCGGTCAGTCCGCCAAAAAGGAATCCCACGAAAGCCGAAATACCAACCGTAATTCCGTAGGGCAGCTGCGTCATAACATGGACGATATGGTTGCAGGAAGCACCGGTAGAAGAGAGCACAGTCGTATCGGAGATAGGGGAGCACTGGTCGCCGAACAGGCCACCGCCAATCACGGCGCCAACAACAAACGGAATGGAAATATCAAAGGCGATGGCCATTGGGAAAGCAATGGGCATCATAATAGACCACACGCCCCAAGAGGAACCGGTCGAAAACGAAATGAGTGCGCCAAACAGGAATACCAAAGCCGGAACCATGCCGGGAGTCAGGTACTGCTCCACAATATGGATCAGAAACTCGCTGGTCCCCATACCCTTGACGATAGAGCCCAAGGACCATGCGCACACCAGAATAAAGGGAACCGAGATCAGTTCGGCCATACCGTTGACAAAGGTATCGAACGCCTTGGTCACGCTGAAGAGCTTGGTGCTTACACCCATGATGCCCGCACCCAGCGCGCCACCCATAAAGGCGATGCAAATAGCAAGTGTAATGTTGGCACTGCGGAAGCATCCCACCAACCCGTTGTTAACCAGATCGCCGGACCAGAAAATGGTGGCAAAGAGAGAACCAAACAGGCAAACAATAGGGATAATAAAGTTCCACATAGTAAGCTTATAATCTGCGGGCAGCTCATTTTTCACCTCTGGAACCAAGGGCTGAACCCCGTCGTCCAGCAGCTTTCCTGTCTCTCTGGCCCGCTTTTCTTCCTTGTACATAGGGCCAAAGTTCAAGCCGAAAGCAGCAACGATCAAAACAGAAATCATGGCAAATACGCCATACAGATTGAACGGAAGCATATTCAACCAGATGCCCCATTCGTTGCCCTCAACGCCGCTTGCCAACAGCTCTGCGGCAATCAGTCCCGTGATAAAGGGACCATAGCTGCTAATGGGAGAAAGCGCAGCTAAATTGCATCCCATGGAATCCAGGATATAAGCCAATTTTGCTCGAGAGATGCGCACCATGTCAGTAACGGGCCGCATGATAGTACCAAGCATGAGGCAGGGCTCCGTATAGCTGAAAATGAAGGCGCTCAGGCAAGTAACGATCTGCCCCTTCTTGGCAGTATTGATAACCTTTGTCACCTTGGTAGCAAAGGCCTCTGCAGCACCAGTGTTACGGAGCATGGCGATCATACCGCCGGAGAGTGTAACCAAAATAATCAAAGATGCATTTCCGCTGAGAGAGGGGATCATATAGTCCGAGATAATTTTGACAAAACCAACCAAAGGGTTAAAGCCGTTCATCATTGTGGACCCCAACCAAACCGCGATGAATAAAGAGAAAATCGTCTGTTTGGTCCACAGGGCCAATCCGATTGCCACGATGGGGGGAATGAGACACAACACTCCATATGTAGTATCCATATAACAAGCCTCCTGTTATAAATTATCTATGGTTTTTTTCATGGAATCTCTGCTTCCGCAACTACAGGCCCTATCCGAATCTGCAAATCACACCTCCTCACTTTCTCGGTCCAGGGATGCGCAAAACGTAAGTCTTGCAAAATCAAGACACGGCATATCAGCTTTGAACGAGACTGATCATACTATATACCGTATATTTTCATGAACAGACCAAACGTTTTGCGCACTCCGGTTTCCAGCCTCCCACCGCTCCCAACATCTTCGGTTTTGGCAGCGCGAGTAACTACGGATCACACTTGGTTATTTTCGGTTTTCGTAACCGGATGCGTACATATTTGCAGGGATGAATTTTCCCTGGCCGTAGCGGCCCACAAACTTGGCGTTCTCCACTACAACCTGGCCTCGCAGCAGAACCGTCTCCACCCGACCAGACTGACGACGGCCCTCATAGAGGTTGTAGTCCACGCCGTTAGGGTTATCTGCCAGATGAACTGTCCCCTCATAATTGGGATCGAAAATGACAATATCTGCGTCAGAACCTACCGCCAGCGTTCCCTTTCTCGGATAGATACCGTTGATTTTTGCCGGCTGAGTGGCAATAACATCTACAAATTTCTGGCGGGTCAGCTTTCCCGTGCATACACCTTCGGTCCACACCATATGCAGTCGATCGCCGGCGCCGGGGGAACCGTTTGGAATCTGAGTAAAATCATTTCTGCCGGCCTGCTTGAGCTCTGCCACATCTATACCGCAGTGGTCGGATGAGACCGCCGTCAGCAGTCCGTCGGATAATGCCTGCCAAAGAGCCTCGCAGTCCTCACGATCCCGCAAAGCGGGGGAGCAAACGAACTTAGCCGCTTCATTGAAATCCGGATTATCCAGAACTTCCTTAGTGGTGGTCAGATAGTGAGTGCAAGTCTCGCCGGAAACCCGCTGGCCAGTTCCCTTGGCCTTTTGTAATTCGGCAATGGCCTCCCGACAGGTCATATGAGCAATATAAAGAGGCGTATCGGTCTGACCAGCCAGATAAATAGCCCGGCGCACCGCCTCCGCCTCAGTAAAAGGCGGACGGGAAACATAATGGTAATGCGGCGTCAGTTGGCCCTTCTTTACACACTCGCTGCGGAGGAAATTCAGAATCTCTCCATTCTCTGCGTGCACAAATACCGTAGCGCCAACCTGTCGGCTCTTCTCCAGAATACGGAAGAAAGTACCGTCATCTACATGAAGCGGAGAGCCGTTGTAGGCCATAAAAATCTTGATGCTGGAAATGCCTCTCCGAGGAAATTCTTCGATCTCATCAAAGATACTGTCCATAATATATGTTACCATGGAATGCAGTGCAAAATCAACACAAGACTTATCCTTCGCCCGCACATTGATTCGATAATCAATGGAATCCAGCAGTCCGCGATCCGGATCCTGCGGAGCAAAGTCCACAATGGTGGTCGTGCCGCCTACAATAGCAGAGTCGGTCGTCTCATATCCGGCGGTGTCACGGTTGCCGACATTACACAGGGCGGAAAAGTGGGTGTGCTGGTCTACGCCTCCCGGAAACACATATTTACCTTTGGCGTCTATCACACGATCTGCAGCTTCGTCCAAATGTGTCCCCATTGCGCGGATCACATCGCCCTCCACCAGGATATCCCCCACATACTCTTGTTCTGCGGTTACGATTGTGCCTCCTTTAATCAAGGTACGCATACTGTCATCTCCTAAAATATCAATTCTTGTTTGGTAAACATGGGAAAACCTACGATATTCTTCTGCTCTGGGAAGCCCCAAGTAGACACCTTGCTGGTACGCAGCCCCATATCTACCATGGCTTCCGCAAATTTAACTGCTGGCATTACCCCATCCAACACGGGAACGCCCAGCTGGGCGGACAGGTCCTCAACAAAGTCCACGAAACCAGCGCACCCCAGCAAAATACATTCGGCGCCGTCCTGCTGCACGGCTAACTTTCCCTGATAGGCTAACGCTTCCAATCCCTTCTTGGGGTCCCTGCCAAATTCCAGCACGCTCAAACCTGTGGATCGGATAGAACGGCAAAACTTTTCCGCTCCATAGTTGGATACCACATCCTCTGTGACCTTGCGAGACCGATCCAGCACCGATACGATAGAAAAGTACGGCGCTATAAATTTGGCAGCAGCAATGGCCGACTCACAGATACCCAGCACAGGCTTGGAAGTGACCTCTCTGGCTGCCTGAAGCCCAGGGTCACCAAAGCAGGCGATGATAAATGCATCGGCGCCTTCCTCTCGGTCTCCCCGGATCACTTCTTTCAGGACCCCCGGAACAGCCAAATACTCATCCACATAACATTCGATGCTGTCCGGCCCAGATGTCGGAGTAACCGCCCAAACCTGAGTGTCGCTGCGTGCCACTCGACGTGCTAAATTTTCTATACTTTCAGTCATGGATTGCGTCGTATTGGGATTGATGATTTTGATCTTCACAATTTTCCCTCCTCTTGGTCCAAAGCCTGAACCATCTCCATCAGCAGCTCAGCTCCCTGGTACAAGTCCTCAGGAGCGCTGTATTCTCGGATAGAATGGCTAATCCCGTCTTTGCTGGGAATGAACAGAAGCATGGAGGGGACCGCTTTTCCCCAATTCATCAGATCGTGTCCTGCACCGCTGAACATTCTGCGAAAACGGATACCGCGGTTGCGGCACAGTGTCTCGCTCAGCTTTATCAGCTTAGAACTGCACTGGGTAGGCGACTGGCGAATATATTCTTCGCCTACCAGCTCCGGGTGCTCTTTCAGCACGGAGTCAATGACCTGATCCATGGGCTCCATCGTTGGGTTGCGCAGTTCCACAATAAACTCCACCTTGCCCGGAATCACATTGACCGCTCCTGGGAACACCTGAAGGGTTCCTACAGTGCAGACCATATCCGGCGAAGCGGCCTCAGTCCGTTCCATAAGCTGGGTAATGATCCGGCAGGCTTTCACCAGCGCGTCATCCCGCAGATGCATGGGTGTGCTGCCTGCATGATTGGCACAGCCGGAAACCGTCATGCGATAGCGCACGATGCCCACAATACCATCAACCACGCCTATTTGCATCCTTTCGGCTTCTAATACCCCGCCCTGCTCAATATGTAACTCCAAGTAACACTGATATTGGGTCAGATCTCTTCGGCAGGCGCCGACCTGCTCCATTGTAAGTCCGTGGAGGGCCAGATTTGGCCGCATAGCTTCATCAATCTCTCCGCCGGTAAATGCCTTACTTCCAAAAGTTCCGCCAATGACATTGCCCTCCTCCTCGGTAAATGCAATCACCTGGATGGGATGCCGATTTTGATATCCCAACTCCTTAAGGCGCTGCACACACTCGATTCCGGACAACACACCATAGGTTCCGTCGTAAATCCCGCCCCCCGGCACCGTATCGATGTGGGATCCAATGCAAATGATCTCTCCCTGACCAGGAAGCGTACCGATCAGATTCCCTACAGGATCGACGGATGTCTGAAGTCCTGCCTGTTCCATGCACTGTTGAACATAGATTCGTCCTTCGTCATAGGCAGGGGTATACGGCAATCGTGTGGTTCCTTCTTTCGGCACAAAACCGATTCGCCCAAGTCGGGTCAAATGATCATATAAGCGGGTACCGTTGATCATACTCATGCGGGGTCCCCCTCAGTCTTATGGGATCTGACAAACTCCTCCAGCTCCTGCAGCCCCTGCTCCAGGCACTGCATGGATGTCGCATAGGACAGACGGATATATCCCTCGCCAAATTCGCCAAAGGCCGTACCGGGTACCACTACCACCTGTCGTTCTTCCAGCAGCTTCATGGCAAATTCTTCACAAGGCATACCCAGTTGACTGATGTCAATAAATGCGTAGAAAGTCCCAGCCGGAGCATGGCAGGACAAACCAGGGATCTCAGATATCCGCCTCATCACATAGTCACGGCGCAGGCGATACTGCTCCACCATATACTTCAAGTGGTCTTGTGGACCTTCCAAAGCTTCAATAGCCGCGACCTGGCAGGGAGTGGCCGCACAAGCACTGACATTTTCCTGCAGCTTGACCATATTCCGGATCACATTTTCCGGTCCGGCAGCATAACCGATACGCCAACCGGTCATCGCATAGGTTTTGGAAAGGCTATCAATAACCAGGGTCCGTTCTTTCATTCCAGGCAGAGCAGCAAAGCTTGTATAAGTCCTTCCATCAAAGAGGATGTGCTTATACACCTCATCAGCCAAGATCACCAAGTCCTGCTTCTGGGCCAATTCGGCCAGTTGGAGCAGCGTTTCAGTGCTGGCTACAGCTCCTGTGGGGTTGCATGGGCTGTTTAGAATAATGGCCTTTGTCTTATCGGTAACAGCTTCGGCAATAGCGGATACATCCAAATCAAATCCCCGCTGTGCGTTGGTTTTCACCGACACCGGCACGCCGCCGCACATCCGAATCTGTTGGACATAATTAGTCCAGCAGGGTTCGTTGACGATAACCTCATCCCCAGGATTCAGCAGCACTTTCAGCGCCAAAAACAAGGCTCCCATGGCTCCAGGCGTCACCACAATTTGGCTTGCAGGATCGTAAGAGAGTCCCTCTGTGCGATGGAGATACTCTGCAATCGCCTGGCGCAGAGCCAGCAGCCCTGCATTTTCTGAATACTTGGTCTTTCCTTCCCGAATGGCCCTGCACCCAGCCTCCACTACGTTCGACGAGGCAGTAAAATCCGGCTCTCCCAGTGTAAAACTGATTACATGATCGTACTCCAGCGCCTTATTGAACATTTTTCGAATCTTGGAGGGTTGGATCTGCTGAGTGTTATCTGAAATTTGAATCATATAGGTAACTCCTTTCTACTCCGATTCTTCCGTTCCCTTAATTTGAGAACAGTCATCAATATTCCAAATGCCAAGGAAAGCACCGCTGCAAATACGATACGATATTCTTGCGGAAGAAGAAATCCCACGGTATTGACGGGGATCCAAAAGAGGGGAATCGTTTTAAACAGAGTAAAATCGATCAATTCTCCCCAATCTACAGAGTCCACCGCTTGGCGTGGAGTGATATGCTGTCCCGCCAAAAAGCGGATTTCAGCATAATTTCCACATACTCGCATCAGAGCGGAATGAATAGGAGCAAAAAACAGATTATTGGTAACGCTGGTAAAAAAGGCCTGTGCCAGAGCATTTCCATATCCCGGAAGAAGACCTGCTGCCATGGCTTGCCGGGTACCTTGGCTGAACACGGTAAAGGCCAGCGTGACAAGGACGCCTCCTATTCCCCAACTCAGGCTTTTGAACCAAGTTGCCCGGTTGATCTGCCAAGTTCCCTCCAACATACGTCCGGAGAGCAACTCACCCGCCGTAGCATAGACAGCGAATTGCGCAAAACCTGCCAGATAAGGATACGCTATATTGACCTTGGCAAAGCCTCCTGTGACGCAAAAGAGTACCGTAAACACAGCCAACAACCCATAAGCAACTGCCCACCAAATATCGCTTCGTTTCATATGCATCCCCTAACTTTTGTACCCCAAATATAGCAAAATGGAACCGGCGTTAAAATTCAGCGCCAGTTCCATTTTATGTAGTCTGTATATTATTTGGACAAGCCTTCTGTGTCCCGATGTGAGACCAACGAATCTTTATATACTACCAAAGGATAATGCAGTTTAGCCAATGCAGACGGTACATTTTTCCCGAGTTTTATTTATAGCGCATCAAAATCGATCTTGTTGGTTGATACAGGAAGACTCTGGATCATCTGTATCCGGTTACGCACATTCATTTTGGTATATATGCTGTGGAAATGTTTTTTTACCGTATGGATACTGATATTCATTTTTTGAGCGATATCTTCATTGGACAGCCCGTGTACGGCCAGATCTAACATTTCCCCTTCTCGACTGGTCAAGCCGTACTGGCTGCACAACTTTTCATGATATCCTTTTGCGTAAAAATAGCGGGTGTCTCCCTTTTTTGCTTCATATACTAAACGGTATGCAAAGTGCTTGTGCAACTGCTCCAATACAAACATATCCCGTTCGCTAAACGGAGGCTTATCAGCTTGCCGGTACAATTTCAATAAGCCGACCGGTTCTTCTCGAAAGGAGATGGAAAGGCCGACGGAATATGCCAAGCGATTGGGCAGATAGAAGTTCTGGTAGATTCCGCTGCTATTCACCTGTTCATCCGAAGATGCCATAGATTCCCGAAAAGCACCGCCTTCACAGGTATACAGCGCCCAGCGAAAAGCATCTGAATTCAGGCTTTCCTGCATCCAGACATCGACAGCCTGCTGAGGCAGATGAAAAGCCGCTGGGGCCTGAAACTGATAGGATCCATTCTCCGCAGTAGAGATTCGGGCAAAAATTGCGCTATCATACGAAATCAAAAAAGGAAGCCATCGGTTCAGAATTTCATGCTGCATTTCCTCTACTGTATAGATAAATGAAATATTGTATGCGATCTCATTGAGGCGTATCCATTCGTTTTCATTTAAAAATGCCATATCAATATCTCCCTTAACATTTGTATCCAGCCATAAGCAAAGCTCAAAAAGATAACAGTATCAATGAATTCCGACCACAATCGCAATTAAAGCGTTCCCATCGTAGAAAGCATTCTAACTCGGTCACGGGTGTAGATGCTCGAAATGCAGATGTGCCACATTATCTCTGACATAACATTCTCCCCACCCTTTCTTTGTCCGATCAGGTCTTGGCGTTCACATAAATACACCCGATCCTATCGATAAGCTTCTCGCGTTATGCTACCATTATTATATCAGGCAGAAGGCTGAAAAGCAATTCCAAACAGAAAGCTGAAAAGCAAAGTAATAGGGCTGCATCTCCACGATCACGATGTCGGGACATTAAAAATCTCAATTTTGAAACCATTCTTGACAGCAGGCATTTTCTTCACCTTTTCAGAGGCGAACGAAGCATGAACCTCCGTGCGCAATCTACCTCTGCGCGGGCGGTATCATCGCGTTTTCGCCGCTGCTCATCCGCCTGCTTGCAGCGGAGAACTATCGTGTGATTGTATCCATACCGCCGATAAGATTTCAAATTTCATATTGCTGAATGCTCCTTGTATCTCTTTTACTATGTCCTTTGCAGTTGTGAAATAGATGTTTTTTACAAGTGTAGGGTCATCATACAACTGCCTTCTTACTAGTGTAGCTGCGATTCCAGAAGTGGCGAAGCCATATATCTGATTGTCTATTATGTGTTGCCTTCTCTTCTGTTCTTCTGGAAATGCCTGTACCATTAGTTGGCTTTCCATTAGCCGTTTGTAAATCTCTGCAAGAAATCTACCACTCTTGACTGCTGGGTCAAAAACTTTGCCTCTTTGTTAAATACACTAGCAGGGAGTAAATCAACCATGTCTTTTACTATGTTTTGTGGCGTGATAACTTCCGAGTTGGAATATTTTGAAATGCCTGTTATGGCTTGGAACCTGTCAAATAAATCTTCCATAGGAACACCATCCTCAAAATCTCATTTTCTTCTGAATATCAGTAAGCCTGGTTTTAAGACAGCAGGCAAAGGAAAGAGGATACCCTAAAAATTAGGTATCCTCTCGGAAATTTGGTATCTGGGGCACGCTTTTGGTGAAATCGACGGAGTTTTTACCATCAACACAAAAGGTAAAAGGGACGCCGCGCTTTCCTCATTGACAATTCGACGGGGAATGCTATAATCTGCTATGTCTGAAAAAATGTAAAATTGTATCGCAGAGGTGCCGCCGCGAGGCGGAGAATAGAGAATCCGGTGCGAATCCGGAACGATGCAGTCACTGTGTACGGGAGCGGCCTGCGTAGCCACTGGGAAACTGGGAAGGGCAGCGCCGCGATGAACGAAGTCAGGAGACCTGCCTCTGCGGGAAATCTCAAGCCCGCTGCACACAGGCTGATATTTCTGCGAGTTTACCCGCGGCGCGATTTTTTCGCGGCGCGGTGTTGCTGGTTGGAATCGTGAGAGCGGCTGTGGGTCATCATGGCCGCTTTTATATTTCTTTCAGAACGATTTTTGAAGAAGAAGGTAAAGAGAAACATGAAAAAAGCACTTGCAATCCTGCTCACAGCCGTAATGCTGCTGGGCGTGCTGACCGCCTGCGGCAGCAAGAAGGACGACGCTGCCGACGACACGCAGAACACGGAGGACGCCGACAAGGCCGCGGCCGACAATGTCGCCGCGCTCATTGACGCGATCTATGTTCAGGAGCGCACCGATGAGACCGACGCGCAGTGCGAGGCTGCCAAGGCTGCCTGGGACGCGCTGACCGACGAGCAGAAGGCCATGGTCGAGGGTGAGGAAGCGAGCCCCGAGTATTTCGGCCTTGACACGGGCGATGCGTCCAAGGACGATCCCCGCAACCAGGATGACATCGGCGAGAACGAGCTTCTGGTCGTTTCCTTCGGCACGTCCTACAACGACAGCCGCGTCAACGACATCAAGAGCATCGAGGACGCCCTGCAGGAGGCCTATCCCGACTGGTCCGTCCGCCGCGCCTTCACGGCTCAGATCATCATCAACCACATTCAGGCCCGCGACGGCGAGAAGATCGACAACATGACCCAGGCGCTCGACCGCGCTGTGGCCAACGGCGTCAAGAACCTCGTCGTGCAGCCGACGCACCTGATGCACGGCGCGGAGTATGACGAAATGTGTGCTACCATCGACGAGTACCGCGACCGGTTCGAATCTGTCTCCATCGCAGAGCCCCTGCTCGGCGAGGTCGGCAGCGACGCGACCGTCATCAACGCCGACAAGGAAGTTGTCGCCAAGGCCATCACCGCCGCCGCGGTCGAGGCAAGCGGCTTTGACTCTCTCGAGGCTGCCAAGGAAGCCGGCGCCGCGTTCGTCTTCATGGGCCACGGCACCGCACACGTCGCCAAGGTCAGCTACAGCCAGATGAGCGCTCAGATGCAGAACCTTGGCTATGAGAACGTCTTCATCGGCACGGTCGAGGGCGAGCCGGAGGAGACCTCCTGCGAGTCCGTCATCGAGGCCGTCAAGGCCGCGGGCTACACCAACGTCATCCTGCGCCCGCTGATGGTCGTTGCGGGTGACCACGCCAACAACGACATGGCCGGCAGCGACGACGATTCCTGGAAGACTATGTTCGAGGCTGCCGACTTCACCGTCGACTGCCAGATCGCGGGCCTCGGCGAGATTGCCGACATCCAGGCGCTGTACATCGCCCACACCCAGGCCGCCATTGACGCCCTGAACGCATAAAAAGGATCAAAAAGGGGCTTCGAAGCGATTGTGCACCGCTTCGGAGCCTTTTCCAGATGGAGGTACTTCCCAATGAAAAGAACACTGACACTGATACTGACCGTGCTGATGCTCTGCACGCTGCTTTTCGGCTGCGGGCAGAAGAGCGTGGACGGCGATCCGCAGGACACGAACACCGAGCCCGCGCTTGCCGACGGCGTTTACACCGCGGATTTCAGCACCGACAGCAGCATGTTCCACGTGAACGAGGCATGCGAGGGCAAGGGTACGCTGACGGTCGAAAACGGCCAGATGACGATCCACATCAGCCTGCCGTCCAAGAGCATTCTGAACCTCTTCTGCGGCACGGCGGAGGACGCGCGGAAGGACGGCGCGGCGCTCTTGCAGCCCACGACCGACACCGTCACCTATTCCGACGGCCTGAGCGAGGAGGTCAATGGCTTTGATATCCCCGTGCCCGCGCTGGACGAGGAGTTCGACGTCGCCATCATCGGCACGAAGGGCAAGTGGTACGACCACAAGGTCTCCGTGACGAACGCCGTTTTGAAGGAAGACGACGCCGCCGCGCCCGCCGAGACGCTGGCCGACGGCACCTACACGATCGCCGTGACGCTCGAGGGCGGCAGCGGCAAGGCGAACATCCAGTCGCCCTGTACGCTGACGGTCGCGGACGGCAAGATGACCGCCACCATCGTCTGGAGCAGCAGTCACTATGACTATATGCTCGTGGACGGCGAGCGCTGCGACGTGCTCTCGACCGAAAACGGCTCGACGTTTGAGATCCCCGTCGCCGCGCTGGATACGCCGCTTGCCGTGGTCGGCGATACCACCGCCATGAGCACGCCGCACGAGATCGACTACACGCTGACGTTCGACGCCTCGAGCGCCGAGGTGAACAGATGAGACGCCTGCCGCGCGCGCTTCTCACGCTGTTGGCCGTGCTGACGCTCTGCGCCTGCGGGGACAAAGCGCAGGACGGTTCGAACGGCGAAGACGCGGCGGTCGCGTGGGATGCTCTGTCGTTTGACGAGGCCATGCCGCTTGACTACGCCACGCAGTTTTCCGTTTCCTATTCGGGCGACGACTACAAGCGCATCACCATCGGGCAGGATCAGGAATTCCTGCTCGTGACGGAGGGCGCGGCCGTGCCCGGCGGCGTGCCGGAGGGCGTGACAGTTTTGCAGCAGCCGCTCGATGAAATTTATCTGGTCGCCAGCGCGGCGATGGACAGCTTTGCCCAGCTGGACGCGGTCGACAGCATCCGCTTCAGTGGACGCAAGGAGTCGGACTGGTATATCGAGCAGGCGAAGGAGGCCATGAGCGCGGATGACATGCTTTACGCGGGCAAATACTCCGAGCCCGATTACGAGCTTATCTTGTCGCAGGGCTGCGATCTGGTGCTTGAAAACACGATGATCTACCACTCGCCCGAGGTCATCGAGCAGTTTGAAACGCTGGGCATCCCCGTGCTCGTGGAAATGTCCAGCTACGAGAGCGAGCCGTTTGGCCGCATGGAGTGGGTCAAGCTCTACGGTGCGCTCATCGGCAAGGAGAACGAGGCCGCGGCGCTGTTTGAGGAGAAAATGGACAGCGTTTCAGGCATTCTGGGCGCTGCGCCCACGGGAAAGACCGTCACATTCTTCTATGTGACGAGCAACGGCGCGGTCAATGTGCGAAAGTCGACGGACTATGTCGCTAAATCCATCGCCATGGCGGGCGGGGAATACGTCTCCTTTGACAACACGGAAGAGGAGAACGCCCAGTCCACCGTCACCATCCAGATGGAGGCATTTTACAGCGGCGCGCACGACGCGGATGTGCTCATCTACAACAGCATCATCGACGGTGGGCTCACGACGATCGACGAGCTTTTATCGCTCGAACCGCTGCTCGGCGACTTTAAGGCCGTGCAGAACGGGAACGTCTGGTGCCTGACGAAGGACTTTTATCAGGAATCGCTCGAATTGAGCGACCTCGTTGTGGATCTCCACACCGTTTTGAGCGGGGCGGATACGCCGCTCCGGTTTTTGACAAAGCTGCAATAATTTTTGACTGGAAAGTTGAAACAGACAGGAGGGACGGGCATGGAGCGGAAGCGGAGAACACGGACGTGGTGCGGCTTTTTGCTGCTGCTCGTCCTTTTGGCTGTTTTTTTGATCTGGAATTTATTCGCGGGCAGCGTGCAGCTCTCCGCGTCTCAGATAGGACAAATTCTGCTCGGCGGCGGGGATGACCTGACGCAAAAGCAGATCATTATGCAAATTAGATTGCCGCGCATGGCGTCGGCGCTCATTTTAGGCGGTGCGCTGTCCGTGTCGGGGTATCTTCTGCAAACGTTTTTCCACAATCCCATCGCGGGGCCGTTCGTGCTGGGCATTTCGTCGGGGGCGAAGCTCGCAGTCTCGCTTGTGATGATCTTTCTGCTCAGCCGCGGCGTAAAATCCTCGTCGGCGCTGCTCATCGGCGCTGCGTTCATCGGCGCGATGCTTGCGATGGGCCTCATCCTGCTCATTTCGCAGCGGGTCAATCAGATGAGCCTTCTCGTCGTCTGCGGTGTGATGATCGGCTACATCTGCTCAGCGCTGACGGATTTTCTCGTCACGTTTGCCGATGACTCCAACATCGTGAACCTGCACAACTGGTCGAACGGCTCGTTTTCCGGCATGAAGTGGGAAAACGTGACGACGATGGCGTGGGTGTGCAGGATCGCGCTGATTTTGACATTTTTCCTCTCCAAGCCGATCCGCGCCTATCAGCTCGGCGAGGTCTACGCGCGCAACATGGGCGTGCCGATCAAGGCGTTCCGCGCGGCGCTCATCCTGCTCTCCAGCGTGTTATCTGCCTGCGTGACGGCCTTCGCCGGCCCCATCTCGTTTGTCGGCATCGCGCTGCCGCACCTGATGAAGGCGCTTTTCAAGACGGCGGAGCCGCTTTTGCTGATCCCGGCGAGCTTCCTCGGCGGGGGCATCTTCTGCCTTGCGTGTGATCTCATCGCGCGCACGGCCTTTGCGCCCACGGAGGTCAGCATCAGCTCGGTCACGGCGGTGTTCGGCGCGCCGGTCGTCATCTACATGATGGTGCGCAGAAAGGCGGGGCGGGAATGAGCGGCTATTTGGAGACAAAGAATTTATCCGTCGGCTACCACGGCAAGCCCCTCATCGAGGATGTGTCCCTCTGCGTGCAGAGGGGAAAGATCGTTACGCTGATCGGGCCGAACGGCTCGGGCAAGTCGACGATCCTGAAAACCGTCATCGGTCAGCTGCCGGAGCTTTCCGGCACAGTGTATCTGGATGGCGAGACGATGCGCTCGCGCAGCCGCAACGACGTCGCGCGGCGCATGGCGATCTTGATGACCGCGCGTGTCGAACCGGAGCTCATGACCTGCCGCGATGTGGTCAGCTCGGGCCGCTATCCCTACACGGGAAGGCTCGGCGTCCTGCGGGACGAAGATAAGAAGATCGTCGAGCAGTCGCTTTCTCAGGTGGACGCGCTCGCGTTCGCCGACGCGCCGTTTTCCGCCGTCAGCGACGGCCAGCGGCAGCGCATTCTGCTCGCAAGGGCCCTGTGCCAGCAGCCGCAGCTTATCGTGCTCGACGAGCCGACGAGCTTTTTGGACATCCGCTACAAACTGGAACTGCTCTCCGTCCTCAAGCGCATGGTGCGCGAAAACGACCTCGCCGTGCTGCTCTCGCTCCACGAGCTCGATCTGGCGCGGCACATTTCGGACACAGTCATCTGCGTCGCGGGCGACCGCATCGACCGCATCGGCACGCCGGAGGACATCTTCACGAGCGACTACATCGCGCAGCTCTATCACTTGGAGCGCGGGAAGTACGACGAGTGCTTCAGCACATTGGAATTTGTACCGTAGCGCATACAAGTAAAAACGCTTTATAGAGATTGCAGAAGGAGGGGAGACCATGCAGAAGGCAGCGCCGAGATTGCTCATTGCCGGAACGAACAGCGGCTGCGGCAAGACGACGGTGACCTGCGCGATCTTGCAGGCGCTTGTCGACGGCGGCATTTCTGTCGCCGCGGCGAAGTGCGGTCCCGATTACATTGACCCCATGTTCCACCGCGAGATCATCGGCGCGAAGAGCAGCAATTTGGACCCCTTCTTTTTTGACGACGACACGCTGCGCTTCCTCCTCGCGCAAAACGGCGCAGGGAAGGACGTGACGGTCATCGAGGGCGTGATGGGCTATTACGACGGCATCGGCCTTGATTCCTCGCGCGCGAGCACCTTTGAGGTCGCGCAGCGGACGGAAAGTCCCGTCGTGCTCGTGCTGAACGCGAAGGGCGCGGGACTGTCGGTGCTGGCCGTGCTCGACGGTTTTCTGCACTTTGCGCCGGAAAACCGCATCCGCGGCGTCATCCTGAACGGCTGCACGGCGATGAGCTATCCGACGCTTGCGCGGGCGATCGAAGAACGCTTCGGCGTGCGCGCCTGCGGCTTTCTGCCGCAAATGCCCGACTGCTCGCTCGAGAGCCGCCACCTCGGCCTCATCACCGCGGCAGAGGTGGACGATCTGAAAGAAAAGATGCAGCGTCTCGCCGCCAAGGCGCGGGAGACGATCGACCTGGACGCGCTGCTGCAAATCGCGAAGAGCGCGCCGCCGCTTACATTCACGCCGCCGGACATTCCGGTGGCGGGCGAGCATGTGCGCATCGGCGTCGCGCGCGACAGGGCATTTTGCTTTTACTATGAAGACAGCCTGGAACTCCTGCGCCGCTTAGGGGCGGAGCTTGTGCCGTTCAGCCCGCTGTCGGATGAACGCTTACCGGAAAACCTGCACGGTTTATACCTCGGCGGCGGCTATCCCGAGCTCTATGCGGAGCGGTTGGAGGCCTGTCTCTTATACACATCTGACGCTGCCGACGAACTCTAGGGTGTAGA
>OWIX01000713.1_pt1 | contig 20099 bp, 18 predicted proteins | sample 1732851 | NCBI WGS metagenome assembly OWIX01 (sample SAMN05065761, study PRJEB22554) | human gut metagenome | biome: ENVO:2100002; feature: ENVO:00000062; material: ENVO:00002003 | host: Homo sapiens | place: USA
TCTACACCCTAGAGTTCGTCGGCAGCGTCAGATGTGTATAAGAGACAGGGTTCTGTGATTGCAGGTTCTTCGACCTGCGGTTCCACTGTGGGCTGTTCCATGATGGCCTTTTCTTCGGTTTCAGTAATTTCCGGCTGCACAGTTTCTTCCTGCAGCACTTCGGGTTCGGCTTTCTTTCTGGGCATATGTAGTTCCTCCTGTAATAATTATTTTCTGGCAAAGAAGCGGTGCGTGCCGTTTTCTTGCCGGATGGCAAAAATGACGGGTCTGGTGTATGGAAATGTCTCTGGTCGGATGTCATCGGGCAGCAGAACGATGATTTTTTCGTCCTGCAGGATCTCACGCTCCGGTGGCGGATCACTGCCGGACACGATGACAAACTGCTTGAAACTGGGTTCTCCAAGCGAGAAGCGGAGCAGAGTATGTTTGTCCACGGCAAAGAAATCCTCCGGTTGCGCCGCAGACAGCTCCAGCATCACGTCGATGGCTTCTATCCGCTGTGTATTGAGTTGCCCTCCGGTTTGCGTAATGAGACCATCCGAGATTTGCAGCAGGCCGCCCATCTGCATCTGGCGTACACAAGCGCCGGTCACGCGCACAGCGTCGTCAAACGAAGAAAAGGCAAACGTCTTTTCCAGCAGCGCGGCAAGTTGCCGCTGTTCCGCGCAGCCGAGCTTCTCCAACACCGCCAACAGATATTTTTGCTGTTTTGTCAGCAGCATTAGCCTCGCCCCTTTCCCGGCGGCGAGCGCAGCGAATTGAGATACGGATCGACCAGCAGGTCACTCTCCGTTTCCGTGATGCAGTTGTAGATAGTTGACATAACGTATTTCGTAGAATCCCTGACCGGCACATTCCGGTTCGCGTGCAATTTGCTCTCCGTTTCTTGCAGGACAAAATAGTTCAGCCGGTGCAGCCGCGAGCGTACCCGGCTCTGCGGCAGAACAGCCTGCCCGATGCGCAGGTTGTCCGAGTAGAACAGCCTCTCAATGGCATTCTCAAAAACACGCGCCACCTCCGGCTCGAAATACGAAAGCTCACAAGCATCCAGAATGCCCGTGAGCTCTTTTTCATCGTCCGTCGGCCCGTCCTCCGAAGGTACGGATAGACTGACATTTGAGAAAGCTGTATCAGGTTGACTAAAATCAGTATTACTTGCACCCGGATCCTGCGGTTCTGGAACATCAGAATCTGCGGTTCTAAAAGCAGGGATTCCGGGGTTCTGGGGCCGCGTATCCTGCGGTTCTTCCGCTTCAAGAAACGCAGAATCCGCGGTTCTGGAACCGCAGGATTCATACTCCCTTGATGAAAACGGTGCACATTCGTAGTTCGGATCGTCGATGGGTGTGACGCTGGCCAGATAGATCTGATTGGCATCGCCGCGACCGCAGCGCTTTTCCCAGATGAGCTGAAGCTCTGCCAGCTTGCGAAACGCCGCCGTGACGCGCTGCTCACAGATGCGAAGCTCCTTTGCCAGCGCCTTGCGGGGAAAGATCACGAACACCTCGCCCGCATCGTTCACCCAGCCGTTGCGCCGTGAAAGCTGAAAGCGGTTCAGAAGAAAGGTGTATGCCACTTTCGCGTCCAGACTCATATCCGCGTAGCGCGGGTCTGAAAATAACCATCGCGGCATCTGCATATGCCAGACGTTCTGTACGTCCGTCTGCCGCATAAGTCGGAAACTTGGATGCTCGGTCAGCTTGGCTGCTTTCATGGGGATTCCCTCCAAATCAGATAGTTTCACTAAAACAGAAGTTTCGATTGACTTTTTTACAATCGTCTGCCATACTAATAGCATAATTTGAATTAGCATAATTGAGATTATATTAAAGGACGTGGGCCGAAATGAAATTTATTGGACGGCAAAGTGAATTGCAGACGCTGGAACAGGAATATCGCCGCGAAGGCGGCTTTGTCGTGATCTACGGCCGGCGGCGCGTCGGAAAGACCCGGCTGATCAAGGAATTTATCAAGGATACCCGTCTCCTTACCGCTGGGATCCGCTTCTGAAAAGAAGCGCTTCGACAGAGGGTATGCAAGTTTGAAATTTGAATTTCTGCCCTGTGTAGTCGCCAGTATAGTCGCTATGGTTTTCTTACGCCGTATTTGCAGCTCGCGCCCCGGCGATTGGGAACAGCGCAGACAGAGCGTGGCAGCTCTCACAGCTCGTGGAAGGGGTCTCGACTGCTTGTAACCCCAGCCACGGCAGCCTGTCTTACGTCGAAACAAACTGCGTATCTTTCGCTTCCGTGTAAGCGCGAAAGCTCAACCACTCCGTTTGTTTCTCCTTTCCCCACAAAGTGGCCACTTTGTGGGGACCCCAACTATGGCCGGACATTGTGTGTCCAAACAGGTCGGGCGGCATGATGCAGCCTACCAGGGCTGCCCACGGCGCGTTTCCCGCTCGCCGGAAGCTTGCTTCTGGGTCGTCGCGCGCGCCGTGCGCGTTTCCCAACCTGCGGTGTTGTCCACGTTGCTGGCTATTCAGTTGTTTGGGATTGTGATCCCACCCCCATTCTTCCCCTAAAGAGCACCAAAAGGAGCGCTGCGACCATTCTCGGTCGCAGCGCTCCTTCATTACTCTTTCATGGTGCGCTTCGGAATATTCTGTTGCCAGCAGGATTTCCTGCCACGATTCACATGGTAGAACTAGAGCAAACGTTTGCCAATGACTCTTTGCAAAAAATTTCTCTTGCTGCTGCCGCTTCTGAATCGAATCGATTCTATCCTGTCTTTCTGCCGCACAATCATTTTTATGGTGCTCCCGGTGCTGGTGCTGCCGCAGATCTTCAAGATGGACGGCGAGTGGCCGTCTATCTCTGCGGGCGAGATGCTGAGCCTTGCCATGAGCATTTACTATTTTGTGAAATTTCGAAATATGTGGCGGGCATCAAATCCAAGTGAGACCGACGCCGCAGAAAAGCCATCGTAATTTATAAAGTTAGGTTTGACGCTTACTGTTTTTTCTGTCATGGCTTAGCCTCCGCTTGCTATTTGGTGCATAATTCCAAATAAAAAGCGGGGCAGTTTATTGGGAAACAGAGCAAGTAGGTAATATATACATATTTCGCAGAGTCACTTACATTTCTTTGATTTCAAAAATTGGCACAACGCAAGAAACTGTTCTTTATAGCGCCCATAAGCAACTGCACAATGGTGAGGAAAAGCGTGCTCAATCAAAAAAATCCGATAAAACTCCTGCATGCCGGCAACGTGGAAAGTGCCATAGCAGCCATAGGTGTGCAGTTCTATAGGGAGAATGCAGCCCTCTTGGACGTAATGCCACGACGGGTACGGTTACACTGTTAGATGGAGTCCAGCTTTTCTCATAGACGGTGCCGATCAGCGGTCCTTCCAGATCGAGTGTTCGTAGACAGATTTGTCTGCAACATACGGCCATTTTTCGCCGCTGCAAACGGCAATGCAGCCCTTCACGCACATCTGCGCCATCTTAACAACCGCCTCACGCGTCTGTGCGGCGCTGTGCGGGCTGGCAATTAAGTTCGGGCAGTTCAAAAGCGGATCATCCGGCTTGGGCGGCTCATTGCAGTATACGTCTGTTCCCGCGCCTGCAATCACACCCGCTTTGAGCGCAGCGACAAGGTCTTTTTCATTGACAATGCCGCCGCGGCTGCAATTGATGACAAGCGCCGTGGGCTTCATCATCGCAAGCTGCCGCGCCGCGATCATGTCCCGCGTCTGCTCAGTGAGCGGCACATGGATGGTGACGATGTCCGCCGCGCGCAGCAGATCTTCATAGTTCTCATACGCCTGCGCGCCCAGCGCTTCAATCTGCTCGCGGCTTAAAAACGGGTCATAGCCCGCAATTTTCATCCCGCAGCCTCGGCAGATTTTCGCGGTCTCCCGGCCGATTGCGCCAAGACCGATGACGCCGACCGTTTTTCCTTCGAGCTCGAACGCCTTTTTCGCGCCGCGGATTTCCCAGTTGCCGCGGCACATCTCCTGCTGCGCCTCGTAGAGATTCTTGGAAAGGCTGAACATCATCGCGACCGCGTGTTCTGCGACACTGCGGTTGTTGGAGCCTGGGGTAATCACGACGGGTATGCCGCGCCGGGTCGCCTCGGCGACATCCACGGAGTCGTAACCGACGCCGGTTCTGCCAATGACCTTGAGCTTCGGACTATTTAGAATCACATTGGCATCACACTTTGCAATGCGGACAATCAACGCGTCCGCGTCCTGCATCTGCGAAAGATAGTTGTTGGGATCCGGGTTGTCCGCAACGTAAACCTCCGCCAGACCATCCAGCAGCCGCATGCCCTCGGGGCAGACTGCCTGCGTCATCACAACTTTCATACTACTTCCTCTTTTCGATTGTTTGCTAGGCGAATGGCATAGTCCATTGCGTTATTCAGGCTCAGTGCGTTCGCGCAGCCGTTCCCTGCGTGGCCGAAGCCGGTGCCGTGGTCGACGCTGGCGCGGATGATCGGAAGGCCGAGCGTCACATTGACGCCCGCGACCGCCTGCCAGCGGTCGGCATCCCGGTCATAGACAAAGCCCTTAACCTTTAGAGGAATATGACCTTGGTCGTGATACATGGCAACTACGATGTCGAACCAGCCGCCGAGTGCCTTGGAAAAAACGCTGTCCGGCGACGTCGGCGCCTTTTCCGGAATACAGATACCCTCGGCCAGCGCCAGATCGATGGCGGGCTGAATTTCATTGATTTCCTCGTCTCCGAACATACCATTTTCGCCGCAGTGCGGGTTGAGTCCCGCGACGGCAATCTTCGGTGTTTCTATGCCGAGGGCCTTGCAGGCGTTATTTGCGATGCGGATGCAGTCGAGCACGCGCGGCGTTTTGACGCGGTCGCATGCCTCACGCAGAGAAACATGCGTGGAAACATGCACCACGCGCAGCGCGTCGTGCGCGAGCATCATGGTATATTTGCTCGTATTGGTGTAGTGGGCATAAATTTCCGTATGGCCGGAATAGTGATGACCCGCCATGTTGATGGCCTCTTTGCTGATGGCGTTGGTCACCGTTGCGTCGATTTCGCGCTGCATGGCAAGCTCGATAACCGTCTTGACATACTGGAATGCAGCCTCGCCGCCGAGTTTGCTTGCGCCCACGCCGAAGGGCTTCGGCGTTTCCTCGTTCAGAGAATTGGGAATTGCGTCTTCCGGCATAAGACCGAGGTCCAGCACATCAATTGTGCCAGGGGTAAAAAACGCGTCTTCCACCGACTCGATGCGGTGAAGCACTGGTGCGGTTCTTCCGAGCTTTTCCGCCACGCGGCAGGCGTAGGACAGGCTTGTGTAATCTCCTACCACCAAGGGACGGCAGCGTGTGTAAACCGAGGCGTCGCTGAGTGCGCTGACTGTTATTTCTGGGCCATTTCCGAAGGGGTCTCCCATGGAGATGCCAATAATCGGACGTTTGACATGCACATTTGCCATCTCAAAAAAGCCCCCTATCTCTATTTTCCTGCATGACTGTCTTGAGCGCTTGCATACCTTCGTCGCTGATATAATTGAACGGACGTCTGCAGTCCCCGACCGGATAATCAAGGCTCACCGCCTTTTTGATGATGGTGTTTGGGTTTCCGTAACGGAAAACGGAACGGAAACTTGCAATGGCGTCCTGCGCCTGCTGTGCAGCTTCTAAATCACCCTTGATGAAATTTGTGTAGATTGCGCAGAGTGTTTTCGGATAGACGTTAGCGCAGCCCGCGATACCACCAAAGCCGCCAATCTTGAGCGCCGGGAGAATCAAAGCGTCATTGCCGGAGAGTACACGGAAGTCCTTGTCGAGTTCCTGTGTGAGACGGATATATGCTGAGAGATTTTCAAAATCGCCGCTGGAGTCCTTTGCACCGAGAATCACATCAACATCCTTTGCCAGTTTCTGTACCGTTTCCGGCAGGAGCTTGTTGCCTGTGCGAGCAGGGATGTTGTAAAGCACAATCGGGATATCTACCTGACGCGCAATCGCGGTGTAGTGCTCGTATAATTCATGCTGCGAGGCTGCGGCAAAACTCGGTGTGATGATCGAAAGCACGTCGGCACCCATTTTCTGTGCAGCCTTGCTTAGGCGGATGGTCTCGGCCGTGGAGATGCAGCCTGTACCGGCGTAGACCGGAACGCGCCCAGCCACTTGATCGATGGCGGTTTCCAGAACCTCCAGCTTTTCCTTTTCGCTGAGAATATATGCCTCGCCGTTGGTGCCAAGCGGGAAAATGCCGTTGACACCGCCCACAATCATTCGCTCGATCTGTTCACGCAGAACTGGCAGATTGATTTGCTCGTTTTCATCCATCGGGGTCAAAATCGGAACAATGATTCCACGAATATCTGTATATTTCATATTATAACCTCCGTATTACAGGATTGAACGGTAGATTTCTCTTGCATCGTCTGCCGTTACTTCGCGCATATTGTTGTTCAGTAGGCGTTTGACGCTCAGTCCCGCTTCCACCAGACTCTCCAAATCCTCCGCCGGAACAGAGAAGACCGAAAGGCTGGTCGGAATGTCGAGATCTTTTACGATTTTCTCCAGCCAGGCAATGATATAGCTGCTCTTTTCCGCCTGCGTTTCACACGTCTTTTCGCCGTGGACGCAGGTGTCGTACGCCTGAGCCAGAAGCGCGCGGCAAGCAGGCTCATTAAAGCGCATGACCGGCGCGAGCAGAATTGCGTTTGATATGCCATGGGCAATATGATATTTGCCACCGAGCGGATAGCTCAGCGCATGCACCGCGGTGGTGCCGGAAGCCGTGATAGCGACGCCCGCAAGGAAGCTTGCCAGCTGCACGTTCTGCCTGGCCTGCATATCCTGCTCATTGCAGGCAGGCAGGAGGTTATTGAGCAGCAAATCGAGCGCGTGCATTGCAAAAAGACCACTGAAGGGGTTTGCCTTATTGCTCGTCCAGCACTCAATCGCGTGCGCCAGTGCGTCGACGCCCGTTGCTGCCGCAATTTTCCGCGGGAGCTTTGCGACCATCCGCACGTCCAAAATGACATAATCCGCCATCATTTCTTCGTTGACAATGCCGATTTTAAGCTCCTTTTCCGGAACGGCGACAATCGCGTTCGGCGTCGCTTCGGAGCCGGTGCCGGCAGTCGTGGGAATCATGACGGTCTTGACAAATTTTCTGCCGAGCGTCGGCTCATCCAGCAGGTCATGCACGCTGTAGCGGTCGGTCGAGAGAATGGAGGCAAGCTTTGCCGCATCCATGACGCTGCCGCCGCCGACGGCGACGATGATATCTGCCTTCTCGGCGCGGAATGCATCGACCAAGACCTGCACCTGGGAATAGGTCGGCTCCGCGGGAAGATCGTCCAGAATCACCGTTTCCACACCCGCCTGCGTGAGCATCTGCATCGGAAGTTCCAAAAGACCTGTACCACGGATGCCGTGATCTGTGAAGACGGCTACCTTTTTCACGTCATTGACCGACATGACGTCCTTCAGCTTCTCCAGCGCATGCTCGCCGCCATAAACTTCCTTCGGCATCTTCAAAGAATAATCTGTAAGCATTACAATCGCCTTTCTTTCAATCTGCAATCAAATACGAACAAACTGCTGCGCAGGCTGCCTGCACGCCTGTCCGCATAGTTCTCTCATCCCAGTTGTAGCGGGGCTGGTGGTTGGTGCTCGGATGTGCCTCGCCAGGGTATGCGCCGCCCAGCCAGAAATAGCCGGTCTGTACGCCGGGACGCTGATAATTGCTGAAATCCTCTGAGCCGCAGCGGGGCTCAGTGAGCTCGATGACACTATCCTCTCCCAGCATCTGCCGGAACACATCCGTAATATGTGCCATTACCGCGTCGTCATTGTGTACGGCAGGCTCCATAATCCGGTAATCCAGATTGAATTCTGCGCCCGTAAAATCGCAGGCACTCTGCGCCGCAGCACGCACGCCCGCAATCATCTGTTCCTGCACATCGGTTTCCAGCGTACGGACTGTGCCGCGGATCGTCGCCGTCTCCGGCAGAACGTTTGAGGCCGTGCCGCTCTGGATACTGCCGACGGACAAAATCGCCATGCGCTGGGGATTGATTTTACGACTGACAATCTGATGGAGATTTTCAACTGCCTTGCAGGCAGTGAGCACAACATCGTTCGTCTCGTGCGGCTTTGCGCCGTGACCGCCCTTGCCGGTAATCGTCAAGGTAAAGGAATCGGACGCTGTGAGCGCGTAGCCTCTTTTAAAAGCCAAGGTTCCGGCTGGATTAAACAGCAGATGCATGCCGAGAAGAATATCGACATGCGGATTTTCCAGCACACCGTCTTTTATCATCGCCTTCGCGCCGCCCCCGCCTTCTTCTGCGGGCTGGAAGATAAACTTCACCGTGCCGCGCAGCTGCGTGCGCATCGCGCTGAGCACCTCAGCCGTTCCCATGAGCATCGCCGTATGCGCGTCGTGACCGCACGCGTGCATGACGCCCGGAATCTTGGATGCATAGGGAAAACCCGTCTGCTCCTGTAGGGGTAGCGCGTCCATATCCGCGCGGAAGCCGATGACCGGACCGTTTCCAGCTTCACCGCGCAGAAGTCCCACTACGCCGAAGCCGCCGACGTGCTCCGCGACCTCCAGCCCCAGCGCGCGCAGATGCTCCGCAACAAGACCGGATGTCCGCTCCTCGTGTCCCGCAAGCTCGGGGTAGCGGTGGAAGTCTCGACGCCACATGACGACCTTTTCATAGATGACCGCCGCGCGTTCGGAAAGTTCCTGATATATTGCAGAGGTCATACATCTTCCTCCTCAGCCAGAAGTTGCAAGGTCCGAACCACCAGCGCCAGCATACGTTCAAAGGTATCCATCGGGAGATACTCCCGCGGTGTGTGATGGTTGATGCAGTCTGCCGCGCAGGTAACCGCGTCGAGATTCGGAATCCTCTGAACCAGCTTCACACAGTCGTTGCCACCATGGCTCACCTTGATGAAGGGCTTTCTGCCGTAGAGTTGCACAAACGCTTCCACCATTTTCTCGCGGATGGGCGAGACTTCACTGGGTGTCCAGCCTTCGGACACACTATGGCTGGACACACGGCCGCCGAAAATTTGCAGGCAGCGCTTCAGATTCGCGTATAAGCTCCGCTCCTTTTCCGGTAGCTCCACGGAAAAGACGCACTCCAGTTCTGCCTCGTCCGCGCCGTTTTCCAGATGCACCTTCGTAAGGTTCGCATACGAGCCAACCAACTTTGGCGCGTCCGGATTGCGGCTGTATACGCCATAGGGAAGATACAAAAGAAGATCGATCAGCTGATCGGAGCACTCTTTTTTGAGCGTCTTTCGATCGTCCGCCTTTTCCAGATGCAGTCGCAGCTCTGGCTCCACATCCCGGAACTCATGCTGAAGGTGCATTTCGATCTCGTTGACCTCCCGGTAAAGGTCTTTCTCCGAAAGCATCGTGACAAAGTTTGCCTGAAACAGTTGCATGATGCCCTTGTCGCTTCCTTCCATCCGGCACAAGCGAAGATCAGTATGCATCCGAATCGTGTTCAGCGCCATACCCGCCAGACGCGCGGCATTCTGCCGGTCCATCGGCATCCAAAGTGCCGCATGACCGCCCATCAGTCCGCTTACGGTAAGCTTCCAGGACTGATTGTGATTTTCCTCCCACTGCGCCGCATGGCACAGCTCATAGGTATACTTGCTGGATGCGCCCTCGCACAAAACGCCGTCCGTTCCGGCGTCCAGCCCAATAGCACGCCGGGCCTTGAACTTTGAGACATCAATATTTGATGCGCCGATAAGGCCAATTTCTTCCTGTGAGGCAAAATAGCACTCCAGTGGTGGATGCGGAAAGTCTTTGCTGTCTAGTATGTATAAGATTGTTGCCACGCCACAGCCGTTGTCGGCCCCGAGCGTCGTCCGGTCGGCATGCAGGATATTGCCTTCCTGGATCAAGCGGATGGGGTCATGCAGAAAATCATGCGTGGAATCTGGTGTTTTGGCGCACACAATGTCTGTGTGGCACTCAAGCAGCACCGGTTTTTGGCATTCGCCGCCATTCTGCCCATCTTTCCAGATGATGACATTATATATATCATCCCGCCAGACACGCAAACCGCGTTCAGCGGCAAAGGCAAGCAGATACTCGCTGATTCCCTTTTCATTCCTGCTGCCTCGTGGAATAGCAGAAATCTGCTCAAAGAAGTCATAGAGCTTTCGGGGGCTTCTGCCCTGAATGACGTATTCCATGCAGTACCTCTCAGATTCTTGTCGACTCGCGCAGCCTCTGCTGGCGGAGCTTTCTGGTCTGTACGGCGTTGAGAATCAAAGCCATCGCAATGACGCCGTAGGAAACGAAAACGCGGAAGTATTCTCCGTAGACAGGGTTTCCGAAAATCTGGTTGCCTGCCTGCGGGGCCACGATAAATAGCGCGTGGAACAGCAACAGACCGAGAAATACGTTGTGCACCTTCGCTTGCTTCACAGTTGCGCCGCCAACCAAAAGCGCCGCAATTGCGTAGGTCGCAACGGTGTCGTGCGCAGAATAGGTCGCAAAGCTACCGATATTCTGAAGCGAAATGATCTGACCGAGCCCCGCCAGAACCGTTGAAAGCACGATCGCGATGATTCTGGTTTTGTTGACATTGATGCCCGCGGCGGTCGCCACACGCATATCCTGACCAACAGCACGGAAATTTTGACCAAGCTTCGTTTTCGTAACGAACTGTGTGAAGAATGTCACAACGACAATCACAATGACAGTGCTCGCCGGAATGAAGAATGAACGCGTGATTTTCAGAAGCGAAGCGTTCATCTGGCAAAACGCCGCCGCAGCTGCCGCCACAATTACATAGACAAACTGCACACGGTACTGCATCTTCGTCATTGCCCTGCAAGAATCCTTTCTTCCCACGATCAGGCTTTGCACACAACGAATCACCGCAAGGATCACCACAATTGCCGCTACAAACAGGATGAACAAATCGCAGCGGATGGTAAAGAGCTTATCAAGCGCCAAGGGATCCCGCAGCACAACCGTGCTGTTGAGACCGACGCCGCTCGAGAGCATCATCGTTGCATCCTTAAAGGGAATGATGCTTCCGAGCAGTACAATGAAAATGAGCTGGTAGATGCCATTTGCAAAATAGCCAGCTATCATGCCGGTAATCATCTCTTGGCCCTTCGTGCGGTTGAAGAGCTGACCCATCAGCCAGCCGAGCAACGCCGCAATTGGTGTCATAATGACAATAGCAAGCACAATGCCCACAACGCCGTCAATATGCCAATGCGTAATGAGAATCAGGCCCGCTTGAGCCGCCATCGCGCCGAGGACAATACTGAAGTTCATGCCAAGGCCCGTGATCACTGGGATAATCAGCGCCAGAACGAGCACACTGTTTCGGACGATTCTCGTAATGAGCTCCTGCAGGAAATAGCTGAAGCTGACCTTGGAGGCGAAGAATGCACCGACACACATAACGGCAAATAGAATCGAAACAATATTTTTTGCTAGGAAGTCTTTGGATTTTTTACCCATTCTTTTCACCCGCTTTCGTCAGCGCATACAGAATGATGCCGTTACTGATGACAATTCGTACAATTTCGGACAAGCTGCTGTCGGGGAGAATCTTGTTTGCAACCGGCAGCGCGATGGTTAGAAGACCCTGAAACAAAATCGTACCGATCAGCACGTTTGCGACTGAGGCTTTCTTGTTGGACGCGCCACCGATGAGTACCGCCGCAGCTGCGGTAAATGCCAGCTTCAATGGAGCTTCATAGTACTCCATAAAGCCGTAGCTCTGTGCATAGACCTGAATGCCGATAGCTGCCAGTGCGCTGGAGAGCATCATGCCAACACAACGCATTTTATTGACGTTGATACCAATGGCCCGCGCGTAACGGGGATTACTGCCAGCGGTCTTCATGATAACGCCCATGTGTGAACGCTGGAAAATGGCAACCAACGTACACAGAAGGAGTACAAACAGAATCAGACCGCCGGGAATGCTCGCGCTTTCGGAAACTTTGATATTCAGAAAATCGTTCAGGATATGGTAGAAGAATTTATCCAGCGCGACCGTGTTGCGCAGGCCGCTGCCCATCGGGAAGCGGATGGCCTCGTTCTTCACCGGCAGCAGCATCCACACCATGCACATCAAAGAGACCGACGAGAAGCCGACATAGGTGGTAATCATGCTCTCCTGACCCGCCACGCGGTTTAACAGCTGCGCATAGCCGTAGCCGACGCCGCAGGCAAGCAGAATGCCGAGCGCCATCGCCAAAAAGAAGCAGGCCGCGCCGCTCAGACCGAGCTCCATGCTGATCATGCCGCCGAACAGGCCGCACAAAACACCGAGTGGCAGACCGTAGTTCATGCCGATACCACATTCGATGGATGGAACCATGGCCAGTACCAGTACCATATTCATAAAAATTCTGGTTACCGCCTGCGCCAGAAGTGAGGTCGTCTGCAGCTTCAAAATTGGCATACAGATGCATAGGATGATTAGGAACAGAAAAATGATAATACGCGGCAAACCAATGTTATCATACAGCGTACGCAATTTGTTTTTGTTCATATGCTCCCCCTTATGCCTTCTGCGCAGGTTGAATACCAGACATCATCAGGCCATACTCCGCGTCGCTTGCGTTCGGTGCCAGCACGCCCATGATTTTTCCGTTGGCAATGATGACGATCCGATCACAGATGGAGCGCAGCTCCTTGAGTTCACTCGAGGTGACGACAATTGTCATGCCCTGTTCTCGGTTTAGTTTTTTCAGGTAGTCCAGAATCAGTGTCTTCGCACCGATGTCGATGCCGCGCGTCGGCTCAGATATAAACAGGAACTCCGGTTCGAGCGTCAACGCTTCGGCGATGCAAACCTTCTGCTGATTGCCGCCCGAAAGCGCGCCGACGCGCTGTTTGGGCGAGGTACATTTGATCCGCAGCTCCTCAATCATCCGTTCGGCCTGCTCACGCATGGCCTTGCGGTCGAGCTGGGTGAATAAGCCATAATGCTTGAGATATTTCTTGTGAACACGCAGCGCGGGCGTGATAATGTTCTGCTCAATGGAATTGCCAAGGATGAGTCCGACATTTTTGCGGTCCTCGGAAACAAAATTGATGCGCTTTTTCATCACATCGTAGGTAGAATGGATGTTCAACGGCTTCCCCTTGTAGGTAACCTCGCCGCTGGATTCATAAAGCCCCATAATGCCGTTGGCCACGCCGATTTTGCCGTGTCCTGCCAAGCCCGCAATGCCGAGAATTTCACCCTCCTTGACGTCCAGGTCAATCCCCTTGACCAGTTCGCCTGGCATCAGAACCGTGAGATTTCTAATCGACAAAACGGTCTTTGCCCCGGAAAAGTCCCGCGGCTTTGCCATTGCACTGGCATCAATGCCACGGCCAACCATCAGTTCGGCCAGTTCCACTGGGTTCGTATCCTTCTTGTCAAGCGTAGAAACCAACTCTCCGTCGCGCATAACAACGATACGATCGGAAATGGAGATGACCTCGTCGAGCTTGTGGCTGATGAAAATAATGCCGACGCCTGCAGCTGCGATACCGGAAATGGCTTCCAGCAGTCGCTTCGCTTCGACCTCGGTCAAAACAGCCGTCGGCTCGTCGAAGACGATCAGCTTGATATTTTTCTTGTCAATTTCGCGTGCGCATTCGATGAACTGCATATAGCCCACAGGCATACCTTCTACGGCGGTCCGTTCATCGAGGCTCTGCATGCCCATCTTATCGAGCGCCACACGCGCGTCGGCGTTGTTCTGGCTGACATCCAGCGTTTGAAGCTGTCTGCCGAAGATGCGGCTGAGCGGATTGGGCCTTGTGTTTTCACGGTTAATTTTGATGTTTTCTGCAACCGTGAAGTTAGGAAGCAGCATAAACTCCTGATGCACCATGCCGATACCAAACTCAATGGCTTTTTCAGGGGAGGTGATTCGGACTTCTTCTCCGCACAGCCTAACGCTGCCCTTGAAGCCGCCGGTTGAATGGATGACGGGCATACCGAAGAGGATATTCATGAGTGTTGATTTGCCTGCGCCGTTTTCGCCGACAATGGAAACCACTTCGCCGGGACGCACCTGAAGGTCGATGCCGCGCAAAACCTTTACCCCGGAATACTCCTTTTCAATACCCTCCATCTGCAAAACATATGTATCGTTCATAAACTATCCTCTTTCTGAAAAAGTGGGCGAAGGGCATGCCTTCGCCCACTTATAGTTTACACCAAACAGGTTGCTACGGCGATTACAGGATAATCAAACCGCCGACAAAGTAGAACGTGTTGTCCAGACTCAGCCCGTTTTCATCGGAGTACGGTGTGATTTCGACCTCGGAACCAGCTGCTTCTTCAAGCTTAGCCTTCAGAACCGCCTCATCGCACGTGCCGTTGGTTTCACCGTTGATGTAGGCCACAGCATACTCAACACCCGCGTTCATGAAGCAGTCCCAAACGGAGAAGTTCCAGCAGCCGAAGCGTCCGCTGACGCCCATTTCTTCAAGCTTAGCATGGATGACTTCGATGGCATACTCGGTGTCATTCTGATGTTCTTCCGGAATTTCCAAGCCGAGCGCGGCAATGAATCCCTGGAACGGAGAGGGGTCGGCAGCCATTGTGTAGATGGCACCCTTCTCTGCGATGACCTTGATCAAAGGCTCCTGCATCTGAACGGTCGAGCCGTAGAACGCGCAGTCAACGCCATACTCGGCGATCTTGTTGGCAGCATCTTCGAGGATAAACTGCTGGCAGCCTGTAATACCAGCGTCACCCTTGGGGTCGGGGGTCGTTACGTCAATAAAGGTCATACCGAGCTCTTCTGCACGGGCCTTCATGGCGTCATGCTTTTCGATGGTGACCTGAATAGACATCGAACGCGGGAAGGAATAGTGCAGGAGGTACTTTGCGCCCATGGCGTAAGCTTCTTCTGCGATCTGCACACCATGCTGCGCGCCGCCCTTGACGTAGCAGACATCAGATGCCTGACCGGCAGCGGCAACTTCTTCCTGCGGACCACAGGAAATCAGAAGAATATCGGGGCGGGCTTCGCGGATCTTTTCGATGGCTGCGATTGTGCCGGTCATGGCCTGGCAGAAAATGATTGCCTTGCAGTCGGGATCAGAAGCAAGCATCATCGCATTGTTGATCGTGGTCTCAACTTCAGAGATGGCGTCCGGATAGGTCTGAACGATGATCTTGTCCGCGCCGTACTTTTCCTGGATCTGGGTCGCCAGACGGAACTGCTCTTCGCTGGACGTGACCGTGGTCGTCATGATACCGATCTTCGCGCTGGAGTCCGCAAAGGTCTCCGCAAGCGTTTCGGCAGGCTGCTCGGTTTCAGCAGCTTCTTCGGTTGTTTCTTCCGCAGCGGGTGTCTGTTCCGTTGAGGTTTTCTCTTCCTCTGCAGGCTGCTCGGTCGTTTCGCCGCCGATGGAGCAGGCCGCAAGCGCCAGCAACATTGCAAGCGCCAGCAGCAAGCAAACGAGTTTCTTTTTCATATAGTACCTCCAATTTTGATGTGTTTATATATCAATCTTTTGATATATACGGTTGTTTCTGCCGGCTTTACTCCGACAAACTGCTGTTCTGCATTGCAGCCAAGACCTGATCAAACAGATTTTCTTTTCCAAATCCGCCAGATTTTGAGAGCAGGAAATAATCGTACTGCCGGTATTGCAGCTTAGATAGGACGACACCCGGCTGTATTTCGCACAATGGACAGATCTGGTCAATTTGAAGCTCCTGTAAAAATGCAAAGAGGCAATCGCCGCCGGTGATCATAATTGTGCCGTTCACGCCACGCTGAAGTAGCGAATGTAAAATGCTTGCCAGCGCCCGTGCGACCGTTTTCCGGTCCCGGTTCATGCGCGTCTCTGCCGGCGGCATTGTCGGCGCATCTTTTGGATTGGTGTCGAGCACGAACACCCGGGACTGCTTTGCCAGTGCGGCCCAAGCGTCGAGCTGACTGTGTCCTGCTGGTGTATCGAGTTGTTCCGGGTGAAATTTAAGTGCTTCCGGAATGTGAATGTAGCTAGATCTGCTTTCCAGCTGTTTCATCTGTGCAAGTGTGATGGGATTCATGCTTCCACAGGCAACTATCAGCCGTCCTTCGAGCACCGGTGCCACCGGCGGTCTGCCGTCCAGTTCCAAGAGTTCCGGCAGCAGCGCTGCAAATCCAGCACACCCGGCATAAATATGGCAGGTTCCATCCCGTTTGAACTCAGCTGCGATGCGTGTGACATCTGCACGGGTTTCTGCGTCGTAAACGTAAATGCACGGCCCATCACAAAACTGCTGTGGCATATGCTTTCCAACATTTCGCACTGCGCAGGTACACTGTTCAGCTAGAATCTCCCGAATTTTGGAATAGCGGACCGGTTCAAACGGATCTTTTCCAAAGACGCTCTGCGCAACCGGCACGCCGTCGATGAGCTGCACGCCATCTTTCGTCGTCCGTCCCATTTCCGGAAACGCCGGAATCAAGTGCAGCCGCGTCTGCCCCGTGCCATCCAACACCCCCTGCAGCTCCGCGCCGAGGTTGCCGCGCAGCGCAGAGTCCGTTTTCTTATAAATATCCGTAAAGCCATGGGCGATGGCCGCCCGAATGGTCTGTTCCACAATCTGCCGCGCCTTCTCCGGCAGCAGATGGCGCGTCTCCACGTCCACCACCAGGACCGTATCTTCCTCATGGTCTGCTGCGCAATATGCCGGGTTCGTCGTAACAACCGTCGGGATTCCAGCTGCTGCAAATTGCGCGCCGGTATCCAGTCCACCTGTGAAGTCGTCCGCTAGAACAAGCAGTTTTCTCATGGTTCGCTCCAAATCTCAATCGTGCGCTATGTGTATCATTTTAAAACACTCGCCTGTTGTTCTTAATCCTTATTTTTATTATATTCAGATTTTACAAAGCCACAAGTCGATTTACGAAATTTTTTGTTTCACTTTGAAACATTTTCTTGCTTCTTCCAAGAATTATGATATAATATATAAAAAGGGAAAACAACTTGGAGGTCAGCGGCATGGGCAGTCGGATGAAGGTATTGGGCGTCGCGCCCTATGAAGGCATGCAGTCTTTGATGTACAAGGTAGCCGAGGAATTTCCGGACATCGAGCTGAGCGTATTTCTCGGCGACCTGGCCGCCGGCGTTGCGGTGGTGCAGGAGCGGATGCAGGAAAACTATGACATCGTCATCTCCCGCGGCGGCACGGCTGGTCTTCTGCGCCAGCAGATTTCCATTCCGGTGGTAGAGATTTCCTTTACCGTCTACGACATTCTTCCGGTGCTGCGACTGGCCGATGTTTTCCATGGGCAGATTGCGGTCGTCGGCTTCCCCAGCGTCACCGACGCGGCCGGTACGCTGCAAAGCATTGTCTCGCGTAGCTTCGATATTTTCCCCATCACCGGCAGCGAACAGACGCAGTCCGTTCTGGAAACCGTCCGCGCACAGCAGTACGGCGTTATTTTGTGCGACACCATCTCCTACACCGTGGCCCAGCGTATGGGTCTGAACGCCATTCTCATCACCTCCGGCCGCGAGAGCATCCGCATGGCGTTTGAGAACGCCGCCAATATGTTCCATGCGCAGGAACGTCTGCGTGAAGAAAACCGATTTTACCGCCTGCTCCTTTCCCAGCAGCCCTCGGAAATTGCCGTTTTTGGCCCAGATAAAACGCTTCGCTACTCCTCGGCCGGCATCTCCCCGGACAGCGGCGTCATGGAGCTTTTGCAGCGGGAGCTGGATGACGACAATTCACAGCCACGCTATTTGGTGAAAACGAGAAACGCCATGCAGTATAATATCAAGTGCGTCGAGCTTGGTCTGCCGCCCGATGCTCTCACCGCCTTCTTCTTTACCCAGGAGCAGGCACGCAGCGCCAGGGGAGAAATCGCCATTCGATATTACAACGCTCGGGAGGCGGAAGACGCATTTTACGCGAGCTTTCAGGGCGCGTGTGCGCTTACCGGGAATCTACAAAGTGAAATTCAGCGCGTCAACCAGACCAGAAGCCATCTGATGCTGCTTAGCGAGCGCGGCTGCGGCAGCGAGGATCTGGCCAAATACATCTATTTTACAAGCGAACGGCGTAAACGCCCACTAGCTCTGATCGACTGCGGAAAAATCAACACCAAGGGATGGAACTATTTGGTAAGCAACCTCAATTCCCCTCTCTACGCGCTGCAAAATACCATCGTGTTCTACCGCGCCGACACACTAAAGTCCACACAGCAGCAGGAGCTACAAAGCGCACTTTCTGATCTGCAGCTCTGCGCACGCTGCCGGATTGTGTTCACCTGCGAAACAGCGCAGGATGGTAGCTGTCCTCCTGCCTGCCAAGATTTAATTGAGCGGTGCAGCTGCGCCATCGTCCGCATTCCACCGCTGCGTGAATGCAGGCAGCGGATCGCGCAATTCGTCAATCTCTATCTGAGCCGTCTCAAGCTCAACACCGGTAGCGATGTCTGCGAAATTGAGCCGGAAGCACTGGCGTGCCTGCAAGAGTTCTCCTGGCCCGGAAACTATGCACAGCTCAAACGCATCATTACGCAAGCCGCCACGCTCACCAGCGGCACTGTCCTGCGTAAAGCTGCCGTCGTGTCCGTTCTGAGCACCGAATACCGCTGCGGTATGGATTTCGCACGCCCGGACGAGACACCGCTCAATCTGAACCAGCCGCTCAACACCATCAAAAAAGATATTGTGCAGCTTATTTTGAACCAAGAACACGGCAATCAGAGCGCGGCTGCCGCTAGGCTCGGCATCAGCCGCGCCACGCTTTGGCGGCTGACAAAAGAGGCATAAAACTTCATGCAGCATCACATTCTTGCACCACGATGAATGAAAACGGAGTGCAATGACCTGCTGCGTATGGTAAAATTAATATGCACGGCACAAAATCGGCTTTTTTGGCGCTACGAGCGCGCGCATAAAACTGGTTTTGCTCTCCTGTTGAACCATAAATTGTCCCAGCTGAACGGCATTAAGGACGTATAGCAAAATAATTGCTGTTAGGAGAGCACGCCGTGACAACTTTTATAAGAAGCGTAGGGTTATGGAAGTTGTCTATCGGTGTCGTTGTGGGATTGATGTGCATAAGAAAGTTATCGTTCCCCCTCAGCAGATGTCACCACAAAAGTCCTTGATACATTAGCACCGAAATTTGGCGTTTTTGAGAGCATCCGAAGCCGGATGCTCTCAGCAAAGGCTACCCGCAGAGCTGTCGTACAATAACTATACGAGTCAGCTTCTGTACCTTGAAAAGTTCATATTTTACTTCGTATGAGGAGGATTCCACTAGGGCTGTGTCCGAGGATCGCGCAGCTTTTCGTTCCGCACATCTTGTATCACTTCGCATGTAGTCTAATGGCTTATATTTCGTATTCTAACAGTCGCTATTTTCTACGTCAAGAAAAATGTAAGCTTATAGGGAACGAATTTGCCTCAATCAGCATACAGGTGGGGAGAATCAGATGGATAAAAAGTTGCTGGGGAAACGAATCAACACCGCGCGAAAGGATAGGGGCTGGACAAGTGAACGCCTGTCCGAAGCCTGCAACATCAATGCGACATATCTCAGGCAAATAGAGTCTGGCGCAAAAACACCCAGCCTGCAGGTTTTCGTAACGCTTTGCAGCACGTTGAATGTTTCCCCAACATATTTGCTTGCGGACAACCTGAACCTGACAGAATCGCAGGATTTGGATTCCCTGCTTGCTCTTTGCCGCTCGGCCACACCAAAACAGATTAACATGATCGTCGCAATGGTCCGCAGTGCGCTTGAATCGGTCGAATAGTTTTTTCAAGCCCCTTGCTGTTTGGCTTTAAGCTGCCATATCATGCGCCACCAACGCCGCGTAATAGCTGTTCATCGTGCTTGGTGCGTTGAACAGCACGGTCAGCAGATATTGCCGGATATTCCGGATCCGCGTTGTGTTCTGCTTCAGGCAGTCCATGACGAAACGGATATGCTCGCCGTTCAGCTTCAGCAGCTTCGACCGCACGACCTCGGCTGGGTAATCGCTGCCTGCAACGCGAATTCGGCTGCGGGTGCTGCAAACTGTCTCCTGCACCAGTTGGGCGATCTCGTCAAGCTGCTCCCGGTCAACGTGAGGATCACTTGCCAGAACGTCGTAGTCAATATTCTCCAAGATCAAGTCCCGGTAGC
>OWIX01000724.1_pt1 | contig 19971 bp, 33 predicted proteins | sample 1732851 | NCBI WGS metagenome assembly OWIX01 (sample SAMN05065761, study PRJEB22554) | human gut metagenome | biome: ENVO:2100002; feature: ENVO:00000062; material: ENVO:00002003 | host: Homo sapiens | place: USA
AGAGACAGGACGAAGGACGATCAGGACTGGAACAGCTACGGGAATATCTCGGTGTCGGTTTTTCCGCTTAAGGATCCCAACTGGCCGGGAAAGCAGATTTCCAATGACCGCTGCAAAAACGAACCGGAGGAAGTCAAGTATTGCCCGGAAACGGGCTTTCAAACAGGAAGGAGTAAATGCAATGAAAAAATACCAACTGACAGGCCAGCCCATCTATGTCGGCGAGACCTACAACCACAACGGAGACCTGTACCGGGTAGAAAGTTTTGACGAAGGATACACCGAGCCGAAGGTGACGCTGCGGCGCATCAAGGATGGAACGATCTTCGACGTAGAGGCCCCGGCCCTGTTCCTTACACCAGCGGGTGTGCAGCTGCTGTGGCCGAGGGAAGTAAACCGATTCTGCTCCACGCTGGAGCAGGCAGTCTGAAGGAGGAACCCCAGATGAACGAGTTAAAAGGCAATTTTAAGGCTGCCTATGATGTGGTGAAACGCGCAGAGCGTTGCGTGCTCCTTCGCAGCAAGGCGGCGAATCCATCACACACCTACGCTGTGGGCGATGTGGACAGCAACGGCCTTGTATTCGGCCTTGTGCTGAAAACAGACCCTGAGGCAGCCGTGCGGGAGTTTCGCACACGGTCTTTCCCGAGCTGGTCGCCCTGGAAGATATCCAAGGCTTGACACACCCCGAAAAGCATGGAATATAGAAGCCGAAACGGCCCGGTGGGCCGTCTGCCGGGACCGGCCGCCCGGCACTGACGATGGTAGGCCAATTAAAAAGCCCGCACGAGGCGGGCAGAAAGGAAGAAAAATGGACCAGACTCAAAACTCGCAAAATATCCGAACGATTGAGACAGTGAAAAACCTCATTCGAAAAAATGGAATTTCCAAAGGCTTGTATATCGACAATGGTTACACCTATGTACCCGTAAATTCGGAGAACTCTCCCAAGAAATTAGAAAACATGTAAAGCAAGAAATCCATGTCTGAATCAGGGACCGTAATTTTTCGTTTCTGATCCATGTGAACAAGCGTCTGCGTAACCTGCCAATAAATCGCGTACGCGGTAAGGACAATTTCAGGCGGAACCGACCGTGTGGCGGTAGTCGAGAAATCCTTCACATCCAGATGTGAGGCAATCGCGTGTATGTACGCCATAGTGAGATCCCAATTTTTTTCGCATATATTCAGACGATCTTCTATGGAGCAGTCTGAAAACAAAACATATTTTTCATGAAATTCTTGTGTTCGAATAATTGGATCGGCAAACTTGAACAGGCGTTTTCTTACTTCATTTACAGTCAGCGTCAAGCCGAGCACTCCCTTTCAATTAAATGTAGTGCGGCATTGCAGTGCCGTACTCATAAACAGGATACCACAAACGAGCCGAGAAGGCCATAACAGCCGAAACAGCCCTGTGGGGCTGTCGTGCGGGGGCTGACCGCCCCGCGCCTGACGACGGCAGGTCGTTGGAGTAAAGGTAGGTGAGTTTTTTTGGAAACGATGCTCAAACCAAGTCAAGTCGCTTCTCTGATGGGAGTTGACATACGCACTGTACAGAGACGCGCAAAATCTGGGAGTTTAACGTGTGAAATTCAAAGCAATGCCAAAAATCGACCGGAATACATTTTTCCGCTTTCGACACTTCCGAAACATGTACAGGAACGATACTACGCTCGGCATAGCCTGACGCTGAGCACGCCGGAAAAAACAGCGCTTCAGAAAGTGAAGCCGTCGCCCGTGCAACGTCCGCTGGACAGTTACACGGATGCGGAGCGGAAGGAGATCGGTTTTTGGCGGGATGTCGTAGACCAATGGATGCTCTACCGCAGCCAGCCGGGAAAGCCTCTGAGCGAGCTTGACGCAAAGTTCGTCCGGCACATGCGCGTGGAAAATCCCGGACAGGAGCTGAGCGTGGCCACGCTGTACCGGAAAAAGAAAGCTCTGGAAGAGGGCGACCTGACCAGTGTGATCGACAGGCGCGGAAAGGCCCGTAAGGGCAAAACGGACATGCCGGAATATATAAAAAAGACGTTTTTGTACTACTACCTTGTGGACGGCGGAGAGGGCCATGCGTATTCCATCACCAAGTGTATGGAATACACGGAAAAATGGGCGGAGAAAAACGCGGCGAACGCGCTGCCGCTGCCCTCGTACAGCAGCTTTTACCGCCTGGCGATGGACGTGCCGGAGGCCGTGCGCATCCTGATGCGCGAGGGTGACCGCGCGTACTACAACAAGGCAAGCGTATACACACGCCGCGATTACGAAAGCATCGCAAGCAACGACTGGTGGGTCGGCGATACGTATACATGCGATACGCTTACGCTGGGGCCGGATGGCAAGACGCACAGGCCGTACCTCACCGCCTGGGTAGACGTCCGCAGCGGAATCTTCGTCGGCTGGTATATCAGCTTCGGCGGCAACAGCAGCCAGAACTCCATCTATGCGCTGCGGCGCGGGTGCCTGGCGCATGGGATGCCGAATTACAATGCATATGTGGATAACGGCCGCGAGTATCTGACATTCGACTTCGGCGGGCGCGGCCATAGGGCCAAGAAGGTGCTGGCCAACGGCGAAGCGCCGTTTGAGCCGAAAACCATTCTGGACTACATGGGCGTAGAAATGAAAAACGCCATCGTGCAGAACTCCCGCGCCAAGCTGGTGGAACGCAGCTTCCGAAACGTGAAAGAGCATATCATGCGGCTGTTTCCTACATATACGGGCGGAAGCCCGGAGGAAAAGCCGGAAGCCCTGAAAAAAGCGCTGCAGCGTGGCGCTATCCCCACGGATGCAGAGTTCGTGCAGAAGGTGGACCTGCTGATCAGCGGGTATCTGAACTATGAGCCGTACTACGGCTCCGTGCCTGCGGACAAAGGAAAACGCCGCATCGATGTGTACAACGAGCATCTGGAACATGTACGGCATGTAGAGCCAGATGTGCTGAATCTGATGATGCTGCGCACATCGAAGCCCAAAAAAGTGGACCGGGAGGGCGTGTACCTGAACATCCGGGGCAAAAAAGTCTGGTACAACTGTCCGGAACTGCACAGCCTGTGGCAAGAAAAAAAGGTATATCTGCGGTACGATCCGGACGACCTTTCCAGCGTGCGCGTATACCGTGAGGACGGCTCCTTTATCCTTACAGCTCCCCGGTGCGATCTGGAGGCAGCCTACGGCGCTACACAGGAAGAAATCGCACGGCAGCAGCAGCTTAAAAACAAGTACAAACGTGTGGTGCAGGAGCTGGCGGCGACGCTGCTTCCGGACGCGCCGCCCGAAGAAGCTGCCGCGCTGGTGGCCCGGATGGCCGAGGAAAATCTGGCCGGACCGACAGCCAAACGCGATCCTCGAACCGTGGAGCTCGTTCAGCTGGATGAAGAGCCGTGGGCGATGGCTGTGGGCGAAGTAAATGTATTTCGGATGAACCAAAATTCAGGAGGTATCGACGATGAGTACGACTATTAAAGTGTACGACGAAGCTCTGCACCGCCAGGTGGAGGAATACATGGCGGCGCACAAGCTCTCGCAGGAGCAGATGGGCGTGAAGCTTGGCCGAAGCGGCGCCGCGATCAACCAATACCTGAGCCGCAAGTACAAGGGCAGCGTGGAAAATCTTGAAAAGGCGTTCCGCGAATTCCTTGCACAGGAGGGCGAGGCCGTTGCAACGCAGAAGCAGGCGGAGCCGTACAAGCTGGACGAAGGCTATAAGCCAACGAGCATTTCCGAGGATGTTTACCAGTGCATCCGCTTCGCTCAGATCAACCGCACTCTGGTGATGCTGCACGGCGACGCCGGCGCCGGGAAAACGAAGGCGGCCGTCAAATATTACCGCGATAACCCGCAGAGCACCATCTACATCCGTCTGGACCCGAGCATGGCCGGGCTTGCGGGCGTTGGAGAGCTGCTGGGCGCGGCGCTGGACCTGCCTGCCGTGAGCAGCAGCAAACAGATGTGGCAGGCCATCCGAGCGCGGCTGCGGGGGACCAACAAGGTGATCATTGTGGATGAGGCACAGCTTCTGAAACGGGCGCCGATGGATGAGCTACGTATTCTGCCGGATGAGGATGAAGTAAACGAGCTTCCCGGCAACGGCGTGGTGCTGATCGGCAACAGCGAGCTGTATGAACGCGTGAAAAAAGGCAAGGTAACGACGCAGACATACACTCGTATCGGGCTGCAGCGCGCATACAGCACCATGAAGCTCACGAATGAGGATGTAAAGCTGCTGTTCCCGATGTTTGCCGGAGAGGAACATGCCAGGGAGCTGAAGCTGCTGGCGGGCGTCTGCCGGAGCCAGCACAGCATCCGCACGGCAAAAAATATCGTCAAGAATGCGATCCGCAATGAGGATATTTCGTATGAGGGCCTGCGAACAGCCGCCGCCAGCACATCAGTAGGGCGGCTTTAAGGCAGGGTTACAAGGAGGTTTAAAGGGATGTTTAACAGAATGAAAATGGTGGTCACATTCGCGGCCGGAGCCGTGGCGGGGCTGACGCTGGCGGCATGCCTGACGGTACAGGGCTCCCGCCCCGGCGCATTCGGCGGCGAGGCCCTTATCCTGCCGCTGATGGGCCTGCTGCTGTATGTGGGCTACGAAGCCGGGCGGCTGTCCACGCTGGCGCAGGCAGAGCAGCGGCGGCGCAGGCGCAGGGCCGGGCCACCGTACCGGGTAGAGCGTGGTGACGAATAAGGGATGCAGGATGGTGACCCCTTGTGACCGGAGCTGCCGCGGGCAAAGCTGCTGCGGGTGCTGCGGCTCCCCGCCGGGCCTGCACCAGACGGGGACACTGTGGCAGCCCTATGATGAGAAATGCTGTCACCGCACGCAGAAGGACCAGCCACTGGCCTGCATGCATCTGCAAGGCCGGCTGCGGCGGGAGTGGATACAGGATATAGAGGAGGAAGACACAGAAGATGGAACTGATAAGCAACATATTCCCGAAGATATCGATGATGCTCGGCGCGCTGGTCATTGTATGCCTGCTGTGCGGCTCAGCGCTGGCGGCCGTCCGGTGGACATTCTATAAATGGGAACGGTTGATCCGTATGCGCGACGGCATAATGATTCTATTTGAATACCGCGATCACCGCGATGACTTCCTTGCCTGGCGTGAAGAACAGAAAAAATAGCCGGGGCCTTCCGGCCCCGCCGTAATGCAGCCGCGCCGTTGGGGCGCGCCGGTCACAAGCCCGGATAGATGCAGAGTGCGGCGAAGGAGGTGAAACGAGCCGTGACGAAATATGAGTGGTACAAAGCGCACAGGATATGTCCAAGTTGTGGCTGTAGAGATGCGGCTCCTGGACGGGTGCACTGCCTGGAGTGTCTCGAGAAAGGGCGGCTGCGCTGGGCGCAGAGACAGAAAAAACAAAGCCCGGAACAGAAAGAATGTCATAAACGGCACATCCAGCGTAAAACAGACCTGCTGCGCGCCTTCGGCGTCTGCGTAAGATGCCAGCGGCGGGACGCTGTCCCCGGACGCGCACAGTGCGCGTACTGCCTTGCCCACAGTCGTCGGTACATGCAGGCCCGGCTGAGGGAGAAGGGAGTCATGCCGCGGGACATGATGGGCTGGCCGGGAATATGCAGCCGATGCGGAAAGCCGACAGGCACGCAGGAAGCGCATAGACTGTGCCCCACATGCCGGGAAGCATCGCAGCGAACCATTGAAATTGCCCGCAGCAGCCGCACGGAAAAGAATTGGTTCGAGCGCACGCACTCGCTCATGGCGTGGGGCAGACCATAAGGAGGTGAAAACAACGGAAAAGCATGAAGAAAAGGCGTCGGAAATTCTGGCCCGCGCTGTGAAGCTACTAAACGAGGCCGGCAAGGCATACGAAGCAAACCTCACGCTGATGAAAGAGCAGGAAGCTCTGACGCAGGATCTGCTGCACCGGCTGGAGCTGGAAGATCTCACGAGAGACCAGCGTGCAAAGATAGCCCGGCAGCTGGGCGAATGCCGACGGGTGCGGCGCAGACATAAGGACGCGGCGGAAGAGCTTCACCCCATCACCTTTTACAGCGAAGACGCCCAGGGCAAACGAATCGTGAGGGAGTTGACGGCTCTGGTGGGCGAGCTGCGGAAAATAGAGGGACGTCACCAGAACCGGCACTATGTCCCCAGATCCGGGCACATCAAAGGAGAAAGTCAGGATGCTGAGTGAACAGGATAAATGCGAGATCCGGAAGTCGTATAGAAACGCGATCGACCCGCGCCAGCAGGTGAAGATCCTGATGCAGCTGTATCTGGTGAGCCGTGAGGAAATTCTGGACGTACTGGGGCCGCTTGCCGAACCAAGCCGTCCAAAACCGAACCGAAAAGGTCAGCCGAGACGCATCTACGCGCCGGAGTTCAAGGCAGAGGCAATGCAGCGCCTGCGCTCCGGAGAATCTTTCCGGCGGGTGGCTGAGGATATGGGCGTCAATGTACGGACCATGGCTACGTGGGCCTATCAGATGCGAAGAAAGGAACGAGAGAAAAATGCCAAACTGTAAGTTTTGCGGCAAGCCCGTAATATCCGCACGCGTGATGCACGCCCACTGCTGGGAGATGAAAGTCATGGAGCTGATGGAAACCGTCTGCGACAGCTATTGCCGCTGGCCGCTTGAGTGTAAGAGCTCCGAAGAGCTGGAAGAAAAGCACTGTGACGCCTGTGTGCTGATCCAGGCGCTCAACCTCGGGCTGTAATGTCCGGGGACCATGCGGGGCCGCGGCCCAGGAGGGCCGGCGTGGCCGGTCGTAACGGCAGTCCCGCACCAGCGTTGTCTTTCTTGGCTGCGTTCTTGCTCCCAATGCCAACCCCCGAAAGAATGCAGCGCTTAATGCTGTGCGAAAACAGCTTTCGCCCGGCAGGTCACGAACTTGGCCTGCTTCCAGCCTTGATGGGCAGCAAAAACCGGAGAGGAGCGTGATCGGATTGACCATTCAACAGTGGCGCAGCCTGCGCCGCAACCGAAAATGCATGTACTGCGTACATGCCCATACCGTTTACGGCCGGGACGGAAGCATCTGCTTCTGCCGGGCAAAAGAAAAGCTTGTGTATGAGGGCTTGCCCCGCTGGTTCTGTCCGATATACACAGTGGAGGATTCATGATGACGTTGAAAGATTGTACTAAGGCGGAACTACTGTGGATCATTGACCGGCTGCGCAATCGTGGTCTGTATCGGCTGGATACTATCATTGCCATCGCTTTGAACGATCTGGAATATCAGCGTGAGCAAAAGAAACTGGATGAAGCCGACCGATTGAATGAGGAATCCGCACGGCTGCGGCAGCAGTATGCGGAGCTGCTGACGCCATACGAAGGCAAGCCTATCCTGGACATCCCGGCAGACGTGCTTGACCATGCGTCTGCCATCCTTGAGGAAGCGCAGGCACTGGAAGAGAAGTGGAACAGGCTCATGAAGCTGTGAAAGGAGTGTTCTATACCATGGAACAAATAGACATGACGAAATATCTACCCTGCACCGCCCGTCTGGTGGGCGGCACACTGTACATGCTGGACGGCGAGGGCCGCGTGCAGCGCCGCTTGGACCCGCTGCAAACGGCTATCGAGTGGTTCCAGATGAGCAACGACGCATTCTATGCGCGGTACGGTGTGAACTGGGTCCCGAAAGAGCCGTACTATTCGCAGGCGCGCCGGATGGTACATTCGGGAGATGGCAGCCATGCGTGAGGTGGCCTGCGGGGACGGTGAAGAGTATACATTCTCGTGGGCGCTTTGGTACGGCGGCGGTCGTGCGGCAAAAAGTACGCACCAGTGGAAGAGGCCAAAGTAAAACGAAAAATGCCGCATCCGGGGCTGTGCCCCGGCCGTAATGCAGCCCCCTGCCCGATTGGGCCGGGGCCGGTCCCAAGCCCGGAAAAATGCAGAGGGCGGAATTTTGAGAAAGGATGTGTACATAGTGGCAAGAAAGAAAGTGGCCAGCGAGCCGGTGCTGCGGGATTGGACGGCAGTAGATGTGGCGCTGCGCGATCTGAAGGAGTGCCAGTACGCGCTTACAGAGCTGGGCGTGGAGCTGGACCGCCGGATCGACGGTCTGAAGGACGACTACAATAAAAACGCACAACCGCTGCAGAACCGCATCAAGCGGCTGGAGGGTGACGTCAAGGAATATGTGGACGCGCACCGCGCAGAGCTGGACGGAAAAAGCCGGACGCTGGTATTCGGCAAGGTAGGATACCGCGCCTCCAGCAAGCTGATGCTGGCGCCTGCCAAGGTTTCGGAGGCCATCGCTGCGCTGAAGGCCCTGGGCCGTAAGGAACTGGTGAAGACCACGGAGACGCTGGACCGGGAGGCGCTTAAAAAGGAGCCGCCCGCGTTGCTGGAAAGCATCGGGGCATATATCCGCACGCGGGATGAGTTCTACTACGACATCAGCGGCGAACAGCCGGAAGTGCAGTAAGGAAGGAGGAGCGGCCATGGGCGCTCTGGATATTGACAAAGGGCAAGTCAAAAATATATATGCCATCGCGGCAAAGCTGGGCATGGTGGACCGGAGCAGCCATGAGGACGCGCTGCACGAGCTGGTGCAGGGGCTGACAGGCAAGACGTCCGTCAAGGATTTGACACATTCCGAGGCGCTGGAGGTCCTCACTGAACTGCGCCGACGCAGCACACCGGCCGCTCCAAAGAAAAAACGGGCGCGGAAATATGACGAAACACCGGGCGGCGTCAGTGCGGCGCAGCAGAAAAAAGTGTGGTACCTCATGTTCCAACTTGAAAAGTTCGACCCGGCACCGGAGGGCGTGCAGCTGCGTGACCGTCTGTGCGGTCTGATCACCAACCAGTTCAAGGTAACGAGTTTTCCTGCTCAGCCGTTTCGATTCCTCACTTTTGAGCAAGGCGGCGTACTGATCGAGGGGCTCAAAAGCCTGACACAGCGCAAGGAGCTGGAGTATCTGCACAGCGCTCGGTACCACCGTGAACAGGAGGCGGCTTCAAATGCGAAATGAGCTGCTGAACCATCTGCAGCTGGATGACCTGAAGGGCGAGACGCATGAACTTGCTGAGACCATCGGTATGGATGCCTTCCGTCGGCTGGTGGATGTGTACGGCGGCACCGGGCGGGTATACATCCCGCAGGCAGATACGCTGCTCATCCCGATCCGAGACAGGCTGATCCGGGAAGAATACAACGGATATAACGTGTACGAGCTTTGTAAAAAATGGGACCTGGGCGAAAGTATGGTCCGCACGATCATTCGGGACAAGATCCGGGAACTGCGGCAGGCTCCCATAGACGGCCAGGTTTCCCTGTTCGATGTTCCTGAAACTGAATAACGTTGCAATTTTTTGCTGCATTTTTGTGGTGGATGGTTGTTGTAAAGATAAGGTATGATTTACTCGTAGCAACGAGGGGATCATGCCTTTTTCTTTTTCCCTCGGCAAGGAGGAACGGCAATGACTTTTGATACAGGCACCTGGTGGCTCATCACGATCATCCTGACAGCGCTGCTGGGGTGTATCGGTGCATTGGTAAGCCGGTCCATTTTCAAGAGCCTGGACGAACATTCGTCCGACATCAAGGAAGTCCGCGAGAACTATACCACACGAAAAGACCACAAAACGGACATTGACGCCGTGCGCAGAGAGATGAAGGAGGTACGTTCTGAAATGCGTACAGAAATCCAGACCCTCAGCGAGGACATCAAGGAGGTCAAAGAGACCTGCCTGCGCAAGGACGTCTTTGAACATAACATGCTGCGCCTGGAAAATAAGATGGACGCGCTGACAAAATTTTTAATGGAGAGGAGAGATTGAGATGTTGGAAAACGATCTGCAGTCCCGCACAGAGCTCACGAGCATGAGCTACGCCGCAGAAGTATTTCTGCGGATGGTGAATCTGTACAGGGGTACTTACTACAGGCTGCGCAACGCCGGCCCGATCCTCTCCGATGAAGAGCAGATCCCGAGGGCAGAGCTCCGAGCAGCGCTCGACTATCTGCAGGAGAGCGGATATATTGCGGTGCGGACCGTAAAAGACCACACGCCGGCGCATATATCGGACCTGCCTCTGGAGGACCTGGAGTGTAAGCTGCTGCCCAAGGGTACGCAGCTGATCGGCGGGCATATCAAGGACCCGTTGGTAAAGCCGTAAAGGAGGCGCCGGGATGCAGTTAAATGGAAAACGGAGCTACGGCAAGATCGCATCCCTGCCGCCGGAAGTCAGAAACGCCGTGGACAATATGATCCTGACGTGTACGGTGCGGTTGCCGGAAATCCAGGCATACATTGAGGAACAGGCCGGAGTAGACGTCAGCACCAGCACTATCAGCCGGTACGGTAAGCGCCTGAGCGAAACATATCGGGATCTGACAATTGCTCAGGAAAATTTTGAGGCGTTGCGCAAGGAAGTGGAAAAATATCCGGAACAGGACAGCGCAGAGATCCTCACCCGCATTGCCAGCCACAAAATGATGGCGGCCCTCGTGTCCAAGTCCGACAAAGACTGGAATGAGATGCGGGCTGATAAACTTTTGAAAGAGATCAGCGGCCTGACACGCGCTATGGCGTACAAGCAACGCGTGGATATCCAGAATAAGGATGTGGTGTCTGCCGCACTGGATGAAGTACAGGCGTCCGTGTTCTCTGCACTGGCGGACGAAAAGCCGGAGCTGTACAGACAGGTCGTTCAGTTCCTCGACAAGAAACGGAAGGAGGGGCTGTAGCATGGAATGGTATGTGCTGCAGGCCCTCACAGGTCGGGAACAGGACGCCAGGGCGGCGCTTGAACGTGCCGGGTTTGACGCCCGGGTGCCGACGGAACTGCGGCCGATCCACAGGCGGGGCCAGTGGATCGAACAGGAATACACGCTCCTGCCGGGCTATGTATTCGTTGGGATGGATTTTGAGCCCCGGCTGTATCGTGCCATCAAGGAAGTGCCGGGAGCCGTCCGGCTGCTGGGGCTGTTTGACGAACATCCCACGCCGCTGCCGCAGGATGAGGCGGCACTGTGGGGCCTATGTGGTCCCCCTTCTGCTCTCATGCCAAGCGTCGTAGAGTTCGACGCCTACGGTACGCCACGGGTCATAGATGGTCCACTGACGGGACGTGAGGCTCAGATCGTGAAGATCGACCGTCATGCGCGCCGGGCGCGCGTACTGGTGGATACCGGAGACGAACGACATCTGGTGCGGTTCGGTATCCGGCCTGCGGACGGTGATGCGCAGTGAATCGTAAAAAGGACTTGCGGCGTGACGCCGCACACAGGCTCGCGGGCTACGGTCCGGAATATCCTCCAGAGCTGTGCCGGCGGTGCGTCTGGGCGTCCGGCCAGGGCGACCGCAAGCTCTGCCCGTTCCCTCGCTGCGTAGTGCGCAGCGGAGATATGAGGTTGAAGCCATAAGGCTGTTGTTGAAAAGTTGAAACGGGCGTTAAAACTCGTTGAAAACTTTGGCAGCAGGGTATTTAAATGCCGGGTTACAGAAAATTTAAAACCGGCATTTAAATAGAACAAGAAAACCATGAAAGCAGCGGGGTGATTCGTCCCCCGCCCGTGGCCATGGCGGGCATAGAGGGAAAAAAACGGGCGGAAACGGCCGGATGGCGAAGCATGCCCAGCGAAAATCAACCCCTCTTGCCCGCCGCGCTGCGGAATACCGTTTAATTTCCCCTGTATACCATTTAAAACCGCTCAAAAGCTCCGGGCCGTGCAGACGGATACCTGGGGGCTTTTTTGCGTTACAGGCGAAATTTGGGGCCGCACAGGAACCAGGAAGGAGATGCGTGGAATGAAACGTACTCAACAAAGCAGCGTAGACGCCCTTTTAAGAGCTGTCGAGGCAGCAAAAACGGAAAACCAGTACAACATTTTTAAGGATTTAAAGATGCTGCTGGAAGCGTACCCCAAAACGAGCAAGCGAGATTACCTGGCGCTGATCCGCGCACTGATGGACAAATACAGCGCAGGCGTCGGCGCAGAAATCAATGACGCTCTGATAAAGAAATGCATTGCTGGCGACGTCGAAGCGATTCGGCTATACAAGGACCTGCAAAAAGAGGATCAGACGGCCGGCGAGGAGGTACAGATCATTGACGATATCAAGGTTAAGTGAATGCATGTCCCCCGCATTCTACGAGCTACACACGCAGATCAAGACGCAGCGGCCACATACCGTCGTATGCAAGGGTGGCCGTGGCAGTACAAAATCCAGTTTCATGAGCGTGGAGTTCATCCTGTTCCTTCTGCAGCATCCGCAGTGTCATGGCGTGGTGCTGCGCAAAATCGCCAATACACTGCGCAACAGCGTGTACGCGCAGATCCAGTGGGCCATCGGCGCGTTGGGGCTGCAGAACAAGTTCCGGTGTACGGTGTCCCCCATGGAGATCACGTATCTGCCTACAGGCCAGAAGATCCTTTTCTTCGGCCTGGACAAGCCGGAAAAGCTCAAATCCATCAAGCTGCCGTTCGGCTACATCGGCGTCGACTGGTTTGAAGAAGCCGACCAGTTCGCCGGCGAAGCCGAGATCCGAAATGTCAAACAGTCCACGCTGCGCGGCGGCGAGTTCGCCATGACGTTCCTGTCGTTCAACCCTCCGGCCGCGGCACGCAACTGGGCAAACCGGTATGCGCTTGAAACGGAGCCGGGCAAGATCGTACATCACAGTACATATCTTACCACACCGCGGGACTGGTTGGGCCAGCGATTTTTTGATGACGCGGAATTTTTGAAGAAAACAAAGCCCACCTCTTATCGTCATGAGTATCTCGGCGAGGCCGTTGGCAACGGCACACAGGTATTCGACAACATCCGGCTGGAACCCATCACGAAGGCGCAGATCAACTCTTTCAACGAAATCGTCTCAGGCGTGGACTGGGGCTGGTACCCGGACCCGTGGGCATTCAACCGCATGTCCTACGACGCCGCCCGCCGCACGCTGTACATCTTCGATGAGCTCACTCGGCGAAAGCTCAACAATTTTGAGACTGCGCGCCTGGTCCAGTCCCGCATTCCGGAGGGTGAGGATGTCATCGCAGACAGCGCCGAAAAAAAGAGCTGTGCGGACTACCGCGACTGCGGCATCCGGTGTTTTGAAGCCAATAAAGGCCCCGGCAGCGTAAACCAGTCCATGAAGTGGCTGCAGGGGCTTTCCGCCATCGTCATCGACCCGGGAAAATGCCCGGATACGGCCAGAGAGTTCAGCGAATACGAATACGCGGTGGCGAAGGACGGCGAGGTCATGCCCGGCTATGTGGACGCGGACAACCACCACATAGACGCGGCGCGCTACGGCACAAACCGCATCTGGACACGGAGGGGCGCATGATGGGGCGGCTGAGGGACTGGCTCGTGGGCAGGTACCTGCCCGGCTGGGCCGTACAGACGATCCTTTCCGAAAACAGACAGCTGTGCAGCCAGGCGGAAGAGCTGCGGCGGGAATACCGGACGCTGCGGGCGTATACAGACGGCCTGGAGCATGCGCTCCGGCACGGCATGCATGTTGAGGTAAATGTAGAGGGAGGTGGTGCATATGCTGATCGAAGCGCTGAAAGCACTGACGGATAACAGCGTCGTAAATACGGCGCAAGGCTTCGGTTCGCCGGACGTCACCACGTCCGCCATGAATGCCGCCATCAAGGAATGGTTCGCAGCCTACTTCCGGCAGGAGGCCGGGAATAAGAAAGACCCGTGTACGCGCCTTGCGTATACCATCGTACATAAGCTGGACAAGGGTGTTTTCGCTGAGTACAAATCGGATATCCTGGACAAAGAGAAAACGGACAAAGGCGCATGGATGGACGCCAACCTCTCTCGATTGGATCTCGCAAAAAGCGATATCATGCAATGGATGCTAGTGGGCGGCGAAGTGTATGTCAAGCCGGTGCCCAGGACTGGCCCGGATGGGAAAACAGTGTTCCACCCTCAGCCCATCCGGCGAAACAGGGCGGTCATCCTGGCACGGGACGGCGACGGCCGGATCACGAGCATCGGCACGGCGGAAGAATCCACCAAAGGCGGGAAAAATTACACGCTGCTGGAAAAGCGCACCGTGGACGCGGCAGGCTATCTCACCATTGAGAACAAGTTGTTTGAAGCATCCGACCGCCATTCGCTCGGGACCCGCGTGCCGCTTACGCGCCTGGCGCAGTACGAAGCGCTGCCGGACCGGTATACCTATCCCCGCCCTGTGGGAGGGCTGGGACTCGCAGTGCTGCGCGTACCGCTGGTGAACTGTGTGGACGGCAGCGCGGACGCCGTGAGCATTTACGAGCCGGCCATGCAGGTCATCAAAAACATAGACCACATGGAATACCTGCACGGCAAGGAGTTCGAGCTTGGCCGCCACCGGATCGTGGCGCCAGGTGAGATGCTGCGCAGCGGCCCCGATGGTGAACGGCGGCTTGAGGACAGTGTGTTCGAGAACATCGGACCGGCATTCACCAATGACCAGCAGCGCGCCGGGCTCACCGTGTTCAGCCCACAGCTTCGACAGGAGGCATACGAAGCCCGGACACAGGAATATCTGCGGACCATCGAGAATCTGATCGGGCTCAAGCGCGGCCTGCTGAGCGACGCTCAGGAGGTGGAAAAAACAGCGTTTGAGATCGCCAGCACGGCCGGAGACTACAACCTCAGCCTGCAGGACCTGCAGAGCGTCTGGTTCGACGGTGTGCGGGAGTATCTGCGCACCTGCGACATTCTGGGCCAGATGTACGGTTACTGCGACAAAAGCGCCTGGAGCGTGGAGGACCAGCTGGCCGTCACCTGGGGCAACGGTGTTTTGTATGATCCCGACAAGGAGTGGCAGCAGGAGTGCGAGCTGGTGCGCATGGGATATCTGCGGCCGGAGATCGCACTCGGCCACCGGTACGATATGCCGTGTGAGAGCGAGGAAGACTGGGAAAAGATCCGCGCAAAGTATATGCCGGACGCCAACGCCGAGCCGATGAACGAAGTGGAAAGGCTGCGCTAAATGTATGATGATGAAAGACTTGAGGAACTGCGCAAGAGAGCCGCCGCGATAGCGGAGCCGATCTGGGAGACTCTGCTGCGGGACATTGTACGGCGCGTGCGCGGCGCCGGCGGCATCACGTCCACGGCGGAATATCAGATCTACCGGGCCGAGCAGCTGGGCCTCGCCGAAAAGGCCATCAAGGCGGCGCTTGCCGAGCAGCTGAAGATTTCGGACGCTGCCATCGACATGCTGTTCGAGGAGCTGCGGGACGAAACGGTCCGGTTCGAGGAAAACGCGGAGCTGCGCCAGCTGGTGGAAGCCTACGGCGCGGTATCGAAAAAAGCAGCTGCCGCGGACTATGAGGGGCTGTGGGTGCCTGGACCGGACGGCAAGCTGTACACGGTGAAAGAAGCCTATGGCAAGATCATGGATTTTGCGTGGATGCAGACCGCCACGGGCACATATGACTTTCAGACCGCAGTGCGGGAAGCTACCAAAAAGCTGCTGGAACGGGGCCTGCGCGTCATTCCCGGCAAAGACGGGCGGAGCTATCGTCTTGAGTATGCAGTGCGTAGCTACATCACAAACCGCATGGGCGAGATGTTCAACGCAGTCAACCAGATGAACTACGACGCCATCGGTGCGGACGGCTGGGAGATCAGCGCGCATCCCGCCCCAGCTCCCGACCACGCGCCTTACCAGGGCCGCCAATATTCGAAAGAGGAATACGACCGCATCAACAACAGCCTGGCCCGAAAGTTCGGCTGGTGGAACTGCCGGCATCTTGTATATCCCATCCGGCTGGGCGTCAGCCCACGTGCATACAGCGATGAGCAGCTGCAGAAGTATCTGGATGACAATGAAAAGGGCGTCTGGTACAATGGGCAGCACTACACGCTGAGCGAGGCCAGGGACCGCAAGCGCCAGTTGGAGAGCCTGATCAGCCAGACAAAATACGACATCCTCGCAGCCGAGGGCGATGACCAGCTGCTGAAGGAACGCCAGATCCGGCTGCAGAACCAGCGGCGGGAATATGAGCGTTTTTGCCGTGAGACCGAGCAGGAGCCAGAGAACTGGCGGACCATGGTGGCGACCTTCGGGCGCAGCGAGGCCAGCAAGGCCGCGTGGGCGGCCAGAAAGCTGGGACTGCGCGGCCGTGCATCCGGTAAAACGGGCAGAGCAGATACAGACGGCGCTCCAATGCGCGCCGGCCATGTGGACTTTTCCAATCGTGAACAGGTCTCATCCACCCTTGCAAAATGGCGGCAGGATCTGGAACCGTTGGACCATGAGGAAGACGTTTCCATCACGACGGACGGAACGGTCTGGCATACGGTGGGAGGCAAACGCCGGGTACACCCGGAAAACATCCAGCTGCAGCAGGGCGTTTCCCTGCAGGGGTCGTATTCGTACCACAACCACCCGCCGAAAGAGACATACTACAGCTTCAGCGCGGATGATGTTGATTTCTTCTTCCGCTACGGTGTACAATATCAGCAGGCGTCGGACGATATTTATGAGTATAGTATCGAGCGCACGCCGGACACGATCGTTCCCGAGAATGCGGCAGCGGAGTTTAAACGAGTGTACAACTCAGAAGTCCGCGCGCGTGCCTTTGAAGATGAAAGCTGGGACATTGATGAAAATGGTTACGATCTCGTGCTGCGGCGACTGGCGGAGCTGTATAATTTCAAATATGAGCGCAGACGGAAAGGGTGAGTGCTATGACCGACGAGGAGCGGCGGAAGGCATACCAGGCTGAGGCAGGTCCTATTCTGGATGAATATTTCCAAAAGCTGGAAGATTGTACAGAACGCCACAAAAACAACGACACGCCGCATGGCCTGGATGACGGCCCTGGCACGGAAGAATGGAATGCAATCAATCGAGAAATGCTGGGTAAACTGCGGGAGCTGCGCCGCAAATATGCGCCGCCCTCCAATCACCGAAATAGAACGCTCTATTAAATAAGGGGTGACCGCTGTGGAAAATGTCCCGAAGGACCTTGAAGCATTCCGCCGCGAAATGCGGGAGACGCGCAGGATCTACGATCAGAGGTTTGCTGAGCTGGATGAAAAGTACAAGGATGACCCGTCGCCGCGCGGTCTGGACGATAGGCCGGGTGCGGATGAGTACAATGCGCTCACCCGCCAGATGTTTGCGGATATCCACCGCGTGCGCCGCAAACACGGCTTCAAACAGTAACTTCTTAAATATGGTATAGAGGGACCCATCCGTGGGTCCCTTTTACAATGCCCTTTAAAGCACCGGTAACCGGTGTTTTAAGGGCATTTTTAAATAGCTTTTACCGCCTGCCCAGCGGACAACAAAAGGGGCGCCGCAGTACCGGGACTGGCCGGATAAAAAGGACAGCGGCTGACCGACTATCCACCCATCATCGGAAAGGAGCAAAAAGACATGACGTTTGACTGGCTGAAAACCATCCTCGGGGACACATATACCGAGGACATCGACAAGACCGTCGCCACAGAGATCGGCAAACGCTTCACTGCGAAGGCTGATTTTGAGGCCAAGTCCACGGAGCTGAAGAACGCGAAGGCCCAGCTGGCGGAAGCCAACAAGACCATCGAGGGCCTGCAGGCTGCGGATAAGGATATCGAATCCGTGCGCAAAGAGGCCGCGGACTACAAAGCCAAAGCCGAGCAGGCGGAAAAAGACGCTGCCGCGCAGCTGGAGGCGTATAAGTTCGATACCTGGTTCGATGGCCTTGTATCGCAGAACCACGGCCGCGATGCTGCGGTGATCCGGACGCTGGCGGGCACGGAGCGGATCGACGCTTTGCGCAAGAGCCAAAACCGGGAAGAGGACGCAAAGGCCCTGTTTGACGACCTGACCAAAAACAGCGCCTACGCATTCGAGGACCAGGCGCCGCCTCCGCCTCCCTATGCCGGCGGCACGGGCTCTGCGTCCTTCACGGACGGTAGCGCTGCCATGCGCGCGGCCATGGGCCTGCCTGTGGAAGAGAAGAAATAACCCTGAGAAAGAGAGGAAAAAACAATGCCGAACCTTATTGAACTTGCAAATGCCTACGTCCCCATGCTGGACGAAGTGTATAGGTTGGCGTCCTGCACGTCTGACCTGGACGGCGCGCCGGAACTCGCACGCCAGGGCGCCAACGCCAACGAGCTCATCATCCCCATGCTGGAGATGGATGGCCTGGCCGATTACGACCGCAATGGCGGCTACGTGGACGGCGACGTCACGATGAAGAACCGGACTGTACAGTGCAATTTTGACCGCGGCCGCATGTTCACCGTGGACACCATGGATAACGCCGAGACCGCGGGCCTCGCCTTCGGCCGCCTGGCCGCGGAGTTTATCCGCACAAAGGTCGTTCCGGAGCTGGATGCGTTCCGCTTCGCCTGCTATGCGGGTAAGCCCGGTATCAGCTCCGCGGAGGGCACGCTCTCCAGCGGCGCGGACGTGATCGCGGCCGTCAGCGCCGCCGTGACCGAGATGGACGAAAACGAAGTCCCGGCCGACCAGCGCCATCTTCGCATCACCTCCACGCTACTGCGCGCCATCAAAGATATGGACAGCTACAAATCCAAAGAAGTCCTGGAGAGCTTTGCATCCGTCAAGGCTGTGCCGCAGCGCCGCTTCTACACGGCCATCGAGCAGCTCTCCGGCCGAGACGGCGAGAAGGCGGGCGGCTTCCAGAAGTACGGCAAGCACTATGTCAAGTGCGCAAAGGACGACACCGGCGCGCTGGAGGTCATCGCGGATTCGGGCACAGTGTCCGGCGCGCAGATCAAGGCAGCCGACGTCACGCCTGTTGCCGATCCGGCATACACGCCCACCGCTGGCGACTATGTCAAGGCAGTAGCCGGCGCGGAGATCAACTTCATGATCCTCCATACTCCGGCGCTCATCCAGTTCCAGAAGCACGTGGCTCCGAAGATCATCTCTCCGGAGCAGAACCAGCACGCGGACGCCTGGAAATACGGATATCGAAACGTCGGCATCGCGGACGTCTACGCCAACAAGCTTTCCGGCGTGTTCTGCCACCACAAGGCTGCCGGCGTCTGAGAAAGGAGACCATCATGAGCAAATTGATCGGTAAAACATACGCAGCCCCGGCCCCCGCGACCGGGGCGCCCGCTGTGTATACCTGCCCGCATTGCGGCAAGGAATACAAAACGGAAAAGGGCCTGGCGGACCACATCGCCAAAGAACATTCCGATGCACCGGCGCCGGGCGAGGAATAACGGAAGGAGGCGGCCGGCATGGCCTATGCGAACTGGGATTTCTACAACCGGGCATGGCATGGCAGTATGACTGCCCAGGAGTTCGAGCGCTGGAGCGCCCGGGCAAGCCTGGAGATCGACCGGGCGACGCAGGGCCGTGCCGCAACCGCATCGGAGTCCATGCGGGACGCGCTGGCGCTGTGCTGCTGCGAGCTGGCAGATACCATGCTGCAGCAGGATGAGGCTGCCATCGCCACCGGAGGCGGGAATGTAGCCGGCGAGAGCGTGGACGGGTACAGCGTGACCTATCGCGGCGGCGCAGAGACCGGCAGTCTTCAGGACACGGCGGACGCCGCCCGTCTGCACATCTGCCGCAAATACCTGTGCCGGCCCGTCAATCTCCTGTATACGGGGGTTCAGCCGTGAACGGAGCTAAAAACGCAGACTGCACCCTGTTCCACAAGGAGTGGGACGAAGCTGCACGGCGGGACATCTGGACCTGCACGCAGTTTCCGGGCGTAAGCTGGTACTCGAAAACAGGCGCTCAGCCCGGTACGGCCGGAGAGACTGCCAGCGATACGCTTGTAGTACGCATCTTTACCCAGGACGCCATCGCCGTGGATGTAGGCGACATGATCACTCCAAGCCTTGTGTCCGCTGCGGTCACAAGTTCTGCGGATGTGCTGAAAATGTTCCCGGACAGCTTTAAGGTCCTGCGCATCCGGGACAACCGGCGCGGCAGTCTGCAGATGCAACACTGGCGGATCGAGGGCGAATAACATGGCTTTGCTGACCATCACCACGCCGCGCGACAGTGTTACGCAGATCTGTCTCTTATACACATCTCCGAGCCCACGAGA
>OWIX01000735.1_pt1 | contig 19778 bp, 18 predicted proteins | sample 1732851 | NCBI WGS metagenome assembly OWIX01 (sample SAMN05065761, study PRJEB22554) | human gut metagenome | biome: ENVO:2100002; feature: ENVO:00000062; material: ENVO:00002003 | host: Homo sapiens | place: USA
ACACCCTAGAGTTCGTCGGCAGCGTCAGATGTGTATAAGAGACAGAATATGGTTAGTGAAGTTAGAGGTTTTGATAAATTTAATATTCCACGTATAGCGCAGTTGTCACAGCGGAGTAATCAATTCAATTTGCGCACAGTACGATATACTGAAGCTGAAATTACTGCTATTGAGACTAGCTCTGATTATGTTACCTTCTCATTCACTCTTGCTGATAAATTGGGCGATAATGGTTTAATATCTGTCATCATTTTAAGAAAACAGGATATAGAAACTTTGTTCATAGATACATGGCTTATGAGTTGTCGAGTGTTGAAACGTGGTATGGAAAAATTTGTATTGAACACCATTGTTGAATATTCCCGTTTGAATGGTTTCAAACGCCTAGTTGGTGAATATTTGCCAACCTTGAAGAATGGTATGGTTGAGCAACACTATCCCAATTTGGGTTTTGAAAGAATAGAAAAAACAGAAACAGCACAGTATGTGCTTGAGATTGAAAAGTATAAGGATTTGGAATGTTATATTGAAAAGAAATAGAAATGATAGAATTGTTTCAGAATATGCAACCTGTGCATCATACATTTAAAGTGACTCAAGATGTATATAATGCATTTCAGCAGTGTAGTAATGATTTCAACCCACTTCATACAGATGAATGGTTTGCCAAAAGTAAAGGGTTTAATGGGCGAGTAATGTATGGCAATATACTCAATGCTTTTGTTTCAAAGCTAATAGGTGAATGTTTACCAACAAAAAATGTTCTCATTAATTCTCAAGATATACAGTATCGGCAACCGGTATTTATGAGTGAGATACTGGATGCAGAATTATTAGTTGAGGAAGTTTATGAAAGTGTTAACGCTGTTGATTTTAAGTTTAATTTCAAGAATGTGAGTGGAAAAGTGGTAGCTCGTGGACATGTACAAATCAGTGTAATATGAATGTATTAGTGACAGGTGGCACTGGAGGTTTGGGACGTGCGACTGTAGAAATATTGGCTGCAAATAAATAGCCCTCTGTCCCCTGGCAAGCATCGGTATAAACAGTGGAATTGTCACTGCCAAATATCCCGATAACAGCCGCACGGAAGAACCCTTGACAAAAACCTTCCATGTAGAAAAGGCCATGAACCGGTTTATCAATCAATTCCAAGTGACCGGAGATAATAAGAATGTATGTGGACTTTACGGATACACGACGTTCAACGCTGTGAAATACTTCGAGCACATCCCGGTGAAAGAAAGTCACGATGAGCAAAATGACGCTCCGGATTTGCTATACATATTATATAAGTATGTCATTGTTTTCAATCATTTCAAAAATGAATTGACACTCGTTGAAATGTTGTCCGAAGGAGAAGAAAGCGGCTTACCGGAACTGGAAGCAGCCATCGAAAACCGGAATTATGCTTCTTACAACTTCTCTGTAACAGGTCCCGTTACTAGCCCTATCACCGACGAGGAGCATAAAGCCAATGTCCGCAAAGGAATCGCGCACTGTATGCGTGGAGATGTTTTCCAAATCGTACTTTCCAGAAGATTTATCCAACCTTATGCCGGAGATGATTTCAAAGTGTACCGCGCACTCCGCAGCATCAATCCTTCTCCTTATCTTTTCTACTTCGATTTCGGAGGATACCGCATCTTCGGTTCTTCACCGGAAACACATTGCAAAATCGAAGATGGTCGTGCTTACATCGATCCGATTGCCGGAACTACCCGCCGTACCGGAGATGTAGTAAAAGACCGGGAACTGACAGAAGCTTTATTGGCTGACCCTAAAGAAAATGCAGAGCATGTCATGCTGGTTGATCTTGCCAGAAACGACCTTTCCCGTAATTGTCATGATGTACGCGTACTATTCTATAAGGAACCACAATATTATAGTCATGTCATTCACCTGGTAAGCCGTGTCAGCGGTATGTTGAATGAGGGCGCAGATAAAATAAAAACGTTTATTGATACGTTTCCTGCCGGCACATTAAGCGGTGCTCCCAAAGTACGCGCTATGCAGTTAATCAGCGAAATCGAACCACATAATCGTGGAGCCTATGGTGGCTGTATCGGTTTTATCGGATTGAACGGCGAATTAAACCAGGCTATCACCATCCGTACTTTTGTAAGCCGCAACAATGAACTCTGGTTCCAAGCCGGAGGAGGTATTGTAGCACGCAGTCAGGATGAATATGAACTGCAAGAGGTGAACAACAAACTGGGAGCACTGAAAAAGGCGATTGATTTAGCTGTCAAATTAAAAAATTGAAAGCAGAGATAGTATTTGAACAACCATTTTACAATGACAATAAAAATGAAAATATTACTTTTAGATAACTACGACTCTTTCACTTATAACCTACTGCACGCAGTGAAAGAATTAGGGGCTACAGATGTAGAAGTAGTTCGCAACGACCAGATAGAGCTTGATGAAGTAGACCGATTTGATAAAATCATCCTGTCTCCCGGACCGGGCATACCCGAAGAGGCCGGACTGCTATTACCTATTATTAAAAGATATGCTCCGACCAAAAGCATTCTGGGTGTCTGCCTCGGTCATCAAGCCATCGGCGAAGCTTTCGGAGCACGTCTGGAAAATCTCAAAGAAGTATATCATGGGGTACAGACTCCGATTACCATCCTTCACCAGGATTTGCTTTTTGAAGGGTTGGGAAAAGAAATCCCTGTTGGAAGATACCATTCCTGGGTAGTCAGCCGGGAAGGTTTTCCCGATTGCCTGGAAATAACGGCAGAAAGTCAGGAAGGACAAATCATGGCAATCCGCCATAAGACCTACAATGTACATGGTATTCAGTTCCATCCCGAATCAGTATTAACTCCGCAAGGAAAAGAAATTATTAAAAACTTCTTAAACGATTAAACTTATGAAACAGATTCTATACAAACTTTTCGAACATCAATATCTAGGACGCGATGAGGCTCGCACCATTTTACAGAACATCGCACAAGGAAAATATAATGATGTACAGGTAGCCTCTTTAATTACCGTCTTTCTGATGCGTAATATCTCTGTGGAAGAATTATGCGGTTTCCGCGATGCATTGCTTGAAATGCGTATTCCGGTTGATTTAAGTGAATTTGCTCCGATAGATATCGTAGGAACCGGAGGTGATGGAAAAAATACATTTAATATTTCTACAGCTTCCTGTTTTACTGTTGCCGGAGCCGGTTTCCCGGTTGTGAAACATGGTAATTACGGAGCAACATCAGTCAGCGGTGCCAGTAATGTAATGGAGCAACACGGTGTAAAGTTCACCAGTAACGTCGATCAACTGCGCCGTAGCATGGAGAAATGTAATCTTGCCTATCTGCATGCTCCTTTATTCAATCCGGCATTAAAGGCAGTTGCTCCGGTTCGTAAAGGATTGGCAGTGCGCACTTTCTTTAATATGCTCGGTCCGTTGGTTAATCCGGTATTACCGGCCTATCAGCTTTTAGGAGTTTACAACCTCCCGTTACTTCGCCTCTATACCTATACTTATCAGGAAAGCAAGACGAAATTTGCCGTTGTTCATAGTCTCGACGGATATGACGAAATCTCTCTGACAAATGAGTTTAAAGTGGCGACCAGCGATCATGAAAAGATTTACGCTCCCGAGAGTCTCGGATTCTCCCGCTATAAGGAAACTGACCTAGATGGTGGACAAACACCGGAAGATGCAGCTAAGATTTTCGACCAGATCATGAATAACACGGCTACAGAAGCTCAAAAAAATGTAGTGGTAGTCAATTCAGCTTTCGCCATCCATGTGATTTGTCCGGAGAAGACTATTGAAGAATGTATTGCTCTCGCCAAAGAGTCATTGGAAAGTGGACGCGCATTAGCAACTTTGAAGAAATTCATTGAGTTAAATAGTTAAATGTAAAATTAGGCACGGATTACGCGGATTACACAGTTCTTGTTAATCCGAAGCCGTAAAATCCGTGTACCCCGTGCCTAAATCATCATAAATATAAAAACCTACGAACTGATGAAAGATATATTATCAGAGATTATAGCAAACAAACGATTTGAAGTTGACCTGCAAAAGCAGGCTATCTCCATCGAGCAATTACAGGAAGGTATCAGCGAAGTTCCGACCTCTCGTTCTATGAAGCAGGCATTAGCCTCATCTGCATCGGGTATTATCGCTGAATTCAAGCGTCGGTCTCCATCCAAAGGATGGATAAAGGAAGAAGCATGCCCGGAAGAAATTGTTCCCTCCTATGCAGCAGCAGGAGCTTCTGCCCTTTCCATCCTCACCGACGAGAAATTTTTCGGAGGAAGCCTGAAGGACATCCGCACTGCACGCCCTTTGGTAGAGATCCCCATTCTTAGGAAGGACTTCATCATTGACGAATACCAGCTTTATCAAGCCAAAATTGTCGGTGCCGATGCCGTACTTCTTATCGCAGCCGCATTAGAACCGGAGAAATGTAATGAACTTGCAGAAAAAGCTCATGAACTAGGTCTGGAAGTTCTTCTGGAGATTCATAGCTCCGAGGAATTAATATACATCGACAAGAAAATAGATATGGTAGGAATCAACAATCGTAATCTGGGTACTTTCTTCACTGATGTAGAAAACTCTTTCCGCTTGGCCGGACAGCTTCCCCAAGATGCTGTATTGGTATCCGAAAGCGGCATCTCCGATCCGGAAATAGTAAACCGACTTCGGGCAGCCGGATTCCGTGGATTCCTGATCGGTGAAACATTTATGAAAACACAGCAACCGGGAGAAACTTTACAGAATTTCCTGCAAGCAATCCAATAAACTAATTATTCAAAACGGACAGCCCTATGATTAACGGAAAAATTATCAAAGTATGCGGTATGCGTGAAGCTGAAAACATACAGGACGTAGAGTCTATCGAAGGCATAGATATGCTGGGATTCATCTTCTATCCTAAATCTCCCCGATATGTCTACGAGCTTCCGGCTTACTTGCCCATTCATGCCCGACGTGTCGGAGTTTTCGTCAACGAAGACAAGCAGATAATCAGCATGTATGCTGATCGTTTCGGACTGAATTATGTACAGCTCCACGGAAATGAATCGCCCGAATACTGCCGGTCCTTACATTCCACTGGATTGAAAATCATCAAGGCTTTTTCAGTAGACCGTCCCAAAGATTTGAGAAAGGTATATGACTACGAAAAAGTCTGTGATCTTTTTCTGTTCGATACCAAATGCGAACAATATGGTGGTTCGGGAAATCAATTCGACTGGAGTATCCTGGATATGTACAATGGACATGTACCCTTCCTATTGAGCGGAGGCATTAACTCATACAGTGCCAATGCCCTGAAAGAGTTTAAACATCCCCGGCTTGCCGGATACGATCTCAACAGCCGTTTTGAATTGAAACCGGGAGAAAAGGATCCGGAGCGTATCCGGACATTTTTAAACGAATTAAAATCATAATCTAAAAATTCCAACGTCATGAATAGAATTAATCAACTTTTCAATAGCAACAAGAAAGACATACTTTCTATTTATTTTTGTGCCGGTACTCCTACTTTGGATGGTACCGCTGATGTAATCCGCACGCTCGAAAAGCACGGAGTGAGTATGATTGAAGTCGGCATTCCTTTCAGTGATCCGATGGCAGATGGCATTGTTATTCAGAATGCCGCTACGCAGGCATTGCGCAATGGTATGTCTCTAAAACTTCTTTTTGAACAATTACGGGATATTCGCAAGGACGTAAAAATCCCACTTGTGCTTATGGGATATTTAAACCCAATCATGCAATTCGGATTTGAGAATTTCTGCCGTAAATGTGTGGAATGTGGTATCGACGGCGTCATTATCCCTGATCTCCCTTTCCGTGATTACCAAGAACATTATCGTATCATTGCCGAACGCTATAACATCAGAGTGATTATGCTCATCACACCGGAAACCAGCGAAGAACGGGTACGCGAGATAGATACACATACCGACGGATTTATTTATATGGTTTCATCAGCAGCAACCACCGGAGCGCAACAAGATTTCAACGAACAAAAACGGGCTTACTTCAAAAAGATTGAAGGTATGCATCTGAACAATCCGTTGATGGTGGGATTTGGTATCTCCAATAAAGCAACATTCCAAGCAGCTTGCGAACACGCTTCCGGAGCTATCATCGGCAGTAAGTTCGTCACTCTGCTCGAAGAAGAAAAAGACCCGGAAAAGGCGATTACCAGACTGAAAGAAGCCCTGAAGTAAGAGCCTCGGATGAAAATTTCCGCAGGCCGCAGGGCTATTTCCGCAAACCGTGGGGCTATTTCTGCAAGCCGTGGGGAGGCCGTACTTCACCCGTGGGACGAGCAGAGACAAGCCGTGAGCTGAACAAAAACAAGACGTGGACTGAACAGGATCGAGGCGTGGGCTGACAATCTCGTTGCCCCTGTCATTCACCGAATCCGAAGTCCGAACAACAACAGCAGCAGTCTTCCTTTCCTCGCCAATATTGCTGCTGTTGTTTACAACAGTAGTAATATTTCTCTTCTACTCTACTCTCTTGAGTTTCATTCGGTTTTTGCCCTTTATCCATCGGCGTTTCAGAGTTTTTTTCCACTGCACTTTTTTCCACTGGTTTTTGCATACTATTAACCACTGATTTGCTGTAGTCATTCTTTGCACACAGATACAGCAACAACACATAAATCCCTACAAGTTGCACTCCCCCTATCTGATATATCATGACGCTCAAATTGTCGCCTGCCCAAAAACAGATTTCTAACGGAAAATACCGGTCATTTTTCATTTTCTCTTTCGTTTTTTATTTAAAGCCGGACACTTCGTCCAACCTGCCCCAAAGATGGGGACATTTTTTCATACTACATATCGCAAAAATGCAACATAGATATTTTTTATAGTCTTGTCCTTCCAACTTTATATAATTCGTCGTTTAGCACTCATTATTCGCATTTAATCCGTATCTTTGCCAATGTTTTAACAGTAATTCAACAATTATGAGAGCAGAAACTCCTTCCGTTTTGTTAATTTACACGGGTGGGACTATCGGAATGATAGAGAATCCGGAAACAGGTGCCTTAGAAAATTTCAACTTCGATCATTTGCTTAAGCACGTCCCCGAACTGAAAAGATTCAACTACCGCATTTCCTCCTACCAATTCGATCCCCCTCTCGACTCTTCGGACATGGAACCTGCTTACTGGGCAAAACTGGTAAAGATCATCAATTACAATTATGATTATTTCGATGGTTTCGTCATCCTTCACGGAACAGACACAATGGCTTACACTGCCTCTGCACTAAGTTTCATGCTCGAAAATCTAAGCAAACCTGTCATCCTCACAGGTTCCCAGCTCCCGATCGGGACTTTGCGCACAGACGGAAAGGAAAACCTCATCACAGCCATCGAAATTGCAGCAGCTAAAAATCCGGATGGTACAGCCATTGTTCCGGAGGTTTGTATTTTCTTTGAGAATCATTTGATGCGTGGCAACCGTACCACCAAAATCAATGCGGAGAATTTCAATGCTTTCCGCTCTTTCAATTATCCGCCATTGGCACGGGTAGGTATCCACATTAAATATGAGCCTAATCTCATTCGAAAACCAGACCCGACAAAACCGTTAAAGCCGCATTACCTGTTTGACACCAATGTAGTTATTCTAACGCTTTTTCCGGGCATTCAAGAGAGTATCGTGACTTCTCTGCTTCATGTTCCGGGATTGAAAGCGGTTGTCATGAAAACCTTCGGTTCGGGAAATGCTCCGCAAAAAGAATGGTTCATCCGCCAACTAAAGGAAGCTACCGATCGTGGAATTATCATTGTCAACATTACACAATGTGCCTCCGGAGCAGTAGAAATGGGACGTTACGAAACAGGAATGCATCTTCTGGAAGCAGGTGTAATCAGTGGATATGACAGTACTCCCGAATGTGCCATAACAAAGCTCATGTTTTTATTGGGACATGGATTACCCAACAAGGATATCCGATATAAAATGAACTCCTGCTTAATAGGAGAAATCACCAAGTCTTAAGTTAAATCCATCTATTGTAACCCCCTGATTTTCATTTTAAACAGTTGTATAAAAGTGAAAATCAGGGGATTTCTCTTCATCATCATCAAGACCGAATCAAACCTAAAAGAGCCAAAGAAGAACCAAAACGGAAGTATAGTTGTTTTCACTCCATAAAATAACAGAAAAAACATTTCCAATAAAAGATATGCAGTTATTTTTGTGATGGATTTGGTTACAAACAATCAAGCAATAATACATTATGATGAAGAAAACAATTCAATTTGTACCCATCATTGCAATAGCGATGGCAGGTACTATGTCTAGTTGTGTTGACTCTGGAAAGGATCTCTATGATCCGTCTTACGAAACACCTAACCCGATGGGAGATGGCTTTGCTGCTCCCGATGATATCGATTGGAACATGATAACCACTAAAAATGTCTCGGTCGAAGTGAAAGATGAAGAAGGAGGACTATTTGCTTATTTAGTTGAAATATATGCAGAAGATCCTTTGACTAATGAAAGCGCTTCCGTGCTCGCTGCAAGGACAGCTAATAAAGAAAACAACTTTAAATTTACAACCGCTGTCAGTCTGCTGCCAACTCAAAAGGGTATTTATGTGAAGCAAACCGACCCTAGAGGACGTGAACAGGTATATCAGTTCGATGTGCCGGAAAACAGTGATAATATTACCTGTAAACTCTATTATGCAGGATCTACTGCACAAAATAGAGCGTTGATGAGTCGTGCCGCTGCTACAAGAGGCCTTTCATTTGAAAAGCCGGATTACTATTCCATACCTGCTAATGCAAAAGAAGTGACTGAAATGTCAGGAACCACTTTGCTGCGTGATGCTTCTTACAAAATCACCTCTGACTATGCCGGCACATTCAAGTTTGACGGTTATGACGGTGAAATTGCAACCAAAGTTTATGTAGATGCTAAATGGACGATTCCCGCAACATTCCAATTCCAAAACGGTATTGAAATCATTGTGATGAATAATGCTAAAATTGAAGCATCAGGAACCATGACGTTCATTAGAAACTCCATGTTGACCATTATGGAAAAGGGAGAAGTGAATGCAGAGGATATATCATTCACCAATGGAGCGCCTGCTGCATTAAGAAACTGGGGTGCACTGACTGTAGCGAACACAATGACACTACATTCCGGTGCAACACTCTACAACAAAGGAACCATAACCAGCAAGAATATCTCAATCAATTCCAATACGAAAATTGTAAATGACAATAAAATCAGTTTGGAAGGAGAATTAAATCTGCCGTCTAATTTCTCTTTGGAAAATAACGGAGAGATTTATGGAGAGAAATTAATTGCAAATTCCGACGCTGTTGCTACCAACAACAACATCATGAAGTTTACAACCATCAGTCTCACCAATACGACTGTCAACAACGCTTGTAGCATGGAAGCAACGACTTCTTTCTATGCCAACGGAGCGACGTTTAACTTTACTCAAGGATATTTGAAAGCTCCTAAAATGGAGTTTGTTAATGGAACAGTAAATTTAAGTGATGGTTCTATGCTGGATGCTACGACAAGTATCAGCATACCTCCCGGTTATGCCAAGTTTTATGGAAAAGGCGAAAATACTTCTATGATAAAATCACCGGTTATCACCGGACAAGGTTTCACATATGATGGAAATTTGGTTATTGAATGTGATAGCCACGTTGAAAAGAACCAATGGTGGGAAAACTTCCATGTACTGAATGGCCCATACTTCACCAAAATGGGAGACTCTAAAGTCATCATCGATGTTTGTACAGGAATTAAAAATGGTGGAAATGAAGGAGGAGATCCTGAAGATCCTAAGTTCCCGATCATCATGGATGATAATCGCAATTATGCTTATCTGTTTGAAGACCAATGGCCTTTATATGGGGATTACGATATGAACGACCTTGTTCTGATTATCAAGGAAAGAAAGATCTCCATCAATAAGAGCAATAAGGCAGAAGAGTTCACGTTAAGTCTTGATTTATCGGCTGCCGGAGCTACCAAGAGTATTGGAGCTGCTATCATGCTGGACGGTGTTCCTGCCAGTGCCATTACGCAGCCGGTGGAATTCAGTGACAACTCTCTTTTTAAAGGTTTCAATGTGAATAGTAATCTGATTGAGAACGGACAGGACTATGCGGTTATTCCATTATTTGACGATGCTCACAAAGCATTGGGAAGAGACCGTTACGAACAGATCAATACGATTGCAGGTCACTCTGCCAATACGAGTCCTAAAAATATCAGTTTCACTATAAAGTTCAGCAATCCTATCTCTGTGGATGAGCTTAATATCAATAAACTGAATGTTTTCATTTTCGTAGAAGGAAACAGAAACCAGCGTAAGGAGATTCATATTGTCGGTTATCAACCAACTAAGTTGGCAAATACCGACTTGTTCGGAGGCAACAACGACGATAGTTCTACTTCCCGCAAGAGATATTACATCAGCAAAGATAACCTGGCATGGGGAATCATGGTTCCGACAGACTTCAAATGGCCTTTGGAATATGTGAATATCAAATCAGCTTACTCGTTATTCGAAAGTTGGGTGACCAGTGGCGGTACTAAGAATGAAGAATGGTGGAAAACTTTTGATTCATCAAGAGGATATAAATAAAGCCTAACAATTAATCTTTAACACGGATTTCATAAAACAGGAATCCGTGTTTTTTCATTAAGATGCTGTAAGTTGCAATTAATAGAAAAAAAAGATATATCACGAATTTTACTCTCCTGATTGGGGATTATTCTAAAATAATATCTATATTTGCAGTGTATCACAAATATTATGTGACAACAATCTTAATCTACAAATCAAATAACAAAGCAAGCGATAGAAAGGTCTATTCGTATGAAGAAAAAAATATTACTAGTCGACGATAAATCGACAATCGGAAAAGTGGCCGGTGTGTATCTAGGAAAAGAGTATGATTTTACCTATTTGGAAGATCCCATCAAAGCAATAGAATGGCTTAATGAAGGCAATGTACCTGACCTCATTATTTCAGACATTCGTATGCCTCTCATGATGGGGGATGAATTCTTAAGATACATGAAGAACAATGAATTATTCAAGTCAATTCCTATCGTTATGTTATCCAGTGAGGAAAGTACAACGGAAAGAATCAGACTATTGGAAGAAGGAGCAGAAGACTATATCCTGAAACCATTCAACCCTTTGGAACTCAAAATCCGAATCAAAAAGATTATTGACTAATACCGGGTCTTCTACACATGCAATATTTTGTTTATATAGGCAGAGATAGCAAAACAATAGAACTACTCTCCCGACTAAGTATTGGGGTATTCTATGCTGCACCCAATTGTAGCAAAGCTGTCAAAGTATTGGAGAAAATACGCGAAAAATATGACGCAGCTCTATTTTTCGAACAAGTGAACATATCCAAAGATATTGCAGATATCCAATACATGCGTAAAAAGTATCCGGGGCTTTATATGGTACTCGTTATCGACTCCTTATCTAAGGAAGAAGCATCCGAATACCTTAAAGCCGGTATCAACAATACGATAAAATATGAAACAAGCCAGGAGGCTTTAAAAGATTTATCAACTTTCCTTAAACGAAGAAAAGATCAGAAAATAAAGGCACTTCAACTTAAAGCACAAAATATAAATGCTTTCCGCCTGCCTTTATGGAAAAGAACCTTTGATATTTTCTTTTCAGGAATGGCGATATTATGTCTTTCTCCTCTCTTAATATTTACTGCACTAGCTATCCGGATAGAAAGTAAGGGTCCTATTATCTACAAATCCAAGCGCGTAGGAAGTAATTATCAGATATTCGACTTTCTTAAATTCCGTTCGATGTATACTGATGCAGACAAGCATTTAAAGGATTTCAATGCCCTTAACCAATATCAGCAGGAAGATGAGGATATTTGGGGAGAAGAACCGGAAGCGGAAGTGAATGAAGAAATCGATGAAGAAGAAATCCTCTTGATATCTGACGATTTCGTAATCTCCGAAGAAGACTACATAAACAAGAAGTCCAAGGAAAAAAGCAATGCTTTCGTTAAGCTGGAAAATGACCCTCGAATAACTAAGATTGGACGTATTATACGTAAATATAGTATTGACGAGTTACCCCAGCTTATTAATATTTTAAAAGGGGATATGTCAATAGTAGGCAACCGCCCTCTCCCACTCTATGAAGCCGAGTTGCTGACAAGCGATGAACACATCGACCGTTTCATGGGTCCGGCCGGATTGACCGGTTTATGGCAGGTAGAGAAAAGAGGCGAAGCCGGTAAACTTTCTGCTGAAGAACGCAAGCAATTGGATATCACCTATGCAAAGACATTCTCTTTCTGGTTGGATATAAAGATTATTCTGAAAACAGTTACTGCATTCATTCAAAAAGAGAACGTATAATCTCCTTCCAGATGATAGACTCTTATATCTACATAATAGATGATCTGGTATTCTTCTGTACAGGGCTTTTGCTCCTATACCTCTTTGTGATGGCCATAGCCTCACATTTCAAACATATCACCTACCCGAAGGCTCAAAAGGAATATGGTTGTGCCATTCTCGTTCCGGAGGGAAGTATTCTTCCGGATGTGTATAAAGAAGAAGAGTACGAGTTTATCACATACAGCGATCTATATCAGGCAATCAACAGTTTAGATCAGGAACGATATGATCTGGTTCTCTTCCTGTCCAATACAGCATGCGCTTTATCTCCGCAATTCCTGAATAAGATATATAATGCCTATGATGCCGGTGTACAAGCCATCCAACTACATACGATAGTAGAAAACCGCAAAGGCATCCGTAATCGCTTCCGGGCTATACGTGAGGAAATAAAAAACAGCCTCTGTAGAGCCGGCAATACACAATTCGGACTGTCATCCAATTTATTGGGAACTAATATGGCAATCGACCTAAAATGGCTGCAAAAGAACATGAAAAGTTCTAAGACTAATATCGAACGAAAATTATTCCGACAGAATATATACATTGACTACTTGCCGGATGTGATTGTTTATTGCCAGTCCGCACCCGCCTGTCCTTACCGTAAACGTATCCGGAAAACAACTTCCTACTTACTCCCTTCCATATTTGAAGGAAACTGGAGTTTCTGCAACCGGATCGTACAACAATTAACGCCTTCTCCACTTAAATTATGTATCTTCGTAAGTATTTGGACTTCGTTGATTACCGTATATAATTGGACCTTATCATTCGGATGGTGGATTGCACTTTTCGGTCTATTAATCACTTATAGCCTGGCAATTCCTGATTATCTGGTAGAGGACAAAAAGAAGAAAAAACATTCAATATGGAGAAGAAAACACTTAAACAGCGAATTAAAGAAAACCCCGGCTTAAAACAGGCTGTACATCGTTTTATCATGCACCCCGTTAAAACTCGCCCTAATTGGTGGATACGGCTCTTCGATTTCATATACCTGAAACGCGGAAAGGGTTCTGTCATCTATCGGAGTGTACGCAAAGACCTCCCTCCTTTCAACCGATTCTCTTTGGGTAAATATTCTGTTGTCGAAGACTTCTCCTGTCTGAATAATGCAGTTGGCGACTTGACAATCGGAGATTATACACGCATCGGATTGAGAAACACAATCATAGGTCCGATTAATATTGGCAATCATGTCAACCTGGCACAGAATGTAACGGTCACAGGACTCAACCATAATTATCAGGATGCAGAAAAGATGATTGACGAACAAGGTGTCAGCACACTGCCTGTTGTTATCGAAGATGATGTATGGGTAGGTGCCAATTCGGTCATTCTACCGGGAGTAACTTTAGGGAAACATTGCGTAGTGGCCGCCGGAAGTGTAGTCAGTCATTCCGTCCCACCCTATTCAATATGTGCCGGATGCCCTGCAAGAATCATAAAAACATACGATTTCGAGACTAAAGAGTGGAAAAAAGTAGAGAAAACACCTGCTACTAACCATAAATAGTGAGAATAGCTACAGAATATACCTCATAAAGGTGATTGTGACACATTCTGAAACGCATTATCTTTGCAGTATCAGAATTGAATTAATTAGTCATAATTTTATTACGTAGCCACATTTAAGTAAAAAATGAAATAGAGTCCCGCCGAAGCGATTTCGTCGGGATTTTGTTTTTTATTACCCTCCTAACCTGCAAGATCAAGCAACCATATTCATCGATAAGTTTTCGTCCACAAAATAGTGACGCTATCCGGCAAGGATAGTGACGGGATATGTATGGGATAGTAACGGTATCATTGTCATATACCGTCACTATTTTTTTACGCTCACAGGGATTCTTAAACCCACTATATAATCTAGACTAATAATAATGCTCTCTGTTTAACCCATAACAATACGACCGACTTAAATCCCATATAATAAAAAAACGAGCTAATTCTTTTTATAGAACCACTCGCCACTGCATCAGAAAAGCCTAAAGGCTTTTCCATAGTACCTCAAATTTCCTGAAAACTAATCTTCTTTTTACCTAAAAACGTCTTACCTATTGTTATCCTTTTACCTTCTACTAAAAACTTATCCTATTGAACTAAACTAAAAAACTTTTAATACCTTAAACTGTCTAATCTAATACCTTATTTAATATTTTCTTTTACCTTATAAACTAACAGCAATTTCTCAACTGCTTTGCAAAGGTACGAATATTTTTCGTGTACGCAAACGGTTTTATATTTTATAACACTTCCGCAGGCTATAAATCTTTCACATCGCTCAATGCAACCAGCTTATTTACAATAGCATAGATAGTCAAACCGGCAGCACTATGTATTTGCAATTTTTTGCTAATATTTCTTCGGTGTGTAATCACTGTATGAATCGACAAAAAAAGCTTTTCCGCTATTTCCTTATTTGTCATTCCCTTCACCACACAGATGACGATTTCCTTTTCCCGCTGGCTAAGCGTATCCTGATTATCCATCTCTTCTTCTTCGGAAACCACATTCAATAAACCTGCAATTTTCTTAGAAAGAGTTTCCAAATCATCGAATATCGAAATAGACTCGTCATACTTACCCAATAATGAAGCATCTACAAAAGAAGTAACCAACGCTATTAAACGTATTCTTTTACCGGATATTTCTTCTCGAAACTTAGCTACATCAAAGTAATCACCAAAAGTAGGATTGACAATCAACATCTCGGGACATTGCGTTCGGACGCAATCGTGCAAAGCTTCAACAGACAGTAATTCTATTGGTTGTACTTTTACGTTAGAAAGACGCTTCAATGCAGCAGTCAACCCACCACGAATAATTACAGAGGTCTCTGCAATAGCTATTCGAACTACTTCGTTATTTTTCATTTTCCCTAATCCTCCTTTCCAAATTCAGAATAGCAGGAACAAAAATATAGTCCTCAACCTTGCAATGAGATTCCAGTCCGGCTTCGCAAGCATATATGTCGAAAAGAGCCGCGTTCAAAAGATTTTCATTTGTTTTGGCAGGGCAATATTTAATAATGATATTTTTCAGTTCTGTCAATTTCTCCCCTACCTGATCGTGATGCTTGGAAAATGTACTGATCTGATAGTTTTTGGGAGCAACTCCTTTAATCAATGAATCGACATACTTAAATACGGTTTTCTCTTCATAATCCATGTGTTTACGCACCTCTCGTGTATATTCATCGAAAAACTTAAGGATGAGAAAAGCAACATCGTCTTGCGAACAGTCGATTGCCTCGATCAATTTACGACGAATAGCGGGAAGAGAAAAATCCAGAAAATAAATATGTGCCTGCCGCAGATAATCAATCAATGCAGGTATGGAAATATCATCTTTATCTCCATCGAGCCGGGAAAAGCCTTCAGCCATAAAGTTGACTACAATCAGAAAGGTCCGGCAGTCTACTCCATTCAGTTCACACACCTCCTTGACTGTCTTGTCACCGAACCCCAACGAAAGCCCAAAACGACTCATCACTTGCAACAAAGAATAATTATCGCTGATGAGATCAATCATCTTATCAGTTGGCTTATATTTTTGTAAATTATCCATCATACCTATTTATATTAGAGACTGCAAAGGAACGGAATATTTTGCTGAAATGCAATCATCATTTATAGGTATTTTAATTCGCCGGAAATAGCCAAATACTAATTATATGCTACTATTTTGTGGCGCAACTTTAGGCAAGCTAGTCTTTTTTTAGTAATTTTGTCGCTATCAATTTGTAATTAGTAACTCGTAATTTGTAATTAATAAAATGGCAAACGAACTCGAGCTGAAATACGGCTGCAACCCTAATCAAAAGCCTGCCCGTATCTTCATAAAAGAAGGCGAACTCCCCATCGAAGTATTGAATGGACGTCCCGGTTATATCAATCTATTGGATGCATTCAACAGTTGGCAACTAGTGAAAGAACTGAAAGAAGCTACCGGACTGCCGGCTGCCGCTTCTTTTAAACATGTCAGCCCTGCAGGTGCTGCTGTTGCGGTAGAAATGAGCGACACGCTGAAGAAGATTTATTTTGTCGATGACATGAAACTATCTCCATTGGCTACAGCATACGCCCGTGCACGTGGAGCAGACCGTATGTCGTCTTACGGAGACTTTATCGCATTGTCCGACACTTGTGACGAAGAAACAGCACGCATCATCAACCGTGAAGTATCCGACGGCGTCATTGCTCCTGACTATACTCCCGAAGCACTGGAGATTCTAAAGAATAAAAGAAAAGGAACCTATAATGTAATAAAGATAGATCCTGCATACCGCCCGGCTCCTATCGAACATAAAGATGTATTCGGAGTAACTTTCGAACAAGGAAGAAACGAATTGAAGATCGATGAAAGTCTTTTGAAAGAGATGCCTACGCAGAACAAGGAAATCCCGGCTGATGCAAAACGCGACTTAATCATTGCCTTAATCACTTTAAAATATACACAATCCAATTCTGTATGTTATGCCAAAGACGGACAGGCAATCGGTATTGGCGCAGGCCAACAGTCACGTATTCACTGTACGCGCCTGGCAGGAAATAAAGCAGATATCTGGTATTTACGCCAACACCCGAAAGTGATGAACTTGCCATGGATTGAAAAAATCCGTCGTGCAGACCGTGACAATACGATTGACGTTTACATTTCGGAAGATTATGACGACGTACTGGCAGACGGTATCTGGCAACAGTTCTTCACTGAAAAGCCTGAAATACTGACACGCGAAGAAAAACGGGCATGGTTGGATACGATGACAGGCGTAGCTTTAGGATCAGATGCATTCTTCCCATTCGGAGATAATATAGAACGCGCACACAAGAGTGGCGTCAGCTATATTGCACAACCGGGCGGATCAGTACGTGACGATCATGTGATTGGAACTTGCGACAAATACAATATGGCAATGGCATTTACAGGCATCCGCTTGTTCCACCATTAAAAAGATCGACCATTTTTTATTCCATATATCCCCATTTATAATGAGAAGGAGACAAATCTTCCATTATAAATGGGGATTTCCTATTTCTTTAAGACCCTCTATCTTTGCAGCGTTACATTTAAAAACGAATCAAAGATGAATAAAATTGGTGTATTTTATGGTTCCACAACAGGAACAACAGAAGACCTTGCCCGTCGAATTGCAGAGAAATTAGATGTACCATCGGCAGATGTATTTGATGTATCCAAGCTAACAGAGGCATTAGTCAATGAATATGATGTATTGGTGCTCGGCTCTTCCACATGGGGAGCAGGCGAACTTCAAGATGACTGGTACGATGGAGTAAAAGTTTTAAAGAAGTGTGATTTATCCCACAAATCTGTAGCCCTATTCGGTTGCGGCGACTCTGACTCATATAGCGACACATTCTGTGACGCAATAGGTATTCTTTATGAAGATCTGAAAGATACCCACTGCAAATTCTGTGGAGCAACAGATACTGCAGGCTATACCTTCGATTCTTCCATTGCCGTCGTAGACGGTAAGTTTGTAGGTCTTCCACTTGACGAAGTCAACGAAGATAGCAAAACAGACGAACGTATCAGCGCATGGGCCGAACAAGTGAAACAAGAAATTAGCTAATTTTACCTTAACATAAAAAGAATACTTTGCATCATGGCAACTGAAAGAATCATCCCCGGCGAAATCCGAATTTTTCTTAATCATATTTATGAGTTTAAGAAAGGCGTACGCAACATGGTACTTTACACAATGAGTAAAGAGCACGAAGAGTTTGCCATCCGCCGATTGAAAAATCAAAAGATCAGTTATATGATACAGGAAGTAGGTACCAATAAAATCAACCTGTTTTTTGGAAAGGCAGAATGTATGGAAGCCATGCGGCACATCATCATCCGTCCTTTAAACCAACTGACTGCTGAAGAAGATTTTATTTTAGGAGCCATGCTGGGATATGACCTTTGCCAGCAATGCAAACGATATTGCAGTAAAAAAGAAGGTATAAAGATGGCAGTTTAAGCGATAACCTTAGCATAAGTTTAGCTTTGTTTGTATGTAGTTTATCTGAGTTGAATCGTTTCTGAAAAGGCTGTTTCTTGATGGTAGAGATACTCAAGGGAACTGGCTGTAAAAGAAACGATTCGCTCAATTACAAACAAAAGCCACACCACACTGCCCATAATACATTGAGCGATATTTTCTATGATAACTGACAGATACTAATCCGGCTAATCTCACATGTTAAAACAGACAAAGGTGTATTTCAGTAAATTTCACTACTCTTAAAATAGTTGTACCATTATTGGATCTCTCTTATCTTTGCGAAAGATAAGGGTTATTATCTGCACTATCACATTGTATAATAAATAGTTAGATAATTGACAACTTTGATTGTAACAGTGATAAATGTGATGGATATGAGAGCTGCATTTTTGATTCGATGCTCAACTAAGAAGCAAGACTATGGGTGAAAGACCTAACTAGACTGGCTAGGAAGTTTGGTTATAAGTCAAGTGATAATATTATTTTCGGTGAGCATATTACGGGCAAGGACGATGCAAGTAAGAAGGATAGGCAGTCTATCCAGCGTCTAAAAGATGCTGCTGTTAATATGGAATTTGATGTAGTTTTAGTATCAAAGGTTAGTCGAATAAGCTGTGTCCCTATGTCGGGTCGATTATATGTTAGACAGCCCATAAACATGGAGATTCCGGTATATTTTGTGATATTGATACTTGGACTATAGACCCTGAAACAGGAAAAAAAGGAATGAAGAGGATAGAGAGACTAGGGTAATGGAACTTTCCAATAAGATAGCCAATCTGGAAACTGATATAGCCAATTTTTCTACTCAAATATCCAAGATGGATAGAGTGATAGAAAGAGCTTACAACGTTTAGATACTGGAGAATATTTTGTTGTTTCTAATGCCATGATGGTGGCTGATACAGAAAAAATAGACTTGACAGTAACCTTTAATGAAATGATAGAGATATGTAGACAGAATGGATGGAAAATTGAAATTATAGAAAGAAGTGGGAACAAAGCCGTAAGCCGAACCGACAAACTACAAGCAAGAATCTGTTATGCAGCAAAACTCTCCAGACACGTTTATGAACGGAGTACTTGTCAAGAGGCTGTAATTTGAACTGTGTCAGCAAAAAAACAAATAAAGTATTAACTTTGCTAACACAGTTTATTTATGAGTAAAGAATTTGATTTTGAAAGTATCAAGAACAAGGCAATAATCAACTAAAATCCGGTAAGCCCTTGTTAGGTAAGGATGGAGCTTTTGCTCCGTTGCTGGAGAGTATTTTAAATGCTGTCCTTGAAGGTGAGATGGATACCCACCTATCCGATAA
>OWIX01000744.1_pt1 | contig 19698 bp, 24 predicted proteins | sample 1732851 | NCBI WGS metagenome assembly OWIX01 (sample SAMN05065761, study PRJEB22554) | human gut metagenome | biome: ENVO:2100002; feature: ENVO:00000062; material: ENVO:00002003 | host: Homo sapiens | place: USA
TCGGCAGCGTCAGATGTGTATAAGAGACAGACACCACCTACCCGGAGGGCAGCACCCGCAACTCGAACCCCAACTTCCAGCCCGCACGCCGGGCACAGGCCCTTGCCATGCTGAACAACTGGCAGGACCTGACCGAGAAGTACCACTGCACCATGGCCCAGCTGGTCATCGCCCTGACCGCCCGCATGGTGCCCGGCCTGTTCGTGCTGTGCGGTGCCCGCACCCCGGAGCAGGTGACTGATAACGCCGGTGCGATGCACATCCATCTGGACGGTGCCGACGCCGTGCGCATGAAGTGGGATGTGGATTCCATTTCCTGAGTTTTCCCCGCAAACACCAAGCCCCCTCAGAGCCGCAGCTCCGAGGGGGCTTTTGCTATGATACGGGATCGCTTCAGGTAGTTTGCAGCATCGCCTGCAATTTTGTTTTGGCGCGGTAGTAGGTCACCCGTGCCCAGGCGGCATTGTGGCCAAAAATGGCTCCGATGTCCTCAAAGGACAGCTCGCCGAACACCCGCAGGCTGAACACCTCTTTATAGGGTTCTTCCAGCGCGTGCAGGCACTGGTGCACCGTAAAGGCGGCATCCTTGTCCACCAGCAGCTGGGCAATGTCCGGCGTGTCGGCGGCCTGCGTCTCAGCCGCTTCCAGCGGGGCGGTATGCTTTGCCTTGCGGCAGCGGTCATACCAGCAGTTGCGGGCCACCGTGAACAGCCACGCCCGCACATCCTGTTTTCCGTCAAAGTTCTTCAGGCCGTCCAGCGCCTTGAAGAAGGTCTCCTGGGTCAGCTCTTCGGCCAGTGTCTCCGAGCGGGTCAGGCCCTGCAGAAACAGGTACACGTCCCGGAAATAGAGCCGGTAAATGGTTTCCATGTCCATAATCAGCCCTTCTTAAAGTCGTGCCCATATTGTTCCTCGGTGCCGTACCCGTACCGCACGGTGCCGTCCGGGTTCTCCCCCGCAATGAATCGTTCCACCTGCTGGCCGCCGCTGTAATAGCGCGTTCCGTCCGCGCACTCCACGGCCAGCACCTGGGTGCGGGAGACGGCGATCTCTGTGGACACGGTCTCGGAGCCAGTCAGCTTTGTCAGCGCGGCATGGAGGCCGGGGAAGGTATACCGCATGGCCCGGACGGTGATGTATTCCTTGCCCCAGCTGAACCCGCCCTCGGTCTCCAGCCGGACATTCTCGCCCTGCACTTCCAGCACGCAGAGGTTTGCGCCATCCTCCTTTTTGTTGTAGAGCCAGATCCCGGCTTCCTCCGCCGTCACCGGCGTGCTGAGGTTGCCCATCCAGAACACCAGCACCACGGCGCACAGCACCGCCAGCACGGCGGCTGCGGCCGTAAGGATGCGCTTTTTCCGCAAAGCCGTGCGGATGCCTTTCAGCGGGGCATCCGGCTGGGGTTCCGGCTGCACCGGCACCGGTTTTTCCATCTGTTCCAGTTCTGCACGGCAGGCAGGGCACGCTGCAAGGTGCTGCTCCACCAGCGCACTGCTGGCGGGGCTGGCAAGCTTTTCGGCGTACAGGGGCAGTAGATCGCGGATCACGTCACATTCCAGCTTCATGGTCATTTCCTCCTTTGCGGGCTTTCGTGCGCCCTTTCACCCCAATAACGCACAAAGAGGAAAAACGTTACAGGTTTTTTCAAAAAACTCCCCCAGCCACGCAGAAGCGAAGACTGAGGGAGTTTGTTCAGTTTTCCTTCCAGAACAAGCCGCCGGAGGTCTGGAACAGCAGGCGCGGGTTCACGCTCCTGCTGCCCAGCTTGAAGTCCATGGTCAGTTCTTCGCCCAGCGCGCCCACAGCCTGCCCCTTTTCCACGGTCTGGCCCTTGCTGACCGAAAGCTCCTGCAAGCCGTACAGATAGCTGCGCAGCCCGCAGCCGTGGTCGATAACCACCGTGTTGCCGGTAAGCGCCAGATTGCCCGCAAACACCACCGTGCCGTTGGCCGCGGCGCGGCAGGGCGCACCGGGGATGGTGTACAGCTTTGTGGAGTTGGAGCGGCTGCCCTGCTGACCGTTCGTTACTTTAATTTGCCCGTAGTCCACCAAGGTCATGGAGTCCTCAGCCGGGGGCACAAAGCCGCCCTGCCACTGCTTGGCGGTGGCGGCAGCCTCGTACAGCGGCCAGATGGCACTGCGGAACTGGGCGTTGGCGCTGTCCGCAGCGGGCTCCTCGGCCTCTGCCTCCACCGTGCCGAAGTCCTTCGGCAGCACGGTCAGGGTGCGGGTGATGGTCTCGCCGTTCACCGTGATGTTTATCTCGTGCCCGCCGGAGGAGGCGTTATAGGCTGCCGGGATATAGGCGCGCCAGCCCTCGGCGGCGCGCACGCACTGCACGCTGCCAAGGTCGGTCTCGATGGTGGGCACGGCGTCCCCGGTCATACCAGAGATGCGCACGCCTACCGTGCCGCCCTGCTCCACCCGCTCGGCGGAAAGCTCCACCTCCGCGCTGGCCTGCAGGGTGAACCGGAAGCTGTACCGGTACCAGCCGGTGGGCTTTGCGGGGCGCTCCAGCCCCAGATTTTTGCGCAGCTGGCCGGTGCTGCCGCCCTCGAACTGGGTGATGACCCCGCCCTTGGGCACGCGCCACGCGGTCAGCTCCGCCTTATACTCGCCGTTCGCAGGGAAGAGGAAGTTCTGATACTCCCCCGCGCTGCCCACAAACAGCACATCCCCCGCCGCATTCTGGATGGTCAGAGCGGTGTAGCCCGTCCACTCCGGCAAAGAAAGTTCCGGGTGGGCGGTGTACAGCACCCCCAGCTTCTGCACACTCAGGGTGGCGGGGCTGGCGAATACCTTATCCAGCTGACCGCCCAGCAGCGGCACCTGCCAGCAGGAGCCGTTGGCTTCCAGCGCCTGCCCGCCGAACTGTGCCGCATCGTCCGGGCAGCCGCCCTCGGTGGTAAAGGCATAGCTTACCCCCATCACAGCCGCCAGCAGCACCACCACACCCAGCGCCACACTGATGATCCAGAGCAAAAAACGCTTCATGTTCCTTCTCCTTATGTACAAAAAGGGCGCACCGATGCAGTCCGTTCAGACAGACTGCTCCGTGCGCCCCGATGTGCTCATCTTCCCGGTAGTTTCCGGTATTTCAGGATCATTCTGCCTCGGTCTCGTCCTCGGCAGCAGCTTCCTCCGGCTCTACGGTTTCCGCGTCATCCTCGCCGAACAGCAGGCGCTCGTATTCGTCCAGTTCCTTCTCGCGGCGGTTCAGGTAAAGTGCCACAGCAGCCAGCGCACCAGCCACAGCAGCCAGAACAGCAATCACAGCGACCAAGCAAGATTTTTTCATAGATTCAGTACACTCCTTTTTGCAGTTGAAACGTTGTTTCAGCTTGATTTTTCCAGCGGGCGTCCCGCAAAAGGATCTTGATGCAAACGGCGATCAGCGCCGCTTTGTAGCTTTTATTATACCCGCTCCCGCCCAAAATTACAACCGTTGCGCCCCAATTTTCACGCCCCGAAGGTGCTGCGGGGCACAGTTTGGGCAGTGTGCCGGTTTTGGCGCGGTTCATTACAGCAAATTGCCAAAGTCACAGCAGCAGCGGCTTATACGCCCGGAACGCCCCGGGCAGGGTGTAGGTGGTGCGCAGCTGCTCCCGGCTTGCCCAGACATAGCCCGCCGGGGCACTCTGCACCGGAACGTGCAGCTGTACCCCGGACATGAGCCACTCGATGTGGGTAAAGATGTGCTTTGCGGCGGGCAGGGCGGCGGGAGCTGCCGTGCCGGTGTCCAGCCCCAGTGCCGCAAGCCGCGCCAGCACCTCGGCCTGCAAAAGATGCTCGCCCTCCCACAAGACCGGCTGCCACAGCCCGGCCAGCAGCCCTTTTTGCGGCCGCTGCTGCACCAGAAAGCCCGCCGGGCTTTCCACAAGCGCCAGCGTTACCGGCACAATCTTGCGGGGCTTGGGCTTTGCCTTTTGGGGCAGCTGGGCGGTGGTGCCCGCCGCCCGGGCAAGGCAGACTTCTGCCAGCGGGCACTGCCCGCACAAAGGTGCGCCATTGGGCACGCAGACCAGCGCGCCCAGCTCCATCAGCGCCTGATTGTAGTCCCCGGCCTTTTCCGGCGGCTGATGTTCCATGACCCGGGCGGTAAAGGCCTTTTTTACCGTCGGTTCTGTAATAACTCCGGGGTCATTATACAGGCGGGAAAACACCCGCAGCACATTGCCGTCCACGGCGGGCACAGGAAGGCCGAAGCTGATGGACGCGATGGCTCCGGCGGTGTACTCCCCGATGCCGGGCAGTGCACGCAGGGCGGCGTAGTCGGCGGGCAGCTGCCCGCCGTACTGTGCACAGACGAGCTTTGCAGCCTTTTGCAGGTTGCGCACCCGGCTGTAATAGCCCAGCCCTTCCCACAGCTTATGCAGCCTTTCCTCCTCGCAGGCGGCAAGCGCGGGGATATCCGGCAGCGCTTCCAGAAAGCGGTAGTAATACGGCAGCACCGCCGACACCCGGGTCTGCTGCAGCATCACCTCGCTGAGCCACACATGGTAAGGGGTGGGGTCCTCCCGGAAGGGCAGACTGCGGCGGTTCTTGTAAAACCAGTCCAAGAGGGCAGGCGAAATATTTTCCACTTGTTTTGTGCTCCTTGTTGAAAAATGAAGAACAAGAAAGCCGCCGCAGAGGCGGCGGCTTTCTTTGATTACAGTATGCGCGCTTCTCAGAAGCCGTATGCGGTGCGGGGGAAGGGCAGCACGTCACGGATGTTCTGGATGCCGGTGAGGTACATGATCATGCGCTCAAAGCCCAAGCCGTAGCCTGCGTGCTCCACGCCGCCGAACTTGCGCAGGTTCAGGTACCACTCGTAGTTGGTCTTGTCCATGCCCAGCTCGTCCATGCGGGCCACCAGCTTGCCGTAGTCCTCTTCACGCTGGCTGCCGCCGATCAGCTCGCCGATGCCGGGCACCAGCATATCTGCTGCGGCCACGGTCTTGCCGTCGGCGTTCTGCTTCATGTAGAAGCTCTTGATCTCCTTGGGGTAGTCGGTGACGAACACCGGCTTTTTGTACACCACCTCGGTCAGGTAGCGCTCGTGCTCGGTCTGGATATCCACGCCCCACTCCACGGGGTACTGGAACTTCTTGTTGTTCTTTTTCAGAATTTCGATAGCCTCGGTGTAGCTGATGCGGGCGAACTCGCTGTTTGCCACCAGCTCCAGACGCTCGACAAGACCCTTGTCGATGAACTGGTTGAAGAAGGCCATCTCATCCGGGCAGTTGTCCAGCACATAGCGGATGACGAACTTGATCATAGCCTCGGCGTTGTCCATGTAGCCGTTCAGGTCGCAGAAGGCCATCTCCGGCTCGATCATCCAGAACTCGGCAGCGTGGCGGGTGGTAAAGCTCTTCTCGGCGCGGAAGGTGGGGCCGAAGGTGTACACCTTGCCAAAGGCCATAGCCATGGCCTCGGCCTCCAGCTGGCCGGAAACGGTCAGGTTGACCGGCTTTTCAAAGAAGTCCTTGCTGTAATCCACAGCGCCGTCCTCGGTCTTGGGCACATTGTCCAGATCCAGCGTGGTCACGCGGAACATCTCGCCGGCACCCTCGCAGTCGGAGGCGGTGATCAGCGGAGAGTGGGCGTAGACAAAGCCGTTCTCCTGGAAGAACTTGTGGATGGCGTAGGCAGCCACGCTGCGCACGCGGAAAGCAGCGTTGAAGGTGTTGGTGCGGGGGCGCAGGGTGGGCATGGTGCGCAGATACTCCATGCTCATCTTCTTTTTCTGCAGGGGGTATTCGTCGGCGGGGCAGTCGCCCAGAATCTCCACGCTCTCGGCGTTCAGCTCAAAGGGCTGCTTTGCCTGCGGGGTGAGCACCAGCTTGCCCTTGATGCGCAGGCTGCTGTACAGACCGGTGTGGATGACTTCATCGTAGTTTGCCAGCTTACCGGCTTCCAGCACGACCTGCAGGGTCTTGAAGCAGCCGCCGTCCGACAGGGCGATGAAGCCGATGTTCTTGGAGTCGCGGATGTTCTTTGCCCAGCCGCAGACGGTGATCTCGGTGCCGTCTGCCGGGGTGTTCTTGAACAGCGAAAGGATCTCGGTACGTTCCATAGTAGTTCTCCTTTATAAACAAAAAAGACAGCTTTTGCCCTGAAAGTTCAGGGCGAACAAGCTGTCTTGTAATGTCCGCGGTGCCACCTGAATTACCGGAAGTGTCCGGTCGCTCACGCGCTCTTTGTTTAAGCGCTGTCCCTGTAACGCTGGACCTGCGGCGCACCTACTTAACGGCAGACACACTGCCGTGTTCAGTTTGCTGCTCCCGGGTGTTCGTTCACGCGGCGCACGGGCGCGGCTCTCAGCTGTGCCGCACTCTCTGGGCCGGACGGCCCGCGCTACTTTTCCCGTTCCTTGCATTTGCTGTTTTAAAATAGCACGTTGGCGGCATTTTGTCAACCTTACCGCGCGGCATCGGGGAAAATTCTGTGTTTTTTCTTGTCAGAACGCCTTTTCTCTGATAAAATGGGAAAAAGCGGTATTCCGCAAAAACAGATTCTGGAGGAGATCATGAAGCACACACACCGCATCATCCGTCTGCTGACCCTCGCTGTGGTCAGCTGCGCACTGGCCGCCCTGCTGAGCGGCTGCACCAAAGAGGAATTCATTGCCGGGTACAACGAGTTTTTGTTCGGCGACTGGTTCCCCTCTCCCCCAAGCGCCGGGGAGACCACCGCTGCGGAAGGTTCCGCATCGGGGGACTCCGGTCACGTCTACGCCGAGCCCAACCCCGAGTGCGACGCCAAGATCTCGTCGCTGATGAGCGAGCTGTACTCGCTGGAGTCCTCTGCACGGTCGGATGTCAGCAGTGCCATCCAGAGCGCAAAGGATGAATACCACGCTCTGCCCGCCTCTCAGCGGACCTTTGCCAATAAAGTCAGCATCGCCTACAAGCATCTTTCCTCGGTGGAGAGCACCTACGACAGTGCCGTCTCCTCGGTGGTCAGCGAGATGCGCAGTGTGCTGCGGGAGTATAACCAGCCCGAAACCGTGGCCGATCAGGCATGGAGCTACTATCAGTCTGCCAAGAGCAGCATGATCTCCAGCCTTGGCGGCTGACCCTCAACTTAATAGTGCATCCACGAGGCCCTGTGCTGCCAGATATCCGGCGTACAGGGCCTCATTTAAGTTGTTGCCGTGCCCGCCGATCTCGATCAGCAGACTGCCGGTGGTCAGGTCCTGATTATAGAACCGGTAGCTGAACAGCACCGGGCGGGTAAGGCCGGGGTATTTTGCCTCCATGCTGCGCTCCCACGCAGCGGCAAAACGCAGGTTCTGCCGCCATGCGGGCAGCTGCACGCTGGTGCCGTTGTCGCACCCGCAGATGATCATCACCTGCGCCGCCTGCCGTCCGTCTATGGTGCACACCGGGGCGCAGCGGGTGCCGTTTTCCCGCTCGATGGCGTCCCGGTGGACGTCCAGCACCACCTTGATGCTGGGGTACTGCGCCAGATACTGCTGCACCACCGCCCGGCTGTTGGCGTAGCTGCCGGTGTAGCTGGGGTAGTCGTTCAGGGTCTCGTCGTGCAGGGTGCAGATGCCCGCCGCATTGAGGGTATCGGCCATCACCCGCCCCACCGCGCACATATTGATGCTGCGGTCGGTGCTGCGGGCACCGTCCCCGGGGGTGAACCACAGCCCGGCAGAAAGGCGGTAGTCCTCGGTGGCGTGGGTGTGCATGATGAGCACCTGCGGCGCGGCGCTGTCCTTTTCGATGGCAAAGGGCAGGGGCTGCGCCGCCTCGGCGGCGATGTCTGCCGCCGTCTGCCGGGTGTTATTCTTGATGCTGCCCGCGCCGCAGGGGATGTACTTTTCGCCGCTGCCCTGCCCGAACTGCTGCTCTGTCACCGCGCCTGCATCGGCAGGGCGGGCTTCGTCCGGCTGTAGGGACACAAAATACCGCTCCACTCCGGTCTGCACCGGAGCGGCAGTTTCTTGCTCCGGCGGCACAGACGCAGCCTCTGCCACGCTTTCCGCAGACGTTGCCACTGCCCGGCTCTCCACGGCCTGCTGTCCAAGATGCAGCAAAGTCTGCGCGGCGGGCACCGGCGCTGCCAGAAAGGCCGCCAGCACCAGCGCGGCGCTGCGGGCAAAGATGCACAGGGCTGCAAACAGCACCGCAGCCTGCAAAAAGGGCACTGCCCTGCTCTGCCCCGCAGGCAGACGCCAAGGCTCTCTGCTGCGCATGGCAAGACCTCCTTTCTTCACCCCGTCAGCCAGCAGAGCTGCTGCACGGTAAGGCGGGGCTGCAAAGCGCGGTTGACGCTGCCCGCCAGCAGGGCCGCGCCGTGGGCGATGACGCTGTCCAGCGCCCGGGGCGTGACCACAAGGTCTGCGCCCTCCTGCGCCTGCATCAGGGTGGGGATGCCCGCCGCCACCACAGGCACGCCTAAGGTGTCCCGGGTCAGGTGGCGGGTGTGGTCGGCCTGCGCCGGGTAAAGCCCTGCGTCCGAAAACTGCACTGTGCGCCCCAGCCGCTGCCCCTCGGCGGAGCAGAGACTGTCCACGCAGACCACCGCCGCCGGGCGCAGCTGCCCCACCAGCGCCGCCGCCAGCTGCTGCAGGGAAAGCCCGGTGGCTGCCGCCACCCCGGGCGCAACGGCTGCTACCGGGCGCAGGCCCCGCACCGGCGGGGCAGCGCCCGCACCCATGGTGACAAGGATGCGCTGCACCGTGCGCGGGCCAAGGGCATCGGCGGTGATGCGGCGGTTGCCCACCCCCAGCACCAGCACCGGCCCTTCCGGCGGCAAAAGGGCGCGCAGCTCCCGGGCGCACACCTCGATGACGGCGGCGTCCCGCTCGTCCAGCACGCTGACGCTGGGCATTTCCAGCGTGACATACCTGCCCCGGGGGCGGCTGAGCCCCTCGCGGGCGATCTCTACCCGCGTCACCGTCACCCCGCCGTGGCGGGCGGTGGCCAGCCGCACCCCTGCGGGCAGCGGCTGCGCCGCGCCTGAAAACAGCTCGTCGGCCATATCCGTAGTACGCATTTTCCACACTCTCCGTTCCTTTTTGGGGCAAAAGCCCGCCTTATTGCCGGAAAGTATGGGAAAAACAAAACTTTTCCAAACAAAAATCAAAAAAACGCTTGCGCTGGTACGCGAAATATGGTATCATAGGGTGCGCTGTTATAGGTAGCCAAGGAGGTGGAACGAATGCCTAACATCAAATCTCAGAAGGACCGCGTCGTGCAGGCTGCTGCAGAGCAGGCTCACAACAAGGCCATTAAGACCAACCTGAAAACAGTCGTCAAGAAGGCAGACGCTGCCATCGATGCGAATGCCGCTGACAAGGACGCAACCGTCCTGGCTGCTGTTTCCGCGATCGACAAGGCTCGCGCTAAGGGTGTCATCAAGAAGAACACCGCCAGCCGCAAGATCAGCCGTATGGCAAAGCGTGCTAACAAGAACGCTTGATCGCGCAGTTTGATTGACGAACAAAACCTCTGTGCCGGGTAACCGGCACAGGGGTTTTTGTTTTTTCCGCTGTTATGTCCCGCACAGCGCGGCAAGGCTCTGCCGCTGCACCGGCTGTAGCAGCTGCTCCGGCGGCAACGGCTGCGGCGGCACCACCACCCACCACACCGCCCACGCTGCGGGAACCACCGCCGCCAGCGAAAGTCCCGGGTACAAAAGCGCCGGCTCGTGCAGCCACGGACTGCCCGGCGGCAGCACCAGCGCCGTGCACAGGCACAGCGCCGCCCACAGCTCCCACAATACGGTCTGTCCGCTGCGTTTCATGCGCCTCACCTCCGTTTTGCCCCCAGTTTACCAGCCGCCGGGCGCAAAATGTGGCGAAGCAGCGCGGACAAAACATCAGTTCTGGTCGTGGCTTTTGCCCACAAGGCTGCACACCACGCCGCAGACAAGACTTGCGGTGATGCCCGCAGAAGCAGCGGTCAGCCCGCCGGTCAGGATGCCGAGGGCACCCTTTTCCGCCACGGCGGTGCGCACCCCCTTTGCCAGCAGATGCCCGAAGCCCAGCAGGGGCACGCTCGCCCCCGCACCGGCAAACTCTGCCAGCGGCGCATACAGCCCCACCGCCGAGAGTACCACTCCCGCCACCACATAGCCGGTGAGGATGCGTGCCGGGGTCAGCTTTGTCAGGTCGATGAACAGCTGCCCCACCGCGCAGAGGACACCGCCTATTAAAAATGCCCACAGATAGTTCATTTCAGCTCTCCTTTTCCGGCGCGGTCAGCTCTACCAAGTGCGCCACCGCCGGGATGCTCTCCTTCTGCAAAAAGGTAGTCTGGCTCATCAGTGCCCCAGTGGCGATAAACAGCACCCGGCGGCTGCCACGGCGCAGCAGCTTTGGCAGGATATGCGCGCAGAGCACGGCGGCACAGCAGCCCGCGCCCGAGCCGCCGCTTTTCACCCGCTGCTCCCCGGCATCGTAAAGCAGACAGCCGCAGTCCGCGTGGTTTTTCAGCAGCAGACCCTCTGCTGCCAATAACTCCCGCAGCATCTGACTGCCCACCAGCCCAAGGTCGCCGGTATAGATGCAGTCAAAATCCCGCAGTTCTGCATGGGTATCGGCAAGATAGTGCAGCAGGGTGGCAGCTGCTGCCGGTGCCATGGCTGCGCCCATGTTGTTGATATCCTTGATGTTATAGTCCTGCACCCGGCCAAGGGTTGCGGCGGCAATGCCCACCCCCTGCCCTGCCGGACGCAGCAGGCAGCACCCGGCGGCGGTGGCCGTCCACTGCGCGGTAGGGGTGCGCACCGCGCCATAGCTCAGCGGGGTGCGGAACTGACGCTCTGCCGCGCAGAAATGGCTGGAGGTCATGGCCAGCAGGTTCTGCGCCGCCCCGCTGCTGCACAGCGCCGCGCCCAGCGCCAGTGCCTCCGCCATGGTGCTGCACGCGCCGAACAGCCCCGCAAAGGGCACGCCCAGCTCCCGCAGCGCGTAGCCGGAGGCGGTGCACTGCGCCTGCAAGTCCCCCGCCAGCGCAAGGTCTACCCGCTCTGCGGGCAGAGCCGCCTTTTGCAGGCAGAGCCGTGCCGCCCGCAGCTGCAATTGCTTTTCGGCGGCTTCCCAGCTGCGCTGTCCCAGCCGGTTGTCGGTGGTCAGTTCGTCAAAGCCCGCCGCCAGCGGGCCATCGCTCTCTTTTTTGCCGCCCACCGCCGCCTGTGCGGCGATGACCGGCGGGGTATGGAACAACAGGGTATCGCCCCGGCGCTCTGTCATAAAATTTTCTCCTTTTTTCTACAAAAAATGCCCCGGCACGTGCTATACTGGTGCTGCGGCGCTGCAATATCCGGCGGGGCTGTTCCGTATTATAAAGCAGAGGCCCCCAGCAGCCAGAGCACCACACCGTACACCACCGCCGCCAGCGTGCCGTACACGATGACCGGCCCGGCGATGAGGAACATCTTGGCGCCTGTGCCCGTCACCCGTCCCTCGGCCTTGAACTCGATGGCCGCGCTGACCACCGCGTTGGCAAAGCCGGTGATGGGTACCAGCGACCCCGCCCCGGCCTTTGCCGCCAGCTTCTGGTACCAGCCCAGCGTGGTCAGCACCGCCGAGAGCAAGATCAAAGTGCAGCTGGTCAGGGTGCCCGCCGCTTCGGTGTCCGCGCCCTGCCGTAGAAACAGCTGCCGCAGCCCCTCACCCAGCAGGCAGATGCCGCCGCCCACGCAGAACGCCCACAGGCAGTCTGCCAGAAGCGGCGAGTGCGGCCCCGCCTTTTGCACCCGACGTGCGTATTCCTGCGCTGTCATCTTCATCTTCCCGCGCCCCCTTTTGCGGATAGTCTGCCCGGGGCGGCGGGTGCTTATCCTTTTTTTGTGAAAGAAGGTAGGTTCCATGCATTCTTCCCATCACCATAAACATCACGCCCGGCGTCTGCTCTGCCTGACGGCGCTGGCCTGCCTTGTGGCAGGCGGCACCGCCTACGCCTGCACCCGCAAAGCTGCGGTGCCGCAGCTGCCCGAGCTGCCCGCTGAAAGCCTTGAACAGGCCGCAAGCACTCTGCCCGAAACGCCGGTGCAGCAGCCCGCCGAAAACGGTGCGCAGCAGAGCACCCTTACCGCCGCACAGGCGCAGGCGCTGCTGGACGACCCCCGCATGATCCTTGTCAACCGCACCCACCGGATAACGGAGGACTACCCTGTCGAGACTAAGGAATGCGGCTCGGCCACTGCCATCAACAAGACCTTGCAGACCGAAGCCGCCGAGGCCTTTCTTTCCATGCAGGCCGCTGCCGCCAGAGACGGCGTGGATGTGCGGATGCAGAGCGGCTACCGCAGCGTCAGCTACCAGAAAAAGCTGTACGACAACAAGACCCAGTACTACCGCAACAAGGGCCTGAGCGAAGCCGCCGCCCGGGAAAAGGCCGCTGCCATCGTCAACCCGCCGGGCTGCTCGGAGCACAACTGCGGCCTTGCCGCCGACCTGAACAGCCCGGAGCACACCACCCTTGACACCGGCTTTGCCGACACTGCCGCTTTCCGCTGGCTGTGCGAGAACGCAGAGCAGTACGGCTTTATCCTGCGCTACCCCAAGGAGGCCGAAAGCGTGACCGGCATCACCTACGAGCCGTGGCACTGGCGCTATGTGGGCGCGGAAAACGCCGCCCTGCTCAACCGGAGCGGCCTGTGTCTGGAGGACGCGGTAGCCGTTTTGCAGCGCATTGCCGCCGGGGAGACCGTGACCGGTTAAAATCCGATGAAAACTACCGGAAAACCCTGTGGGGTGCGTTGCAATTTACCTGCTATTATGGTAAGATAAATACAGTCTGCCCGTGTGCGCGGCGCAGCCCCGCACCCCGACAAACGAATTCAACAAAAGAAGGAATATTTTATGATAAACCGCACAAAACTCTCTGTGATCGCCGTCAGCGCCGTGCTGGCTGTTGCCCTGACCGGCTGCGGCGGCAGCGCTTCTTCCGCGCCGTCTTCCGTGTCCAGCTCCTCCGCCTCTGCACCGGTCTCCGATGCAGCTTCTCCGGCGGATACCGCTGAAAACGGCACTGCCGATCTGGACAGCGCTGTGGAGACCCTGCTGGCTGCGAACCCCATCTCCAACCAGTTCGAGATCGCTGCCATGAACATCGAGTACGACTTCGGCCTGAAGGCGGAGGACGTAGCCGCCTACAAGGGCGTGAAGAGCAACGACAACGGCGATGCCGGCCTTGTGCTGGTGGTGGAAGCCGCTTCCGGCAAGGCACAGGACGTGGTGACCGCGCTGGAAAGCTACAAGCAGGATCAGGTGGCTTTCTACGGCAACTACGCCGAGTTTGCACAGGCACAGAGCAACGTGGAAAACGCCATCATCTCCTCCAAGGGCGACCGTGTGGTCATGGTGATCGCCTCCAACGAGTGCACCGCAGACCTGAACAGTGCTGTGGACAGCGCCCTGAACAGCTGAATCTGATCTTCTGAGCCGGTGCCATCTGCGGCATCGGCTTTTTTCAGTAGAAAGCCCCTGATGAGGGGGATTTCTGCTGAAGCTGCGCCCGCATCCGTCATGCCACCTTCCCCCGGCCGGGGGAAGGCTGAGTCTGTAATTCCGTGTAAAAAAGGAGGCTGACCCCTTGGTTTTCAGCACCATCATCTTCCTGTTCCGCTTTTTGCCCATCACGCTGGCGCTGTACTATCTTGCCCCCGCAAAACTGAAGAACACCGTGCTGTTTTTGTGCAGTCTGGTGTTCTACTGCTGGGGCGAGGTGCGCTTTTTCCCGGTCATGGTGGCGCTTATCCTCATCAACTATCTCAGCGGCCTTGCCATCGAGCACTTTGATGCAAAGCCCGCGCTGCGCCGCTTCTTTCTGCTGGTAGCGCTCATTGGCAGCTTAGGGATGCTGTTCTACTTCAAGTACGCAAACTTTGTGCTGCGCAGCGCCAACGCCCTGCTGGGCACCGCTTTTGCCGAAATTCAAGGCATCGGCACCCTGCCGCTGGGCATCAGCTTCTATACCTTCCAGACCCTTTCCTACTCCATCGACGTCTACCGCCGGGACGTAAAAGCCGAGCGCAACATCATCGACTTCGGCGCTTATGTGGTCATGTTCCCACAGCTCATCGCGGGGCCTATCGTCAAGTACCGGGACGTCTCCGACCAGCTGCACGTCTACAAGCACCGCTATAACCTCAAACAAATTGAAGAGGGCATGACCCTGTTCACCTTCGGTCTTGCCAAAAAGGTGCTGCTGGCGGACGCCGTGGGCGCGCTGTGGACGGACATTATCGGGGTAGCCGACAGCCCCTCCACCACCTTTGTGGGTCTGGCAAACGCCTCCACCCCGCTGGTGTGGCTGGGCATCATCGCATACAGTTTGCAGCTGTACTTCGATTTCTCCGGCTACTCCCTGATGGGCATCGGCATGGGCAAGATGCTGGGCTTCGACTTCCCCGCAAACTTCAACTACCCCTATATCTCCGCTTCCATCACCGAGTTCTGGCGGCGCTGGCACATGACCCTGTCCGGCTGGTTCCGGGAGTATGTGTATATCCCGCTGGGCGGCAACCGCAAGGGGCTCAAGCGGCAGATCTTGAACCTGTTCATCGTGGAGCTGCTCACCGGCATCTGGCACGGCGCGAACTGGAACTTTATCTGCTGGGGTCTTTACTACTTTGTGCTGCTGGCGGCTGAAAAGCTGTTTTTGCTGCCCTACCTGAAAAAAGGCAGGGTATGGCCGCATTTCTACACCCTGTTCCTCGTGGTGGTGGGCTGGGCGATGTTCGTGGGCAACGACACTGGCGTGTCCTTCGGGCTGCTGTTCCAGAAGCTCTTTATCCCCTCCGGCGGGGTGTCGCCGCTGTATTTCCTGCGGAATTACGGCGTGCTGCTGGCGGTAAGCGTGGTGTGCTGCACCCCGCTGATCGAAAAGCTGTGGGATGTGCTGCGCAAGAACGTGGTCACCCGCTGCGCCGCCATCCTGACGCTGCTGGTGGTCTCCACCGCCTATGTGGTGGGCAGCACCAACAGCCCGTTCCTGTACTTTAACTTTTAAGGAGGCGGGAAGATGTCCAAACACGAGAAAAAGACCTCCTCCCTTTTGCACTATCCGGTGCTGGTGGTGTTCAGCCTGTTTTTCATCGGGCTGTTCGCGCTGGATATGGTCACCCCGGACCGCAGTTACAGCGAGCTGGAGAACACTACCCTGAGCCAGCGCCCGGCGCTGACCCAGTTCACCGCCAAGGGGCTGAACAGCTACTTTACCGCCTACACCAAATACGTCAAGGATCAGGTGGCGGGGCGCGACCAGTGGATCAGCCTGCAGAGCGTGGTGGAGACCACCCTGCTGCAAAAGCAGCAGAACGGCGGCATCCTGCTGGGCAAGGAGCACATGATGTTCCCCCGCACTTACGGGCTGCTTTCCAGCGAGGAGCGCACCCTGCCCAAAAACACCGCAGCGCTCACCAGCCTGTGCCAGCGCTACCCGGGCAAGGTGAATGTGCTGCTGGCACCCGCCGCCAGCGATATCTATAAAGAAAACGTGCCCGCAAACGCTCCTTTGCTGGACGAGGACGGCTACCTTGACCAGCTTTCCGCTGCGGTGCAGGCGGCCGGCGGCAGCTTTGTGGACGTGCGCCCCACCCTTACCGCCCACAAGAGCGAGTATATTTATTACCGCACCGACCACCACTGGACGAGCCTTGGCGCCTACTACGCTTACAGCCAGCTGTGCCAGACCCTTGGCCTTACCCCCTTTGATACCGCCGCCCACACTGCGCTGACTGCCAACGGTTTTTACGGCACCCACTACGCCAAGGCGCGCACATGGAACGCCGTGCCGGACGTGATCACCTACTACGACCTTGCCAACACCCTGACGGTATGGAACGTAACGGCGGCAGGCCAGCCCACCGAGGGGCAGACCACCGGCCTGTACGACACAGATAAGCTCTCCGTTTATGATAAATACGCCATGTTCCTGCACGGCAACAACGGTTTAAGCCGGGTGCAGGGCAACGGCAGCGGGCGCATCCTTGTCATCAAGGACAGCTACGCCAACTGCTTTGTACCCTACCTGACCGCCAACTACGCCGACATCGATGTGGTGGACTTCCGCAACTACAACTACGGCTTGGACAAGCTGATCGCCGATAACGGCTACGACCAGATCCTTGTGCTGTACAACTTTGACAGCTTCAAGAGCGACCCCTACCTCTACCGCGCCGGGGTACAGGGCTAAACAGCCAAAAGCCTAAATTATTGCAGTCTATTTTCACAAATTTATAGCCGCAATTTCATGCGTCCCGCCAGTTTTTGCACAGATGTGCCAAAACCCCTTGATAAAATCCGACCACTGTTGTAGAATGGCCATATAGAGAACAATGCTCTATCAGCCTTTGGGTATAGACGCCGGGGGATCGGGATGCAATGCGGCATTTCCCTTTGACAAAGGAGTATTGATGATGAAAAAGATGAATTATCCCGCAGATTATGCGGTACTTTCCAACGAAGAAATGACCTATACCACCGGCGGCGGCGCAGTGGATGATGCTGCCAGTCTCGCCACTACTGCCGCAACGGTCGTAGGTGCTGTGGTGCTGGCCTCCAGCTACATCTGGGGCATCAAGCAGGCACGCACATGGCTGCAGCAGGACGGCAACAAGGACGGCAACTTCTTTACCGTGATGGGCCGCGCCACCGATGCCCTTGCCGCCGATATGGGCAAATCCGCCGGCAACTTTGTGCGGGATGCCGTTTCCACCATCATGGTGGTGGCACTGGCTCCCCTGAGCGCCATTCTGCTGGTCGTGCGCTGAGACCCTTTATTCAGAAAAAGCGGTGCGTTTTTGGGTGCACCGTTTTGGATAGCTTTGTTTCAAAAGGAGTGTTATTATGGAAAAAATGATGATGCCCGCGTATTACAACGTCCTGTCCACTGAGGAAATGACCTACACCGAAGGCGGCGCTACTGCTACCATGTCTGAGGCTCTGCTGTGCTGGCTGATTCCTCCGTACGGCTGGTTCAAAGGCGTGACCGCTGTCCGCGACTACCGCCGTAAGAACCCCAACACTTGGATGGAGAAGGGTCTGGATGCTCTGGCTACTGATATGGAGAAGAGCACTGCCAACACCATCCGCGACCTCGCCTGCGCTGCATGGTTCGTCACTTCAACCGCTTCTGGTGTCGGTCTGGTCATCAACGCAGCGATCATCCTGCTCTGATCCATCTTATCTCATAAGACCGGCTCGGAGTACACCAAAGAACAAAGCAGGCGGAGGCGCTGCCCGAAAGGGCAGCGCCTCCGCTGTTTTTATGCTCATTCTTCCGGCAAAGAATCCTCTTCCAAAGGTTCTTCCCTTGTTTTATCAAACAACACGCTCAGATAGTCCCTGCGGCCATAGAGTACACGGTCGACCGTGACCACCGATTTTCCGGTATGGTAAAAAATCAAATAGTTCTCGCATACAAGGAACCGCTCTTCTCCTATTACTTCCGATATGGATGAAAGCAGCATTCCGCTCTCCGCAAAATCTTCCAGCTGATCTACTCTGTCCATGATTTTATTGACAAGTCTTTCCGCCGCCTGCTGATTTTGCAGATCAAGTGCAATATAATCCCAGATCGAATCCAAATCACAGCGTGCCTCGTCTGTGTATAAGATCTTATTTTTCATTTGCTCTTGCACGGAAATGCGCCCTCATTTCTTCACTGGTCAGACAGCCTTTCTCTTCCCCGGAGCGGCGGCCTTTTGCGATCTCACTCATCAGACGGATCGTTGCCTGTGCTTTCTCATAATCACGCAGTTCCACAATGGCATATTTTCCGCGGCCGTTCTTGGTCAGAAAGACCGGCGAGCCTTCCTCCACATCCCGCAATACCTCGTTATAATTTCGCAAATCAGAGATTGGTTTAATATTCGGCATATTATCCACTCCTTTCAGTTTTAGTATAACGCATCTTGTTGTAAAATTCAACGTAAAATTTGCAGCAAAAAACAAAAATCCCCTGAACTGCTGTTCCCGGCAGCTCAGGGGATTTCATACCTTATGCGTTGAACATATCCTTCAGCTTTTTGAAGAAGCCCTTACGCTTTTCGTAGTTTTCTTCTTTCAGCGTACCCTCAAATTTTTTCAGGGCATCGCGCTGCGCCTTGTTCAGCTTTTTGGGGATCTCCACCTCGCACTTGACGTACATATCGCCGCGGCCACGGCCGTTCAGGTACTGGATACCCTTGCCGCGCAGGCGGAAGGTGGTGCCGCTCTGGGTGCCCTCGGGCACGGTGTACTCCACCTTGCCGTCAATGGAGGGCACGGTGACGCTGTCGCCCAGCACCGCCTGACTGTAAGTGATGGGCACGGTGACCCATACATCGTAGCCGTCGCGCTGGAACACCTCGCTGGGGCGCACGCTGACCATGACGATGACGTCACCGGCGGGGCCGCCGTTGGTACCGGCATCGCCCATGCCGCGCAGTGCAAAGCTCTGGTCGTCGTCGATGCCCATGGGGATGGACACCTCCAGCGTCTTTTTGGTAGCCACCTTGCCGCTGCCGTGGCAGACCTTGCAGGGGTTCTTTACCAGCTTGCCCTTGCCGCCGCAGCGGGAGCAGGGCTGCTGGGTCTGCATCACGCCAAAGGGGGTGCGCTGCTGGCGGATGACAAAGCCGCGTCCGCCGCAGTCCGGGCAGGTCTCGGGGCTGGTACCGGCGGCGCAGCCGGAGCCGTGGCACTCAGTACACTCCTGCTGGCGGGTGATGGTAATGTTCTTCTTGCAGCCGTGCACGGCCTCGTCAAAACTCAGGGTGATGCGCACCCGGATGTCCTGACCCTTGCGGGGGGCGTTGGGGTTTGCCTGACGGGACGAGCCGCCGAAGCCGCCAAAGCCGCCGCCGAAGATATCGCCAAAAATGTCGCCCAAGTCCACACCGTCGCCGCCAAAACCGCTAAAGCCGCCGGGGCCGCCGCCGTTCTGTGCTGCATAAGTGGGGTCAACACCGGCAAAGCCGTACTGGTCGTACAGCTGGCGCTTTTTCGGGTCCGAAAGCACCTCGTTTGCCTCGTTGATCTCCTTGAACTTTGCCTCGGCGTCCTTATCGCCGGGGTTATAGTCCGGGTGGTACTTCATGGCAAGCTTGCGGTATGCCTTTTTGATCTCGGCATCGCTTGCGCCCTTGGATACCCCCAGCACTTCGTAATAATCACGCTTTTCCTGTGCCATATCCACTCACCTCTCCAACCTCTCCCGTCACGGTCTGTCTCCGCCGAAACCCTCTCAGGCGCTGACGCGCCAGCTCCCCCGAGGGGGGAGCTTAGACCGAGAAGGGAAACTTGTCCTCACCGCCAAAAGCTCGCCCATCGGGAGAGCTGGCATTGCGAAGCAATGACTGAGAGGGTTTACATTCTATAAACCAGCAAGAGCCGCTCCGGCCTAAACCGGAGCGGCTTTTGCTCTATTGCGCGTATGCCCGCCGGTTTGGCCGGACACAGCGCTTTGTGTCAAACTTAGACTTCCTTGAAGTCGGCATCCACAACGCCGTCATCGTTGGGCTTTTCGTTAGTTGCGCCTGCGTCAGCACCGGGCTGTGCACCGGCGGCCTGCTGTGCGGCAGCGGCTGCCTGATACATCTTCTCGAACACCTGGCTCAGGGCTTCCTGCTTTGCCTTGATGTCGTCCACGTTGCCGGACTGGACAGCGGTCTTCAGGTCAGCAAGCTTTGCCTCGGCATCGCTCTTCACGTCTGCGGGCAGCTTGTCGCCGTTCTCCTTCAGCATCTTCTCGGTCTGGAACACCATCT
>OWIX01000747.1_pt1 | contig 19664 bp, 9 predicted proteins | sample 1732851 | NCBI WGS metagenome assembly OWIX01 (sample SAMN05065761, study PRJEB22554) | human gut metagenome | biome: ENVO:2100002; feature: ENVO:00000062; material: ENVO:00002003 | host: Homo sapiens | place: USA
GATAGGCTCCGGTCTCGTGGGCTCGGAGATGTGTATAAGAGACAGGTATAATATTCCTAATGGATATCAAGGATTGGTCGGTCGGGTTACGTACAATTACGGCAACCGTTATTTGGCCGAAGTAAACGTAGGATATAACGGTACTGAGAATTTTGCCCCGGGCAAACGTTTCGGGTGGTTTCCTGCGTATTCGTTGGGGTGGGTTTTGACCGAGGAGCCTTATTTCCCTCGAAATGAAGTCTTGTCATTCTTGAAAATAAGAGGGTCGTATGGAACCGTAGGTAACGATAAAATCGGTGGAGACCGCTTTTTATATTTGCCATCGGTATATACCTATACAGGTAGCAATTCGTATTATTTTGGAGAAGTGGGTTCGTCATATGTGGGATATGTGGGGTCTAACGAGAGTAAGGCCGGTAACCCTGATTTGACATGGGAGAAAGCAATCAAATGGAATGTTGGGGCCGATGTTAAATTTTGGGGAGATCGCATAGGTTTAACGTTCGATTACTTTATGGAGCATCGGGATAATATCCTTTGTAACCGTAATACGGTTCCTACTATCATCGGTATTTCGGCATCGAATCTTCCGGCTTATAATATGGGTCGTATGAGAAATTCTGGTTGGGACGGAGAAATTTCTGTCGGCGATCGTATTGGTGATTGGAGCTATTTTGTAAAAGCTAATTTTACGTATGCCCATAATAAGATTTTGGAACAAGACGAAGTTATCCGTAATGAAGATTATCTCTATCGGACAGGATTACGTTACGGGCAATTCTTCGGTTATGTGGCCGATGGAATTTTCAACTCTTGGGAAGAGGTAAATGCCGCAGGACGACCCGAGTATGTGATGGCTAACAATAATAATAAGATACAGCCGGGAGATGTTCGTTATGTGGATATTAACGGTGACGGCAAAATCAATGACGATGACCAAGTTCCTATCGGGTATTCCAATTTTCCGGAAATCATGTATGGAATTTCATTAGGAGGGTCTTATAAAAATCTCGATATTTCATTGCTGTTTCAGGGGGCGACTCACGTGTCCAATATGCCTTCTCGTCGTATTATGCGGGGCTTTTACGAATATACGGGAGCTAATCGTGATTTGTTGAAGAGTTGGAGTTACGAGCGTTTTGTCAATAACCAGAAAATCGTTTATCCTCGCTATGGTGTGAATGGAGTAGGACATAATTACCTAACATCGACTTATTGGTTGGAAGATGCTTCATACCTCCGTTTGAAAAACGTAGAAGTCGGTTATACATTCAGACAAGAATCTTTGAAGAAAGCAGGTATCGGTTCGATCAGAATCTATGTAAATGGAAGCAATTTATTGACATGGACCGATATGTTACCCGGACAGGATCCCGAAGTCGCCAATGCCGGAGTGACGAATAGCGAACCTTATCCTGTTACACGGGTATTCAACTTCGGGCTCAATGTTAATTTTTAATTGGATAGTAACGACCTAAAATATTATACCATGTATTTGAAGAATATAAATTTGAAAAGGCTTAAACAGCTTGTTTCTCCCTTACTAATCTTATTAGTTCTGGTGTTGCCGGTCGCTGTCGTATCGTGCGAAGATATGATGGGAAACTATTTGGAAAAACCGCCGGGAGGAGATGTGACAGAAGATACTATATTTTCATCGAGAACACAAGTGGAGACATTCTTAACGAGTATTTATCAGATGGGTATCCATTCTAATTTGGGGTATGCTTCGGCGAACTCGAATGTTTATTCCAATAGGGACGAGAACATTTTCGCCGGAGCTTGCGACGAGGCCGAGACGTGTGCCAACTGGTATCGCATGAACTGGTGGAACGAGGGTTCTATCTCGGCTAATCGTACCGATGATTCTCGATTTGATTATCGTTTTGTAGCTATCAGGAAGATAACGGTTCTTTTGGACAGGATTTATGATGTCCCCGATATTACTCCTGAATATAGAGACCAGTTGATAGCCGAGGCTAAGTTGATAAGAGCGTTGAATTATTTTGAGATGATGAAGCGTTATGGCGGGATGCCTATTATTCGGGAACGCTTGCAGTTGGACGATAATTTGAAAATACCTCGTGCCAGTTTAAGGGAGATGCTTTTTTTCATCTTGCAGGATATTGACGAGGCTTATCCGGCTTTGCTCGATAATGCTTTGCAGAATCTGAGGGGGCGTGTTCATAAGGGAGTAGCGTTGGCGTTAAAGTCTAAAGTATTGCTGTATGCTGCTAGTCCATTGTTTAATACCAACGAGCCTTATATGGATTTCGGGACGAATAATAATCTCATTTGTTTGAACGAACCTAAAAATATGGTGTGGTGGGAGCGTGCTGCCGCAGTTGCCGATTCTTGCATTCGCTGGGCGGAAACGAATGGTTGTTATTTGATTACCGATCAGGGAGTGGATGCCAATTATCAATATAGTTGGGAGGTGTATGATAATCCCGAGATTATTTTAGCCGAGAAGGCCGCTCAGGGTATGGGTTGTTGGAATCGTCCGTGGTCGGGTATTATTCCGGGCTCGATTATTGCCGGTAGTTCGGGTACAAACGGGACGACACCTTTGTTGAACTTTGTGCGTAAGTACGAAGATCGTGACGGTAATAAAGTCGAATGGAACGGCGGCGATGATTTACAAGCGAAGTTGGCAAGTTTGGATAGACGTTTTGCACAGACTATCGCATATAATTTATCTTGGTGGAATTCACAGACGCCCGAGGTTCAGCTTTGGGAAGCCAATGAAGAACTGGGCGTTGCGGCCGGTAAGCATATCAATGATTGTTATGGTGGATTTTGGTTGCATAAGTTAGTCTCTCCGTCTATCATGCGTCCCGATAACCAAGAGCCTGTTCCCAATTCTACACTTTTCCAATTGAATGAAATTTATTTGAATTTTGCCGAGGCTATGAATGAGGCTTATGGACCGGACGATAAACATGGTTATAAATATTCGGCAAGAGAGGCTATAAATATTATTCGCGAGCGTTCGGGACAACCGGCTATTTTGTCGGGTAGTGGAATCTATTCCGATTTTAGGGAATTGGTTCGTAATGAACGAGCTATTGAATTAGCGTTCGATAACCATCGTTTTTGGGATGTGCGTCGTTGGATGATTGCCGAGCAAGAAGGAGTGATGAGTGGAGCTATGTATGGCATTAAGATTTATTGGATTAATTCGAGTCCGCAAGAGTTCCGCTATACGCCCTATTTGTATGAGAACCGTACATTTACGAAAAAAATGTATTTGCACCCGTTTTCTACGAACGAGGTTAATAAGGGATATTTGATACAGAATCCAGGTTATTAATTCAGATGTACTATGATCAACATGAAGATAAAGAAAGATTGCCTCATGAAGCATAAAATATTTTTGCTGGTTCAAGGTTTGTTGTTTACTGGGCTTTTATCTGCTCAGGTGGTTCATACCGATTCGACGTTTTCTGAAAAAATGGTTCCGATTGCTTATGGAGAGCGGGCAGAATGGGAAATGACAGGTGCGATATCTTCTGTAAAGGGAGATGAAATGTCGAAGTCGTTTACCACGAATGTTGCAAATACTTTATATGCGAGACTTCCGGGACTTACAGTGGGTCAACAGAGTGGAGAGCCCGGGAACGATGCCCCTACGTTGCATGCTCGCGGTATAAGCACGTTTGGAACAGGGCGGGACGTTACTATTATAATTGACGGTTTCCCTTCTACGTTGGAATTATTTCAACAGTTGACGCCTCAGGAAATAGAGTCGGTTAATTTGTTAAAGGATGCTGCCTCTGCGGCGATATATGGGAATAAGGCTGCCAATGGTGTATTGCTTGTAAAGACAAAGAGAGGTGTGAATGCACCTTTGGAACTGAAACTGGGCATTCGCTTCGGTATGCAGCAGGCCATGAGGTTACCGGATTTTTTAGGATCGTATGACTATGCCCAGTTATACAACGAAGCTATGGTTAACGATTTAGGTCCGGGCTCTGAGGTGTATTCTCCTGCCGATTTGGAGGCTTATAAGAATGGAACGGATAAATATAGGTATCCGAATGTAAATTGGTATAATCAACTGCTTCGAACTCTTTCGCCGATTGCCGACTATGATTTGTCGGCAAGAGGTGGTTCCGATGTCGTACGATACTTCGTTTTGTTGAATGTCGCGACGAATAAGGGATTATATAAGGGTACAGAAAAAGAGTCGGATTATACGAAGGACTTTTCGTATACGCGATATAATTTCAGGACGAATGTCGATGTGAAATTGTCGAAACGCATCTCTTCGGAATTTACTTTGGGGGGAAGTGTAGAGGATCGTGTGAATCCTGGGCGAGTAAGGAATGACGTAAGCGGTGAATATAGTACGAATGTATTCAATTTAATGGCAAAACTTCCGCCCAATGCGTTTCCGATTTATCATGAAAATGGCCAAATAGGAGGTAATTCTGCCTATTATAATCCGTGGGCAGAGATTACAGAAACAGGATATTATTCTACGAATAAGCGATCTGCACAATTGTCCGCTAAGTTAATAGGCGATTTGGGTATGATTACCCCGGGGTTGAGTATTTCGGGAGCGGTCGGTTTCAATACGATATATAAATCGTATACCATAGCATCTAGGGATTATGCCCGATATGATATGTCCGGACAACAGTTTGGTGAAACCTCTTCTATGTCTATAAGCGAAAGTGCGTATAATCAATGGCGGAATTTTGTCGTTCATGGTTTTGTGAACTATGATAGGGTTTTCGGAGAGCATCATGTGGATGCTATGTTGATGGGTGGTTATGAGGAATATAACGTATCATCTACCGATTTACCGTATAAGGATATCGTTTCGGGTGGTCGCTTGACTTATTCTTACGATAAGCGGTACGTTGCAGAGTTTTCCTTTGCTTACTCGGGCAACGATAATTATGCACGCGGAAAACGTTTTGGATTTTTTCCGGCCGGATCGTTGGGGTATGTGATTTCTAATGAAGAGTTCCTAAAAGGTAACAAAATAGTAGATTACCTTAAATTGAGGGCTTCGTATGGACTCACAGGGAATAAAGATAACGGATCTACAAGATTCCCGTATAATCAGTATTATACAGGTGGAAACTATTATCTCGGTCAGTCGAATGCTGCATCGTATTATTACGTTCAGAATTATTATGCCAATCCAGATGCTACATGGGAAAAAGACAGAAAATTTAATATCGGTATCGATGCCGTTCTTTCCGATAGATTAAGCATTACGGCTGATTATTTCAAAGAAAAGCGATATGATATTTTGACGATGCCGTATGATGTACTTCCTAGTTTTGTAGGATTCAAGCGTCCTGAACTGAATATTGGGCGGGTGAGTAACCAAGGATTCGAGGCTGTGGTGCGTTATACCGGAAAAGAAACCAAAGATTTGACGTGGTTTGTGGAGGCAAGTGCTTGGTTTGCAAGAAATAAAATATTGTATAATGCCGAGGCTCCTCAAAATTATGCTTATCAGTATAGAATCGGGCATAGGGTTGATCAACCGTTTTTGTTAGAAGCACTGGGGTTCTTTAACGACCAAAACGAAATAGATAGTTCGCCGAAGCAGACTTTTGCAGCGGTTCAACCGGGCGATTTGAAGTATGCCGATTTAAATAACGATAAAAGAATCGATTCGGAAGATTTTAAAGCCATAGGTTATACCGATGTCCCTGAGTGTACTTTGGGTTTGCATGCGGGATTGACATATAAGGGTTTTGATTTCGATGTTTTATTTCAAGGAGCTTTGAATCGGTCGGTTTATTGGAGCGGCTCATATTTCGAAGCCTTCCAGAATGATGGACAGATTTCTTCTATTGCACTGAATAGGTGGACAGAGGATACAAAATCGACAGCTACTTATCCTCGGCTTTCGGCCTCCAATAATCTGAACAATTATCAGTCTTCTTCTTTTTGGCAGAAGAACGGTGATTTTTTGAAACTTCGTTCTTTGGAGATAGGGTATACAATTCCGAAGAATTTGACTCGAAAGATAAAAATTGAAGGAGTAAGAGTTTTCATGAATGGGACTAACTTGTTCTCGTTAGACCATATGGCCGGATTTACCGACCCGGAGACTATGACCGGTTATCCGGCAATGAGAACGGTGAGTTTAGGACTTAGTGTTCAACTTTAATATTAAAATTAAGTATTATGAAACCATATAAGATTCCGGTTATTGTCGGGCTATTGTTTTCGGTAGTTTTCTATTCGTGTGACGATCTCCTCGATCCTAAGGCGGAGACTAATTTAACAGAAGAGTTTGCTAATGTTTCGTATAATAATACATTGGCTCGATCGATAGGTCTTTATTCTTATTTGCCAGATGGTCTTTCTTATCTGGACGGGGCAATGATGGCAGCTGCGAGCGACGAGGCTGAATATACTTTGGAAACAGCTTCTATTCATGGTTTTAACGTAGGTAGCTGGAATGCCAATAATAATCCAGACGGATCGGCGTGGGAACGTAACTTTGAAGGAATATTTGCTGCGAATTTATTTTTGAAAGAATCTGACGAGGTCGATTTGGATTATTTGAAATATGACCCTACAAAACAGCAAGATTATCAGAATCGATTGAATAATATTCATCGATGGAAATATGAGGCTCGTTTTTTGAGAGCTTACTATTATTTCGAATTGGTGAAGCGGTATGGCGGTGTTCCTATTATAACGGAACCGCTGGGTTTGAAATCCGATTTGTCGACTTTTTCGAGAGATTCCTTATCTGCTTGTATAAGGTTTATTGTCAGTGAGTGCGACTCGGCTGCGGCAGTTTTACAGGCTCCCGATAGAATGACCGACGTTGCCAATAATTTGGGTCGTGCAACGAAAGGAGCTGCTATGGGGTTGAAGTGTAGAGCTCTACTTTATGCGGCTAGCGATTTGTTTAATAAGCCAGAGGAGTGGGCTCCCGGTTATACTCATAAAGAATATATTTCCATGCAAGACGGGAAGAGCCAGCAAGAACGTTGGGAGGAGGCCGCTGCGGCTTGTAACGATTTTATTACGACTTTGGGAAATAAATATCCGATGGACGAGTATCGTTTAATACGGGATTATCAGAATGGTGAGATAATATTCGACAGACGATACGGTTCGACCAATACTTTTGAAAAGAATAATTATCCGGTTGGATATAATTTGGGACAGAGCGGGAATACGCCTTCACAGAATTTGGTGGATGCTTATGAGATGATTGACGGTACTCCGTTTGATTGGAATAATCCAGAACATAAGTCCAATCCTTATGCCAATAGAGACCCTCGGTTAGCGATGTCGATTTTGACGAATAACGTGGAATTCAAGGATCGTACGATCGAAGCATGGACCGGCGGTCGAGATGGAAAGGGTGTTATTCATGCCACGCGTACCGGCTATTATATTTATAAATTCATAGATCCTAATTTAGATTTGTTGCAGAACCGTACGAGTGTGCATCATTGGGTAATAATGAGATACGCCGAAATCTTATTGAGTTATGCAGAAGCCATGAATGAGGCTTATGGGCCTACGGGTAATGTTGGTTACCGGTTAAATGCCGTCAGGGCTTTGAATCAAGTGAGGAATCGAGTCGGTGTTGAAATGCCGGCTGTACCTACGGCTATATCGAAAGAGGAGTTGAGAGAAAAGATTCGGAACGAACGTCGGGTGGAATTGGCTTTCGAGGATCATCGTTTTTGGGATGTGCGTCGTTGGATGATTGCGCCAGAGACATTGGGCGCACCGCTTCGGGGCGTGGAAATAACGAAAATTTCAGATGAAGAGTTCGAATATAACCCCATTGAGGTGGAAAAAAGAACATTCGAGCCGAAAATGTATTTATATTCGATTCCTCAGGCCGATCTTAATACGACCGGTTGGGTACAGAATCCACTTTGGTAAAGAGATAATAACTAATAAACACGAAATAAGATGAAATCAATGATAAAAAATCGTCTTTTACTTGTGACTGCAATTTGCTTTTTGTTTGCGGGTACATCATGTCAATACGATGAAATTGTAGATATTCCTTATCCCGAATCTTTGGTTTATTTACCGATAGCTGTTAATGGGAGTATTTCACCTGACGGTGTCTATACGATTGAAGAAGGAGCATCGACGGCGTGGGTTTCTCCTACGCCGGGACAACCGATGAAATATACAGTGAGGAACGCCGATAATGCCTTTGTCATTCCGTTGGGTATTTATCGTTCGGGTACGGGAAAAACTATTAAAGGCTCTGTAAATGTTTCGGTAATGTTGAATGCGGATACGGTTCAAACCTTGATAGATAATGGTGTTTTGACCGATGTGGAAGTTGTGCCTTCTGAATATGTCCTTCAAATACCACAAAATATCCAAATACCCGATGGGAAAAACGAAACGACTTTTGATGTCTCCGTGGCATTAGATTTTTTGAGAAAAGATGCTCCTAAAAAGTATGCTATGGGTATTGTGATTTCTGATGAGAATAATCGTGTGAATAAACAGCTGAATACAGGCATTATATTGATTGATACGAAAATAACGATACCAGTAGCTACATTTACTACACAACTCGACGGTAGCTCATTCGATACGTTCGTATTTACTAATTCTTCTCTTTATTGGGATTTCTTTTCGGGCGAGGAGCCTTTTTCTTGGGATTTTGGAGATGGGTCGGCGATTTCGCATGAAATTAATCCGAAACATCAATATGGAGCTGTTGGCGATTATAATGTAACATTGACGGTAAGGGGGATTACAGGCGAGACGGTTACGGTAACCAATACGGTTTCTGTGAAAAGTAATTAAACAGATAATTTAATTTTTATACGATGAAAAAGATATGTAGTAGTATTTTTAGGGTGTTGGTTATTCCGTATGTAATGTGCGGATTTGTTGCCGCCCAAAACAGTTACACGTTGAATGGGCTTTCGGAGTTAAAGGAGTTTACGGCCGGTTCGGTGGAAGAGACTGTTGAGAATTTGACTTTGATTGAACCGGAGGGAAGCGAGATGATTCCAGAGTCAGAGATTTTGAAATTGACCGATAGAGTAAAGAAAATTACGGGAACGTTGACGATGGAAGGTCTTTCTCAATTGACTACTACAACAGGGTTGATAGATGTGATCGATTGTAGTGAAGCCGGTTTTGTGTTTAGGGATTGCCCTGTATTGAGCGATATGGATGCATTTGCCGATGAAGATAAGTTCTCGGTTATTCATGGCGATTTTATTATAGAAAATTGTCCCCAAGTCATGACGGGTGCGGCTACGGCACATCTTGATAAATCTTTTTCGAAGATACGTGAGGTACAGGGCGATTTGAAGTTGACCAATATAACCACTGCAATGAATAAACCACAAAAGATATTCCCTTATTTGGAAAAAGTAGAAGGTGATTTTGTGGTCGATGGGTGTAGTCGTCTTTATTATTTCACCAATGGGGATAATACAGAGAACATGCCTTTGACTTATATCGGAGGAGATTTGGTGCTGACGAATAATCGGTCTTTGCAGCGATTGAACGGTTTTGGTTCTTTAAAACATTTAGGGGGTAATGTTTCTATTTTAGATAACGGTGCGATACCAGAAGAGCCCTCTGATGACAATGTTATCGGATTTTGTAAAATCAAATATTATGAAATGGCTGGTATATTGGACGAAGAAGCCACGGTACAGTTGGGGCGGTCGACCAGCCTGATTGATTTTAATAGTTTGTCACCGTGTCCTTACGAGGTGGTTGAAGATATAAGTGGAACGTTCAAAGCTGTGCCGGCCAATCGGTTTCTCAATTCCATTGGCATGAATACATCGATAAACAGTAGGGGTGAAAATGTGAATACCACCGAGGAGATTATGCGATATTTGGGTGCTCGGTGGATTCGTACGAGTGTGGGGGGCAGTGTGAGCTCGCTTACTAATCTGCCGGAGACTTCGTTACCGGGAGCCGGCACGTCGATAGCTTCGTATAAACAATTGTATGATAATGCCGGTATTCGGTTCAGTGCAGGACTGGGAGCCGGGGGACAGGAACGGAATATTCCCAATTTAATAAATAATGTCAAGCGAATTATCGATGCGACTTCTCCGGACGCAATTATTGCGATCGAAGGGAACAACGAGCCTAATAATAGAAATTGGTATGTAATTTTTGAAGGAGAAGTCGGCGGAGGGAATAAAGAAGGAAAAAATAATTGGAAGCCGGTGGCTCGTATGCAGAAGAAGTTGTATGAAGATGTGAAAGCCGATCCCGTGTTGGGGAAAGACGGGTATAATTATCCGGTTTGGAGCCTTACGTATGGTGGAGCTTCGGGAGAAAATGTCGGGTTACAGTATCTCAAAGTTCCAGAGGACGATATGGCAGTTCCCGAGGAATTCAGAGGAGTAACTTTTGCCGATGTCGCTAATTTACACAACTATTTTAATCATCCGAGTTTCAAGTTTCCACAAAATAATCAGACATGGAGAGCCGCTGAGCCGAGTACGAATGTGCCACCGGGTTGCGATGTGCTGTATCGGCATTTCGGTGTGACGTGGTTAAATAAATACAAAGGGTATTTGACCGATGAGGAGTTAGAGGCGTTACCTCGTGTCACGACTGAAACTGGGTCTACGATAAGCGATGCTGTGACGGAAGAGATGCAGGGATTATTATATATGTCGCTTTATCTTGCACAATTCGCTCAGGGATTTGATTACACGGCCATGTATTTGCTGACCGACCGACGAGATGAATCGGGAAACCAAAGTTTCGGTTTTTACGATAAGTTTTATAATCCGAGACAATCGGCTCATTATCTTCATAATTTAACGACTATTCTAAAAGATGATAAAGATATTGACGAACCGGGTGAATTAACTTATTCTATTACAGGCCGCACGATAACTGTTCATGATTTATTGCTCCAAAAGAATAACGGGACCTTTGAATTGGTCATCTGGGGAGAGAAGTATGAAGGTGGTAGCGATCGGATAACTGTCGGTTTTGATCAAACTTATGACGAGGTATGGGTTTATAATCCGACTAAGGGGACTGCTCCCGAAATGGTATTGAACAATGTGAATTCAATAGAGTTGGATATCTCTAATCATCCTTATGTTATTGAAATAGGGGAACATCCAGAATCTTCTGTGGAGGATATGAAAAACGATGATTTCCAGATTCGTGCATTCCCGAATCCTGTAATTAGGAATTTAACGATTTATTCCGATACGGAAATAGGAAAAGTTTCCTTGTTCGATATGATGGGCAATTGTGTCTATACGGGCAGAGTATATGACAAAGTTTACACTGTTGATATGGATAACTTGCCTGCGGGTGCTTATATACTGAGTGTTCTCGATGAGTCGGGCAACTGTATAAAAAAGCAGAAAGTGATAAAGTCTTAATCTTGTCGGGTTGAATTGCTAATTTTTTAGATATCTTATATTATGAGAAATTTATTGTGGATATTATCAGGAGTTTTGTTGGTTACTGCATGTAATAATATTTCTTCATCTGATGGAAATGAAGACGTGCTTTCCTTTGTTAATCCGTTTATAGGAAATGCCGATAATGGACATACTTTTCCCGGAGCATGTGTGCCATTTGGGTTTATACAAGCAAGTCCAGAAACAGGGAACGATGAGTGGAAATACTGTTCGGGATTTAATATTGCAGACGATTCTATCATGGGATTTGCCCAAAATCATTTGAATGGAACCGGTTGTCCCGATTTGGGAGATGTATTGATATTCCCTTTTAGCGGAGATGTGAAAAATGGCATATATAAAAGTGCATATGATAAAGCGACTCAAACGGCATCACCCGCATATTATAAGGTGAAATTGACCGATTCGGATATAGATGTCGAGGTGACAGCGACACAGCGTACCGCTTATTATGTATGTACTTATAATTCTGATGCGCCCGCACGAATGTTGTTGGATATGCAAAGTGGAGTCGTGTATAATCAGGACCATTTGAAAACACATGTTTTGTATGCCGACATGAATATGCCTGATAATTGGACTATAACCGGACATCAAGAAGTTAAAAATTGGGTACGACGCCATTTCTTTTATGTGGTAAAGTTCGATAAGCCCTATACCGTGAAGGAGGTATTGCCAGCTCGTGAAGGGGAGAAAGCCAAACGAATGATTTTAGAGTTTGATTTAGAACCGGGAGAATCGGTACAGATAAAAGTCGCTCTTTCAACAGTTGGTATCGAGGGGGCTCAAAGTGCTTTGTTAACTGAGAGTCCCGATTGGGATTTCGAAGCGGTTAAAAAAGAGAGTCAGGATTTATGGAGGGAATTGTTGTCGAAAGTTTCTGTGTCAGGAACGAAAGAGCAAAAAACAAATTTTTATACATCGTTATATCATCTGTATATTCAGCCTAACGATATTGCCGATATAGATGGAAAGTATAGAGGTGTTAATGACAGTGTGTTCGTTTCTAAATCAGGCACATATTATTCGACGTTTTCTTTGTGGGATACCTATCGGGCTGCACACCCTCTTTATACGATTTTGATCCCCAAACGAGTACCCGGAATGATAAATAGTTTGTTGGATTATCAGAAGGTACAAGGGCATTTGCCGGTTTGGACGTTATGGGATAAAGAGACATATTGCATGATAGCCAATCATGCGGTTCCTGTCGTTGTCGATGCCTATTTAAAAGGGGTTAAAGGATTTAGTCCAGAAGATGCCTATAATGCGATTAAGGCTTCGTTGACGGTGAGTCATAAAAAATCGGATTGGGAAACTTATGATAAATATGGTTATTATCCATTTGATATAACTACGGTAGAATCGGTATCCCGGACATTAGAATCCGCCTACGATGATTATTGTGCTGCGCAAATGGCAAAAGCAATGGGTAAGGATAAGGATTATGAGTTTTTTATGAAACGGGCCAGTGCATATAAATCGTTATTTGATCCCGGCACGAAGTTGATGAGAGGAAAGGACTCGAAAGGAAAATGGCGTTTTCCGTTTAATCCGTTTTTGTTGTCTCATGCAGCCAGCTGCGGTGGGGATTATACCGAAGGTAACGCATGGCAATATACTTGGCATGTGCAACACGATGTGGCGGGTTTAATTGATTTAATGGGTGGAAAGGAATCTTTTGCTATGAAATTGGACTCGTTGTTTATGTTGGATACGATAGCCGAGAATACAGGCTTTGTCTCGGACGTCAGTGGATTTATCGGGCAGTATGCACATGGGAATGAGCCGAGTCATCATGTCGTTTATTTGTATAATTACGTGGATCAACCGTGGAAAACCCAAGAGTTGATACCAGAGATATTCGAACGATTCTATAAACCGAAACCCGGTGGTTTGTGTGGAAACGACGATTGTGGACAGATGTCTGCATGGTATATTTTTTCTTCGATGGGATTTTATCCGGTAGATCCGATTAGTGGAGAGTATGTTTTAGGTGCTCCACAAATGGATAAAATATCCATTCAGTTGACGGAAGACAGAGCATTTGTCGTAGAGGCGAAGAATCTTTCCAGAAAGAATAAATATGTCAAATCGGTCGAATTGAATGGAAAGCCGGTGAGAGGGTTGACGATCAAGCATGAGGATATAATGAGTGGAGGTCATTTGGTATTTACAATGACCGATGAACCGGTGAAAAGAGTGTTGAAGTAATATAATAATGTTGCCGTATGAGAAGAATAATTGGATTTGTCACGATGTTTTTTTTAGCTGTGACAGTAGTTTTCGGGAAATCTCAGGAGAATGTTATAGATATTACATTTAATAAGTTAGGTGCTGTTTATCATAAAAACGAGTCTGGGAATGCAGTTTGTAAGGTTATAAAAGCAAATAACGATATTACCTATGAGGTTGTGGTCGAGATAGTGGATATCGATAAAAAACCGATTGGTTATAAGAAAACGTACACGCTGTCGAGTCCTTTCGAACGGTATTATTACGTTCCGTTCCAGTTCTCGGAATTGGGCTATTATTATTTGAGCGTAAGTTTTTTACACGGAGATAAAGTCATATTCTCGAAACAGGAAGGTTTTGGCGTGATACCCGATGTGACCCTTACGAAGAAAGATTACGATTCTCCGTTTGGAGTAGGAGCTCATTATGCTCGTTATGGAGACTGGCGGGTGGCCGAGATTCAGCAAGCATTGGGCATTGCTTGGGTCAGAGATGTTGCGAGATGGAAAGATTTTATCGGTACTGCGAGAAATACGCCCGATCCTTTTATCGATTATTTAGACCGACACAATATTTGTTGGTTGCCTATTTTAGACTATGTGGATGCCAATCATGGCTGGCGAGATGAAAATGGTATCTGGCGTTGGGACGAAGATGTGACGAATATCAAAAAATATGTCGAGATGAATGAGAATCGTATTCTTGTTTATGAGTCGCAAAACGAGCCTAGTAATTTTGCAGGGTGGAATAAACGATGGCCCCATCCGCAAGGACAGAAATGGCGTCCGCAGGGTTGGGGTGTCCCTTTTACCGATCTGGTGAAACAGATGCATGATTCTATTAAAGCGGTAAACGGAGATATAAAATTGATTTGGCCCGGAGAGGAAGAGTGGATCGAATATTTCGACGACAATCGGGAAGATGTCGCCAATCATATCGATTTTACAGCGATACACCCATATATATTGTGGAGGAAATATCCCGAAACATCTCCATTCTATGATGGCTTTTATAAAATACAGAAAGAGATGCTTAAAAAACGGAATATCCCGACCGAGATTTGGGTAACCGAAACCGGGTGGACAACTTATCTTCCCGATAGTATACGTCGTCATTTCCCACCTGTAACGGAATATCAACAGGCTCAGTATTTGGTACGTAATTATTTGGTACAGCTTTATTTTGGGGCAGGAAAAATGTTTTGGTATGAATTGGTGGAAGAGCCTTTCGGCGTTCATCATCCAGAGTCGGGATTCGGTATACTTCGATATAATACTATGTTGACTGTTAAGCCGGCAGCGGTAGCATTCGCCAATATGGTTAATAACTATCGATATTTGAAACCGATAGGAAAGTACTTAGCAAAAGATCGTAAAACTTATGGTTTTATTTACGAGAATGAAAAAGAGAGCGGAGCCCCTGTACTGAGTATTTGGAGAGAGGCTGATGAAAAAGAGGAACTTATCCCGGTAAAGTATACGAAGTCATTGACTGGGGTTGATATATTTGGTCGTACCATAGAGATACCCATCATTGATGGTATGGCACATTTACCGTTATCCATGTCTGTTTTGACTGTGAGTGGATTCGATATGGACGATTTGAAAAACTTGTATGAACCCAAAGAGCAATATTGAAATGAAAAAGGTACTGTTGAAAATTTTGTTTATATTCTTTCCGATTATCTTGTTTGCCCAAAACAATTATTACGATGTGGTCGTGGTAGGTGGAACTCCGGGGGGGAATTATGTCTGCTATCGCAGCATCGAGAGAAGGGAAAAAAGTGGTGGTTTTAGAACGTTCGGCACATATTGGAGGGCTTCCCGCTAATGGATTGGGGGCTACCGATATTGCGACGCGGGGAGCTACTACCGGTTTGTTCCGAGAGTTTGTTAATTATGTACTGGATTATTATATAGAAAAATACGGGAAAGACTCCGAACAGGTGAAGGTTTGTAGCGATGGGTATCATTTTGAGCCTCATGTAGCGGCTTTAGTTTTTGAAAAGATGCTTGAACCAGAGAGAAAGAATATTACTGTTTTGACCATGCGCCAATTCGATTCCGAAACGAAGAATGTTGTGATGGACGGTGCTGAGATTCAATGTGTCAGAATATACAACAGGGATACCAAGAAATGGGAACAGTATAGTGGTAAAGTGTTTATAGATGCGACTTATGAAGGTGATTTAGGAGCAGCGGCAGGAGTTCCGTATTCGATAGGTCGCGAAGGTAAGGACGAATATAATGAAATAGGAGCAGGGCGTCTTTATAAATTGTGGTTGGGCCCTGAATTAGAAGGAACGACTAATGAAGGCGATGGAAATATTCAGGCATATAATTATCGCCTTTGTTTGACGAATGATCCATCTAATCGTATTTTGCCAGAGAAGCCGAAGAGATATAATCGTAAGGAATACCTTTCTTTGGTAGAGGACGTTTATACAGGTACATTTGCCGGAGTAGAGATGTTGAGTGTTACTCCTGAGATGCAGGTAGCTAACCGAAGACATATCGAAAATGGAGGAACTACACAAATACCGGGCGATCCTTGGGGAATAGCGAAAATTACGAATATGGTTGATTTACCTAACGGAAAAACGGATGCAAATAACCAGCATTTAGCTCTAATCTCGACAGATTTACCCGAAGAAAATTGGCAATGGCCCGAAGAAAATTGGCAATGGCGAGATAGATTTGCTCAAAGATTGAAAGAGTATACGTTAGGATTATTGTGGTTTGCCCAAAATGATGAAGCACTTCCGAAAGCTTTTCGAGATAATGTTAGAGAATGGGGACTGGCAAAAGACGAGTATATCGATAATGGCAATTTCCCGAGACAAGTTTATGTGAGAGAGGGGCGTCGTTTACATGGAGAACATTTTTTTACAGCGAATGATGCTTATCCCGTGGCGAAAGGGAAACGTCCCCCTTTGTATAGCAATAGCATTACTGCTAGTCATTATGCTCTTGATTCACATGCTGTTCATAAACGGGAGAAAGGTAAGATTGCTTTGGACGGATTCTTTAACTATCAAGCGTCGGTCTATACGGTTCCTTTTGGCGTGATTCTGCCAAAAAAAGTCAATAATTTGTTGATTCCAGTACCTGCTTCTGCTACTCATGTAGGCTTTTCTACTTTGCGTATGGAGCCTTGTTGGATGGCATTGGGACAGGCTGCGGGTATAGCTGCCGCTCTTGCGATTGAGCAGAATAAATCGGTGAAAGAGCTCGATATAGAGGATATTCAAGCGGAGTTGCTAAAAGAAAAAACTACCTTAATGTATTTTAAGGATATAACCGTCGATAGTCCAGATTTCGAGATGGTTCAATATATGGGACTTCGAGGGTATATAACCGATTGGGTTGCCGATTTGGACAGACCTATGGATAGGGATACGGCTAAGTCTTGGAGTACGATGTCAGGTATAACGATAGAAAAATTTGAAGGGAAATCTCGTCGAGATATTCTTCAAGCCGTTTATGATTTGATCAGATAAATTTTTACGGTATTATGGGGTATAAAAGTTTCTGTTGTTTGCTTTTGCTTTTAACGGGTAATGTTTCGCTTCGGGCGCAAGGTATAGATGATATTTCTCCTATGGCGATTTACAATATCGGGTTAGTGGGTTGCGATTCCATCGGTGTAAATGTTTTGAAGACTTTTATATCGACCGGTGAAGCTAGATGCGTGGCCGTATTCGACGAAAAGACTACTTTGGCAGAGAGCACGGAAAGAGAAATTACATCGATTCAAGATAAGGCTCCTTTGTTATATAATGATTATTGCAAAATGCTAGACCGGAGAGATTTGGATATTGTACTTATCGCTGTATCGAAAGAGGAACAAGACAAGTTCTTTTTGAAGGCTTGTGAGTATGATAAAAATATTTATATCGAGATATCCCAGTGTTTATCGCCGGAAGAGATACAGCCTCTTGTCGATGCAACACATAGAATGTCTGGTGTAGTACAGGTCGGGCGTAGCTCGTTGGGGGTAAACAATATGATTGCTCGTATAAAAGATTTTTTGTCTTTTTTGAGCGGGTTGAAAGATAAAACTTCATATCCGATAGAGACTGCTGTTTGTCTGGAATAATAAGAATAATAAAAAAGACAAAGAAGGTGTGCCGCTTAGCGGTGCACCTTCTTTATTATTTGAGGGTCGATTGGTTAAAGTGTCAGTATAGGATAAAAAAGATGTAGTATTTGCCTGAATCAAAAACTTCCTTTGTAAAAATTTTAGTAGAAAGGAATATACCATGAGAAAATTGCTATCATCTGTATTCTTATTTTTCGTATTGATTGCAAGTGCTAATGATAAGTTTTTAGTCAATGATTTTGAATCGGGGCTCGGTGGAGCCGGTGATGCATGGGGCGGGGTTTGCGAATGGATTGATAATCCTTTGAAAGATGTAAATAATTCTTCGTCGAAGGTTTTGAAGGTAAGTAGCAGTGAATTTGCAGCGACTTCGATTCCGTTTACCTTGCCTAATGGTAAGGTTTTGACGGACTATATGGGTGTGCGGTTACAATTGGCTGTTATCGATGCGTGTGGCGAGAATATACATTGGGTAGGGTGTGATTTGGGTGTACAAGATAATGTGGGAAATAAATGCTGGCCGGGTTCGGCTTCTTGGCAAACCGGTGAGTTAAATACATGGATAACGCTTGAATTCTGGTTGGACGAAACGATTCTTTCGGCTTGGCTTGCCGGTGAACATACAGATGAGTTGAGCTTATTGATGAAAGTAGGGCGTCAGAAATTTATCTATATTATAGACAATATCGAGCTGATTGAAAAGGCAGAGTATGTAGGGGACGGAACTCAAAATTATTTTGGAGTGAATTTATCGGGGGCAGAGTTCGGCGGTATTTATCCCGGGGTAGATGGTACTCATTATGGGTATCCAACGTATAAGGACCTCGATTATTTTAAGGGGAAGGGATTGAACCTTATCCGTTTTCCATTTCGTTGGGAACGTATCCAACGTGTAATGAACGGACCTTTGGATGCAACGGAGTTGTCTAAAATGAAAACTTTTGTTCAGGCTGCCGAGGATAGAGGTATGCCTGTAATTCTCGATCTACATAACTTTGCTCGTTATTCGTTCGATGGTGGGAAAACCTATACGTTAATAGGGGAGTCGTCCAACCTTACTGCCGAACATTTGGCCGATGTGTGGAGAAAATTGGCGCAGGAGTTCAAGGATTATAATAATATTTGGGGATACGATATTATGAACGAGCCTTATTCTATGCATCCTTCGGCTCCCTGGGTGAATATAGCTCAGGTAGTTATCGATGCTATTCGAGAAGTAGATACGGAAACTCCTATTATCGTATGCGGCGATTCATTCAGTTCTGCACGTTTTTGGGTCGAGTATAGCGATAATCTTAGGACATTGGTAGATCCGTCGGATAATCTCATATTTCAGGCACATCTTTATTTTGATAAGGATTATTCCGGTCAATATTTAAATTCTTATGATGCCGATGGTGTTACAGCTAATACGGGTGTTGAGCGTGCAAAGTATTTCGTGGAGTGGTTGAAGCGATATAATAAGCGAGGGTTGTTGGGTGAATATGGAGTTCCCGACGATGATCCTCGTTGGTTGGAGACACTGGAAAATCTGTTGATCTATTTGCGGGATAACGGTGTGCCGGGAACCTATTGGTCGGCAGGTCCTCGTTGGGGTGATTATAAATTAGCTGTACAGCCTTCTAATAATTATACCGTGGATCGTCCGCAGATGTCTGTTTTGGAAAAATATACGGTTACTGCCGGAAATGAATCTGGAATCGAAGAACGTGCGGATATATCGGGAAGCGGATTGAAAGTCTCCTGTATGGGTAGGGAGATTACATTGAAGAGTGAAAAGCCTTGTGAAGTAAGTGTGTGGAATCTATCGGGAGTATTGGTACATAAAGTATTGGTATTGCCAAATTCGCCTGTTTATTTAACTCTTTTACCGGGATTTTATATCTGTCTCTTATACACATCTGACGCTGCCGACGAACTCTAGGGTGT
>OWIX01000755.1_pt1 | contig 19525 bp, 24 predicted proteins | sample 1732851 | NCBI WGS metagenome assembly OWIX01 (sample SAMN05065761, study PRJEB22554) | human gut metagenome | biome: ENVO:2100002; feature: ENVO:00000062; material: ENVO:00002003 | host: Homo sapiens | place: USA
TCTACACCCTAGAGTTCGTCGGCAGCGTCAGATGTGTATAAGAGACAGGGTCAAGCCAGCGAACCAGCCCCGGCTGACGCGCTTTCAGCCCCTTGTGTATGATGATATACTCTACGTTCTTCAAATTCCCCTTTTCCTGCAGGATAAACGAGCGCATCGGCGCGCTCATCATGCCGCAGATAACAGGAATCATCAGAATGATGCGGTCGTATTTAGCAAAATCGACATTATACAGGTCGATTTCCATTTCTTTTCGTGTCAGGGTGCAGTATAAGTAATGCAGATATTCCCGCGCCGTTCCTCGATACGCCATCGGCACGATCTCCAGCCGCGATGTATTTTCCATTTCATGTGCCAGCCTGCGCGCCGTAGACGCGGTACGGCCCGTTCGGGAGTAAAACACGATTAGGGTTTTCAATGCGTTCACCTTTCATCATGGATGCCTGTACATCCGTTATCACTATTTCCGATTGGAAATTTGCAGCCCATCTTGGCTCATCTTCAGCCGGAAATATCATCATGCGTAAATATTGAACATGGTTGTGATAAGCTTCTGCAGCCCATACATGCCTGCCTGATAGCCGTGGCTGTTGTCCAGCGTCGCGTCCGCCGCTTTGCGGTAGAGGTCAATCCGCTCGTGGTACAGCCGTTCCACTTCACCCAGCCCCTTCTGTGCCAGCAATGGGCGGCGGTTGAGCTTGATGTCGCCCATGATTTCCTCCAGCGGACGATCCAGCAGCACAATCACGCCCGTGTTCCGCATGATTTCGCGGTTCACGTCGCGCAGCACCAAGCCGCCGCCGGTGGATACGATGCTTCCCTGCTCCCGCGACAGCTCAATGAGCATATTCGTTTCCGCGTTGCGGAACGCCTGCTCGCCGTAGTGGGCGAAAATGTCGCTGGTGGAACAGCCGACAGACTGCTCAATGCGTTGGTCGGTGTCGATGAAGGGCAGACCAAGGTTGCTGGCGACACGGCGGCCCAAAGAGCTTTTGCCGCTTCCCGGCATCCCGATGATGTAGACGTGTCGATTAAGCATGGTTCGCCTCCCGAAGCAGCTTTTCCTGCTCCTGGCGGCTGAGCGCCATCATCTCCCGGTACAGTGCCTGCACTGCCTCCACCAGTGATGCATCCGTCAGCATAGCCGCGCGGCTTTCCAGCACCTGCGCTTCACGGCTGGCATCCAGCACAGGCTTCCCCTGCGCCAGCTTTGTCCGCGCCACTTCCCGGCAGAGCCTCATCCGCCGCTCGAACAGCTTTACCATCTCCCGATCGATTTCATCCAACTCCTGCCGGATCTGTGCAAGTTCCCGCATTCTTTTGCCCATCCTTGCTGACAGCGCGCGCTGCCGTCTTGTGTTTCCTTGCTGCCATTATAGCGTATTCCATCCATCTTGGCAAGCAAAATGCGCATTTTCCTGCACTATATCAAACAATGATAAGGGTTTATTGAATTTCGTGCGCATTTTTTCATCCGTTTTTCCAAGCTCTTGCAATTTGTTTCGTGTTTTGCTTACTCCGCGCAGTCCAGCGTGAACGCGAACGCCGCGCCCGCCTCGTCGCTGGTGTCCATCAGCGTAATCTTCTGCCCGTGCATTTCCATGATGCGCTGGCAGATGCTCAGTCCCAGCCCCGTGCCTTTGCCGGACGTGTGCGCCTTATCCGCCGTGTAGAAGCGCTCAAAGACGTGCGGGCGGTCTTCCGGCGAAATGCCCACGCCGTTGTCCTGCACGATGACGGTGCAAATGCCCTGATTCACGCGCACGCTCATGCGAATCACACCGCCGTCCGGCGTGAACTTAATGGCGTTGTCCAGCAGATTGACCGCCACCTGCTCGATGCGGCTTTCGTCCGCGTTGACCATGCAGGGTTCGGGGGCGAAGTCGCATTCCACGTCCATTTTTTTTGCCTCCAAGTCGCCTGTGCGGTGCAGCAGCACGCGCGAAAGCAGCTCGCAGATGTCGAAATTCGTCTTGTTCAGCGCCGCGTCATCCTTCTCCAAGCGGGAGAGCTTGAGCAGGTCGCCGATGAGGTTTTTGAGTCGCGTCGTCTCGTCGGAGACAATCGTCAGGTACTGCGGATAGTCCTCCTGCCCGATCGTGCCGTCGCGCATTCCCTCGACGTAGCCGGAAATCGCCGTAATCGGGCTTCGCAGCTCGTGGGAGACGTTCGCAACGAACTCGCGGCGGCTCTCCTCCAATTGCCACAGCTTCTCCGCCATCGTATTGAACGACGCGCTCAGTTCCGCGATTTCGGGGCAAGTCGCCTTGCCTTCCGGCGCGCGGACGGAGAAATTCCCCTCGGACATCGCCTTCGCCGCGCCGGACAGCACGCTGACCGGATGGAGTATCCGCCGCAGATACAGCAGCAGCGCCCCGCCCGCCAGAATGCAGAAACCCAGTACAACCCCCAGCACCGGCAGCAGCAGCGTCCCCGCGCGCACTTCAATTTCCTGCGCAGGCGTCTGGATGAACACCGCGCCGCGCACCAGCCCGCCCGACACGAACGGAACGCCGACGGTGAAGTACCAGTCGCCATCAACCTGACGGCGGATGCTGATTTCGTCGCCGCCGATGATGGTCAGCAGCGCTTCGTAGATATCCTTGCCGTTGAGCGTCTTGGCGAAATCGGGATTCTTCTCGTAGGTGACGGCCATGTTGTCCATCACCTGCCCGGAGCGGTCGACAATCGCGATATACGCGCCGTACTCGTCGTACACCTGCGCCGCCTTCCAGCGGAGGTGCTTGAGCGCCACGGTATTCTGCGCGCTGCCCGAAAACAGCGACGTGCCGAGCGTGTAGGTGCTGCTGCCGCCGGAATACAGGCTCGCCAGATACGCAATCTCGCGCGCCTCCGCCCGCAGGTTCTCCTGCCGAATTGCCGTCTGGCGGCTGGTGAGCGTATACAGCCCCAGCCCCGACAGCACGCTTGTCAGCAGCACAATTACCGCCACAACCACCGCCATAATCCGACCAAACATGATGTTTCCCGCCTCTTACTATTTACATTACAAATGAGAATGAGCCAAGGCGCGAGCAGATGGCTCAGACGAATGCAGAAAATAGTCCTACTTTATAACCTCAAACTTGTACCCGCGCCCCCAGATAGTCTGGATGCGCCAGCCGTATTTTTCGCAGCCCACGAGCTTATCCCGCAGGCGCTTGACGTGCACATCCACCGTCCGGCTCTCGACTTCCACCTGAAAGCCCCACACTTGGTCAAGCAGCTGACCGCGCGTGAACAGCTGGTTGACGTGGCTGGCAAGGAAGTACAGCACTTCCAGCTCCTTCGGCGGCATCTCCAGCTTCTTGCCCTCGTAGAACACTTCGTAGCGGCTCAAGCTGACCGTCAGTCCGGGGAAGGACAGCGTGTCATCCGCCGTTTCTTCCTCTTCCTCGGTCTGCCCCATCGTCCGGCGAAGCACTGCCTTGACGCGCGCCGCCATCTCCTTGCTGTCAAACGGCTTGGTGATGTAGTCGTCCGCGCCCAGCTCCAGCCCCAGCACCTTGTCGAACGTCTCGTCCCGCGCTGTGACCATAATAATCGGGATGTTCGAGGACTTCCGCACGGCTTTGAGCACCTGCCAGCCGTCCATGCCGGGCATCATCACGTCCAGCAGCATCAAATCCGGCGGCATTTTGCGGAACTCGGTCATCGCGTCATCCCCGCGCCCGACCGTCTTCACCTCATACCCCGCCTTCTCCAAATACAGCTGCTCCAATTTCGCAATATTCGGGTCATCATCGACCACGAGAATATACGGCTTCTCTTTCATAAAACACCTCCGCAAGGGGCTTCGCCCCTTGAACCCACCAAAGGGACTTCGTCCCTCTGGACTCCCATTCGCGCGATTGAGTTGGTGACTTCTTCATGCAATTTCCGCGTGTTTCGTTGGGATTTCGCCTCCGCAGAGGCGATTCCCCCTGTTCCAATCAAATTCAGCCAGAAAAAGAAAGACAAGTATGTCAAAACCCAAAATTTCCTTTACCCAAGGATTCCCTTCCAAGCGAAATCCTTCCCCCACCTTGTGAGGGGCGCGTTTGCCCCAACGCAAATCGTCCCGAACCCTGACGCGCTAATCGAACGCGCGGGATTCTCCGTGCAGATGCGAGCGGCCTTCTCCGGCGTCTGCCCGTAGCGCGCCATCAGGTTCTGGAACGCCTTCCGCATCAGCAGCACCGAGCCCGCCAGCGTGCCGTCGTGCAAACGCGCCTCGTGTCCGCGCACCGTGACCGCCTGCCCGCCTAAGGCGTATTCGCCGTCCGGCAAGCCCGCTGCTTCCATGCTGTCCGTAATCGCAACGGCTTTGCACGCCCCCTTGCAGCGCAGAAGCACCTTCACCGCGTCGTCGTGCAGGTGAACACCGTCGCCGATGAACTCCGCGAACAGGCGGTCATCCGTCAATGCCGCGCCGGGAACGCCGGGTGCACGGTGCGTGAACGGCGTTTGTGCGTTGTAGGTGTGGGTGACGCGGGTCGCGCCCCATTCCGCCGCCTGATGCACCTGTTCGTCGGTCGCTGCCGTGTGGCCGATGGAAACGTGGATGCCGTTCTCCGCCGCCTTACGGATGAAATCTTCCGCGCCGGGCAGCTCCGGCGCCATCGTGATGACGCGCACTGCCTGAATGTCGCCGCCCGTCAGGTCAAGGAATGCCTCCCAGTTCGGATGCAGAAAAAACTCCTTCCGCTGTGCCCCTGCCTTCTCCGGCGATAGGAACGGCGCTTCCATATGCGCCCCCAGCACCCGCGCGGCGCGCTGCTCCGGCGTATCCATCACGCGGCGGACGGCGGCAATCACCCGGCGCGTGTCCTCCACGCTGGCGGACATGGTCGTCGGCAGGAACGCCGCAATGCCCTCCCGATACAACTCCCGTGCCATCTGGCGAATCGCGTCCTCGCCCTGCATCGTGTCATGCCCGCGGAAGGCGTGGATGTGCGCGTCAACGAACCCCGGCAGGACAAAATCCCCCTGCAGGTCTATCACAGCTTCGCCATCCAACGGCGCTAAGCCCTCGCCCATCACTGTCACGCGCCCGGTTTCCAGCCGTACGCACAAATTTTCCCAAAAATGGCCATCCGCAAAGAACAGCCCATTCCGCAACAGCACCGTCAACGCACCTCGCATTCATTTTCTCATGAAACTCTCATGCAATTATCATACCACAAAGAAGGGTTTTTTTCAATCGGCGCAGAATTTCTTATAGGTTGAAACCATGCGATTTTCGGATGAAAATGCGCCAAGACGCAAGCAGCGGGCGCAGGTGAATCCGAAAATTACAAAAATGCGGATATCCGCCGAATTTGTTGCGGTTTCTTCTTCATTTGTTCACATTAGGCTCAAATTCGGGGTGTATACTATGCTCCGAAAGCAAAGGAGGAAATCACCGATGTCCTTTTTCTCGAAGATGCAGAACGCCCTCGCGAACTGGATGCAGGGGCGCAACGGCCCGGATAATCTCGGCTTCACAGCGCTCATCGCCGCTATCGTTTTCAGTTTGCTTTCGCTGTTCCGCCTGCCGCTGACGAGTTTCCTGTCCATGCTGTGCTATGTGTATGCTCTGTGGCGGATGCTGAGCCGCAACGTCGCCAAGCGGCAGGAGGAAAATCGCCAGTTCATGGACAAGACGGGACACGCGCAGACGGAAATCCGCCAGTTTTTCCTGCGGCTCAGGGGCATAAAGACCTACAAGTATTTCCGCTGCCCGCAGTGCAAAACGCGCCTACGCCTCAAGCGCGGCTGCGGTGAAAAACACGTCACCTGCCCCAAATGCCAGCACAAGTTCGACGAAAGGGCGTAAACAATGTTCGGCTATGTTAGACCCTGTCTGGAATCGCTCGATGAGGCGCAGAAAAAGCGCTATCGGGCATGGTACTGCGGATTATGCCAATCACTGGGCGACCGCCACGGCTTTCGCGGCCGCATGACGCTCACCTACGACATGACGTTTCTGGCGATTTTCCTCTCCGCCCTCTATGAGCCGGCGGAAGCGCACGGGCAAATGCGCTGTCTGCCGCACCCGAAGGAAGCACACGATTTCGTCCGCACGTCGATGACGGATTACGCTGCCGATATGACCATCGCGCTGGCGTACTTCAAGGCGCTGGACGACTGGCAGGACGACCGCTCCCTGCCGGGCGGGCTGACCGCGCAGCTGCTGAAAAAGCGTTACGAGGCGGTCAGCGCGGATTATCCCCGCCAGTGCGCCGATTTGGAGAAGAACCTGCGGGCGCTGAGCGAGGTGGAAGCGGCGCACAGCGATTCCCCCGATGCGGCGGCAAACTGCTTCGGGGCGCTGATGGCGTCGCTGTTCGTGCGCGAGGAGGATTACTGGTCGCGCACACTGCGGCTGTTCGGTGCGTCGCTGGGGCGGTTCATCTACATGGTGGACGCCGCCTGTGATTACGATGCCGACACGCGCAAGCACAGCTACAATCCCGTGCTGCTGATGGGGCGTCAGCCAGAGGACATGCGCGACGTGCTGACGCTGCTGCTCGGCGACGCCTCAGCGGCGTTTGAGTCGCTGCCTATCGTCTCCGATGCGGATATTCTGCGCAACATCCTCTATGAGGGTGTCTGGCAGAGCTACAACGAGTCCCTCCACCGCCGCGCCGAAAAGCAGAAGAAGCACAGCGGCAACACAACCAAAGAGAATGGGGACGATTCCCCGGTGAAAGGAGGCTGACGAGCATGGTCACAGACCCGCGGAAAGTGCTGGGTGTATCCGAAACCGCCAGCCAAGATGAAATCAAGCGCGCGTATCGCCGCAAAGCCAAGGAGTGTCATCCGGATTTGCATCCGAACGACCCCGACGCGGCGAAAAAGATGAACGAACTCAACGAAGCCTACGACATGCTGATGAACCCGGAGAAGTACGCCAACCGCCAGCAGCAGCAGAATCCGTATGGCGGGAATCCGTATGGCGGCAGCAGTTACGGCGGAAATCCATACGGCTCTTACGGCGGCAATTCCTACGGCGGACAGCAGCAAGGCAATCCGTATGGTCAGCAGGGCGGCTATGACCCGTTCAGCGACTTCTTCGGCGGATTCGGCTACGGCGGCTATCAGACGCAGGTCAACCCGCCGCAGGAGCAGGCGGGCGATTCCGAGCCGGTTCGCGCTGCCATCCGCGATATTCTCGCCGGACGGTACGCGTCGGCGTGTTCCATTTTGCAGAACGTCCCCAGCACGGGGCGGAATGCGCGCTGGTACTACCTGTCCGGCGTGGCGAACCACGGCGCGGGGAATCAGATTCAGGCGCTGGAACACATGAAGCACGCGGTGCAGCTCAGCCCGAATAATGCGACCTATCAGGCGCTTTTGCGGCAGTATCAGCAGGCAGGGCAGACGTATCAGACGAATGCGTCCGGGTACAACACTTGGGCGATGGATCCGTCGAAGCTGTGCATGAGTTTGTGCTTTTTGCAGATGTTCTGTCCGCTTTGCTGCCGGTGCTATTAAGAAGCTGTGGCAATCCCCTTAATTTGGCGGAATTTTTCTATGCTGCTTGATTTGTTTGTTGCAGGGGTTTCGCCTCTGCGGAGTGAAATCCCCTGCGCAACACAAAAAACTGTATGCAATGCGCGCAACTGAATCGCGCAAAAGGTCAAGGAATCAGTTTCCTTGAGAAAGTGTAACTTTATGGGCAAAATCATCGGTATCGACTTGGGTACCACCAACAGCTGCGTCGCCGTGGTTGAGGGCGGCAGCGCAACCATCATTCCGAACGATAAGGGCGAGCGGACAACGCCGTCCGTCGTGGCATTCACCGACAGCGGCGAACGGCTCATCGGCAGCGCGGCGAAGCGTCAGGCAGCAGTCAACGCCGACCGCACGATTGCGTCCGTCAAGCGCCATATGGGCACGGACTGGCGCAAGACCATCGCCGGGAAAAGCTATACGCCGCAGGAAATCAGCGCCATGATTCTCCGCAAGCTGAAGCAGGACGCGGAAAGTTATCTCGGCGAACCCATCACCGACGCGGTGATTACCGTCCCGGCGTATTTCGGGGATATTCAGCGTCAGGCGACGAAGGACGCGGGGCGCATTGCGGGTTTGAACGTCCGCCGCATCATCAACGAGCCGACCAGCGCCGCCCTTGCCTACGGCCTGAACAACGGCGCACCGCAGAAAATCATGGTCTACGACCTTGGCGGCGGCACATTTGACGTATCCATCATCGAAATTGGCGAGGGCGTTATCGAAGTGCTGGCGACGTGCGGCGACAACCACCTCGGCGGCGATGACTTTGACGAGCGCATCGTGACTTTCGTCTGCGATGCTTTCCAGCGGGAACATCACGCCGACCTTCACCGCGATTTGGCGGCCATGGTGCGCGTGAAGGAAGCCGCCGAGCAGGCGAAAAAGGAGCTGTCCGTCACCGAGATGACCACCATCAGCCTGCCGTTCATCAGCACAGTCGGCGGTCAGGCAGTGCATTTGGAGCAGACGTTGACCCGCGCGAAGTTCAATGAACTGACGGCGGATTTGGTTGCGCGGACGGAAGGTCCTGTCCGCAGCGCCCTCAGCGACGCAGGCATTGCCGCCAGCGAGCTGGGCAAGGTGCTGCTGGTCGGCGGTTCGACGCGCATTCCCGCCGTGCAGGAGAAGGTGCGCCAGCTGACCGGCATCATGCCGAGCAAGAGCATCAACCCCGACGAATGCGTGGCGCAGGGCGCGGCGATTCAGGGCGATACGCTGAATGAACACACGACGCTGACGAACTCCACGGGCTTGCTGCTGCTGGACGTAACCCCGCTTTCGCTGGCGATTGAGACGGTCGGCGGCGTCGCGACCCGCGTCGTCGAGCGCAATTCCACCCTGCCTGTGCACTATCAGCAAGTGTTCACCACGGCGGGCATGTTCCAGTCATCAGTAGAAATCAACGTCCTGCAGGGTGAGCGCCCGATGGCGCGGGACAACAAGAGCATCGGCAAATTCCGTCTGAAGGGCATCCGCCGCGCAATGGCAGGCGTGCCGAAAATTGAGGTCACGTTCGATATTGACACCAACGGCATCCTGACCGTCTCCGCGCGCGACCAGGACACTGGACGCGCCCAATCCATCACCATCACCGCCGACAACAAAATGAGCGAGGATGAAATTCAGCAAGCAATTCGCGATGCGGAGCAGTACGCCGCGCAGGACGCTTTCCGCCGCGACCTGATGGACACCATCAATCAGGCGCAGCACCTTTTGGCGCAGGTAAGTGCTGCCTTGAACCAGTGCAGCAAGCAGCTGGACAAGGACGAGAAGAAGCGCGTCAAGGACGATGAAGCTGCACTTCGCCATCTGATTGGGCACGCCAAGCCCGATAAAATGTCGGCGGATGACCTGTCCGCCATTAAGAGCGCCATGGCAACCCTCGAAAGCAGCAGCGTCCACCTGATGAGCCTCTTCGACCCGAACGCGCAGGGCAGCGGGCAGTCATGACGAAGCCGCACCACGTCCGGCGTGCGCTGCTGATTGCCCTGACCGTCTTGGCGGCGCTTATCGCAGGGTGCATGGTTTACCTGACAAGCTGTGCCGCGGCGGAGCAGACCGTCACGGCGATTCTGCCGACGCTGCTGGGCAGTCTGGAATAACAAGCAAGGGGATTGCGTCCATGATTTCGGACACAATCCCCTTTTTCGTTGCAATAACCATCAGAACAGCAGCAGAACCCCCTGCGCCGCCAGCACCGCCGCGCACGCCGCAAGCGCCACCGTCAGCAGGCTCTTCCCTTTCCACGCGAGGAACACCGCTGCCACCAAACCAACCGCCGCCGTGCGCATATCCCCCGTGGAATACAATACGTCGGGAATCGTCATTGCCCCCAGCACCGCGAACGGCACATAGTGCAGGAACGACTTGATGAACGTTGATTTGATTTCCTTGCGGAAAATCGTCAGCGGCAGCATCCGAATCAGGTATGTCACACCCGCCATCACAAGCAGATAAATCGGAAAATTTGCCGTCATTGCGCATCACCCGCTTTCGTTTCTTCCTCCCGCACGGGGAAGAGCCACGCGCCCAGCGCCGAGGCGGCAATAGCACAGATGATGATGACAAACCCGCTGGACACCTGCGAGAGCATCGGCACATAGCGGAAGCACAGGCTCATCGCAATAGCCATCAGCACGACAATGCGCACAGGCTTCTCCTTGCGCGCGGGCGGCAGGATGATGGCGAGGAACATGCCGAAAATCGCGATACCGAGCGCATTGCGGAGGAAAACCGGCAGCAGCGTGCCCGCGACCGCGCCCAGAATCGTACCGACCGACCAGCCGAGGTACGGCGCGGTCATCAACCCATACAAATACCAGTGACTGACCTTCCCCGGCTGACTGGATGCGACAGCGAATATCTCGTCCGTATTCATGAAAGAGAAGAACAGGCGGCGCGGTGTGTTCATATCCGAATCCATCTTCTGGGAGATGGACAGGCTCATCAGCGCATAGCGGAGGTTGATAATCAGCTGCGTCAGCGCGACTTCGAGGTACGACGCCTGTGCGAGAATCAGCGGCAGCCCGGCGAACTGTCCCGCACTGGTGACGTTCGTCATGGAAATCAGCAGCGCTTCGAGCGGCGACAAGCCATCCGCCACTGCCTTCATGCCGAACGTGAACGCAACGGATAGGTAGCCCAGCCCAATCGGGATTCCATGCCGGAAGCCCTTCGCAAAGAGTTTACGATTCATCGTCATTGATGCCTTCTTGTCGAAAAAAGTCGGAACACAGCGTCTATGATAGCACGAAGTCCGCCCCTTCGTCAACGTCTGTGCAGCAAAAGAACAGCAGGGGACTTCGTCCCGTTTCATTTGTCCCTGCACCCATTTCGCGATTGACTGATGGCGGAAAAGACATCACCCGACGCGCCGCCGAGTTGTGCGGTATTGCCCATGCAAAACCGGCAGCTGATGGCACTTCATCGACTGCCGGTTTGCGTCTGTTCCTTCCGCAAACATAAGCAGCCACACACCGTAGCGCATGGTTGCTATGGATATTGATTCAGTTCGACAAACCGGAATTTGTCAAATCAAGCCAAAGTGTCTGGCAATTATCTCACAAATTTCTTCTCTTGTGTCTTTCTGCGTATCTTGCCGAACTACCGTAAAAAAACCGCTGTTGGCATATTCATCATAGTGCTTTTGACCATTGATAAGTTCCAGACCTCGCCTATAATTCTCCATAACCGTTTTTGAATCTTCACAACTCTCGATAACATTGAGAAGAAATTGCTTTTCAGGGTCGCTTCGGTCAAAGAAACGGTCAACACTCATAGACAAAGGGGAGAGCATAACAGCGACATGATTGTAGTTGGATATTTCTTTAAGAATACCAACAGGAATATTCGTATCAACGATAACTTTCCTATCCTGTGATATCGAAATGAGTTCTGCAACCTCAAATTCTGCCGCTTCTTTTGATGTGCTATAAATCCAACGCTCATACTCCTCGGGAGTCCGAGTAACAAATTCTTTCCAATCAGTTAGGGTTTTCAAAAAGCAAATATCAGGCTGAGCATCTGGTGTTGCTACAGCATCCGATACCTTTGAATGATAGTTTTCTCCGCAGAAAACCATATTATATCGTTCAGCAAGCATTTTTACTGTAGTTGACTTTCCCGCGTAGGCTGTACCTGTAATAAAGTATACATTTTTGAGATAATGTTTTAGAATGTTGTTCTCAATTTTCATCTGCTATTTCACCTCCGTCAAATTCCGATTTGTCGCTTTGTTTATGATGCAGATTCTATCATATTGGTTTTTTCTTTATGGAACGGAAACCCGAAGGCTGCCCCACACGTCAAGCTGCTCCTTTTTCCACAGGTTCATTATCACCTTCGTCGGCGGATCTATCCGCATCATCAACATCCAGATTAGGCTCTGCCGCTTCCTGTTCTTTTTATGCCAGCTGAAGCTCATACAGCTTCTTGTAAATGCCGTCCTGCTTCAGCAGTTCCTGATGCGTGCCGGATTCGCGAATTCGCCCGTGGTGCATCACGATAATGCGGTCAGCGTGCTGAATGGTCGAAAGGCGGTGCGCGACCATAATCGACGTGCGGCCCTGCATCAGCCGCTCCAGCGCTTCCTGAATCCACTGTTCCGTCTCCGTGTCGATGTTCGCCGTCGCTTCGTCCAATATCAGAATTTTCGGGTCATGCGCCAGCGTCCGGGCAAACGACAGCAATTGCCGCTGACCCGCAGAGAACGTCGCGCCGCGCTCCGTCACATGCTCATCGTAGCCGTTCGGCAGCCGCTCGATGAACCGCGACGCATTGGTGTATTCCGCCGCCTGACGTACCTGCTCATCAGTGATTTCCTCGTCGCGCAGGCGGATGTTGCTCTTGATGTCGCCCGTGAAGATGAACACATCCTGCTGTACCTGCCCGATAGCGGCACGAAGCTGGTCGCGGGTCAGGTCGCGCACATCCACGCCATCGACGCGGATGCTGCCCTTCTGCACGTCATAATAGCGCCCAATCAGATTCAGGATGGAGGATTTGCCCGCGCCCGTCGCGCCGACGAACGCCACCTTCTGCCCCGGCTCGATGGTGAAGGACACGTCCTTCAGCACCCAGTTCACGTTGTCATACGCGAACCAGACGTGGTCGAACTCGATTTTGCCGCGCACAGCGGGCAACTTCTTCGCGTCTTCCTTGTCGGACAGCATGGGCTTTTCGTCCAGCAGGGTGAAGATTTTCTCGGCGGACGCAATGGCGCTTTGCAGCGTCGTGAACTGCTCCGCCAGCTCCTGCACGGGCGTGAACAGCTGGGAAATGTACTCCGTGAATGTATACAGCATACCGATGGAAATCACGCCGTCCAACACCAGTGCGCTGCCGCCGCCCAAAATAATCGCCATTGCGATAACGGACAGGAAGTAAATCGACGGGCGGAAGATGGCGAACACCATCATTTCGCGCACGCCCGCGCGGTAGAGGGATTCGTTCTTTTCCTCAAACTCGGCGCATTTCTCCTTCTCACGCGCGAAAATCTGGATGACCCGCATTCCCGACAGATGCTCGCTCAAAAAGGTATTCAGCGTCGTGATGCGCGTCTTGACGATTTGGTACGTCTTGCGGCTCAATTTGCGGAACACTGCCGTCAGCACCGCCATCACCGGTACCAGCACGAACGACAGCATTGCCATGCGGAAGTTCATCACCATCATAATAATGGCAAGTCCGATGATTTTGACGACGTTGCGGAACAGGCGGACAATCGTGTTGGCATACAGGTCATTGACCGCCTCGGTGTCGTTGGTGATGCGCGTAACGATTCTGCCCACAGGCGTCAAGTCGAAGAAGCGCATGGAGAGGCTTTCGACATGCGCCATCAGCTCATTGCGCAGGGTATAAACGATGTTCTGCCCGGTTTCCTGAATCTTCAGGTACTGCAGGCGGTTGCAGATAAATTGCAGCAGCAGAATCGCCACATACAGCCCCGCCGCAATCAGGATGCCCTGAAAGCGTGTTTCCGGCGGCAGATCCTGCGCGCTCTGCTGGGTGATGTACTTGTCAATCGCGTCGCCGATGATGCGCGGGCGGGCAATGTCGAACACCGTCAGCAGCCCCACCAGCACACAGCACAGCGCAACCGTTTTCCAGTAGGGCTTGATGTAGCCCATCAGGCGCAGGAAGGCGTTGCCGTGATACGAAACGTCCTGCGGCTCATTATCCCCGAACTTACTCCGCATGTGCAGCGCCTCCTTCCTCGTGAAGTTCCTTTTCCAGCTGCTGCTTGCGGTACAGGCTTGCGTACAGCTTGCCGTTGTTCAGCAGCTCCTCGTGCGTGCCGTACTCCTCCACCTTGCCTTCGTCCAGCACAAGAATGTGGTCGGCATCCTGAATGGTGGAAATGCGGTGCGCTACGATGATGGTCGTGCGACCCTTGCGCAGGCGGCGCAGATTATCCAGTATTTGCCGTTCCGTGTCCGTATCAACAGCAGAGAGCGCATCGTCCAGCAGCAGAATCGGCGCATCCTTCATCAGCGCGCGGGCAATGGAGGAACGCTGCTTCTGGCCGCCGGAAATCGTCACGCCGCGTTCGCCCACCAGCGTCTGGTACTGCTTGGGGAACTCCATGATGTTATCGTGGATGCAGGCGTTTTTCGCTGCCTCCTGCACCGCGTCCAGTGACTTGTTGTCTGAGCCGAACGCGATGTTGTTCTGCAGCGTGTCAGAAAAGAGGAAGTTATCCTGCGGCACACAGGCGATATTCCTGCGCAGCGCCGCCAGCGGGATTTCGCGCAGATTGTGTCCGTCGATGGTAATCATGCCGTCCGGTACGTCGTACAGGCGCATAAGCAGGCTCGGCAGCGTGCTTTTGCCCGAACCGGTGCGCCCCAGCACCGCCAGCGTCTCGCCCGCCTTCACATGCACTGACACATCTTCCAGCACCGGCACGGTCGGCTGGTCGGGATAGGCAAAGGACAGGTGTTCAATGTCGATATCGCCCCTGAGCGTCTGAATCGAAGGGTCCACCATGTCGCCGTCCACGATTTCCGGCTTCGCGTCAAAAATCTCCTGAATGCGACGCAGGCTCGCCAGCCCCTGGCTGACGCTCGTGATGCACTCGCCCACCGCCATCATCGGCCACACCAGCATCGTCACATACGAGTTAAAGCTGATGAACTGCCCGATGTTGATTTCGCCGTAAATCGCCAGATAGCCGCCGTAAGCCAGCGTCAGCAGACTCGCTATACCGACAATCAAGTCCAGCAGCGGCATCACCAGCGCCTGCAGGCGCACAACGCCGAGATTCTTTTCCTTCGTGAACAGCGTCGTCTTCGCAAAGGCGTACAGCTCCTTGCGTTCCTGCACGAAGGATTTAATCACGCGGATGCCCGACACCGTTTCCTGCACTTGATCCGTCAGCGTCGAGAACGCCTGCTGCTTGGCCAGAAAGCGCTTGTGCATCACCTTGCCGTAGAAGTAATCGCCGAAGATGATGAGAATCAGCGGCAGCACCGCCACACCCGTCAATTTCGGGCTGACATACGTCATCATCTGCCACAGCACCAGCAGCAGCATCACCGTCGCGTCGAATGCGCTGATGACGTTCATGCCCACCAGCGTGCGAACCGCCTGCAGGTCGTTGATGAAGCGCGCCATCAGGTCGCCGGTCTTGTGCTCGTTGTAATAGTGCGGCGAGAGTGAGGATAGGTGCGCGAACAAATCGCTGCGCAATTCCTTCTCAATCGACCGCGCCGACCCGAACAGGAAAAAGCGCCACGCAAAACGCCCCACCGCGATAATTACGCCAATCAGCACAATCTTCCAGACCAACCCCATCACGCCGCCCATATCCAGCGTGTGCTGATCCAGCCCGTTGGTAATTTCGCCTGTGAACCGCGGCACATAGGTATTCACCTCGTCCACAATGAACAGCGCCAGAATGCCCAGAATGTACTGCCACCAGTGACGGCGGACATATCGCCACGCCAGCTTCAGCTTCTTCATTGCTGCCTCCTTATGCTTCGTAACGACTCATTGTAGCACATTTCGGCGCAAAAAGACACACATTCGCCGAAAATTCCGCGCAGGTTTACAATCCGGGCGGGCGTTTGTTTCCTTGCGGGATGGAAAAGGAAAAAGATGCCCCCGGAACGGCGGGTTTTGCGCGTTCCGGGGGATTATTTTTTACTTCGCCACGTTGTTGCTCGGCGTCCCATTCAAGAAGTTTCGTACATTCTCCACTGCCGTATCCATCAGCCGTTGGCGCGCCTCGTGGCTTGCCCACGCGATGTGCGGCGTGATAATCATGTTGTCCAGCCCCAGCAGCGGGTTGTCCGCCCGAATCGGCTCGGTGGACACCACGTCCGATGCGGCGGCGTACACCTTGCCGGACAGCAAAGCATCCCGCAAATCCGCTTCGTTGATGAGCCCGCCGCGCGCGGTGTTGAGCAAAATCACGCCGTCTTTCATCTTCGCCAGCGCGGTTTTGTCAATCATGCCGACGTTCTCCGGGGTCTGCGGGCAGTGCAGGGACACAATGTCGCTGCGGGCGTACAGTTCATCCAGCGGCACATAGCCTTCGCCCGATCCGTGGCGGCTGTAATAAATGACATTCATGCCGAACGCGCGGGCGAGTTCCGCCGTCGCCTGACCAATGCGCCCGTAGCCGACGATGCCGAACGTCTTGCCCGCCAGCTCCATCAGCGGATAATCCCAGAAGGAGAAGTCTCGGCAAGCCGTCCAGCGCCCCTGCTGCACCGCGTCGTTATGATGGCCGATACGGTGGCAGATTTCCAGCAGCTGCGCCATCACGAACTGCGCGACCGCCTGCGTGCCATAGGACGGAACATTTGCGACAACGATGCCCTTTTCCTTCGCCGCCGCAATGTCAATGACGTTGAAGCCCGTCGCCAGCACACCGATGTAGCGCAGATTCGGGCATTCATCCATCGTTTGGCGGGTAATGGGCGTCTTATTGGTGAGGATAATCGGCGCGTCGCCGATGCGGGAGAGAATCTCCTCCGGCGCGGTGTAATCGTAGACAGTCAAGTCGCCCAAGGCGGCGAGGGCATCCCAGCTCAGGTCGCCGGGATTCTCCACAGCGCCGTCCAGAATGGTGATTTTCATGGGTGTGTACCTCCTGCGGTGGTTTGTTTCGGTTCCTATTATATAGCAGGGTGTGACAGAATTGCAAGGGGATTGATGCGCTTTGCTTATTCGATTTTTGCACCTTTGCCCAAATTGCAGCGGTCACAGAGCGTCCTCAAATTGGACATTTCCGTTTTTCCACCCTTGGATAGCGGACGAATGTGATCTACATGTAGCTGTACACCGTCTTTTGCAGTCGCACCGCAGAGAACGCAGCGGAATTTGTCGCGGCGCAGAACATCGTATCGCATGGATGCAGATAGCATCCTTCTTTGTTCTGCAATATAGCGTTGGCGTTCTGTAAGCGCTTTTGTTCTTTCGCACTGCTGGCTTCTTTGGATAGCGGTATTTTCTTGGCGCACACGCCGCTCTTGTTCCTTCTGCGTCAACAAACTTTGAACTTTTTGAATGTACTCTTTACAGACTTCTACGTCTCTTTTTTTCAAGTAGTGTCTGTTATCCTCCACTGCTTGTTTCATGGTTGCCAACCTGTTTTCGAGGGTTTCCTCACGTGAGTTTGTGGAAAGATTGCGATACATTTTATCAAAGCCGTCAAGCAGTGCGCTAGCTACTGAATTTCCTTTTCCGGAATAAAGTATATTCCCGGTTTCTGGATTTTTGAACTGTACCGTCACTTTTTTCTCTGAGGCACAGATACCTATCACTATAACAATGACGAAAAAAACTGCGCCTATTACAACGTGCATTGCATCCATCTGTTCATCCTTCTCTTTCTGAGTTGCTCAAAGAGGTCAAGCCCCCAGAGCACGCACTTTTCGCCTCTCCGGGATGCTTTTCTCTCATGCCTTGATTTCTGCCCAAATCCGCTCCGCCGTTTCCTTGCACGCATCCCGCTCCGGCGCAAGTTCTCCGAATGCAGCAGCAAACACTTCGTACAGGCATTGCTGCACGTCGGATTCGCATCGGCAACCCGGCAGCCGCGCGGCAATAGCGTAGGCTTCCGCCTCGTACTCGTCCTGCGGTGCGCCGGGAAAAAGCTGCATCACATCCCAATCGAGGAGGCAGCGGTCAACGATTTGGAAGTACCGGTCATCCATTTTTATCCTTCCTTTCTGCTGTCATACACCATTTTCCGCAGCTTGTCCATGCACGCGCCGCCGAGTTGTACGGTGGTGGCGATAGTCCGACCGCCGCCGTCCATCCACCTAATTCGCCTTTTTTCGCGAAAAATCCTGCTTTATACTACTTCCAGATAAGAATGCGCCAAGATGCGCAAGCAGATGGCGCAGTTGAATCTGGAAATCGTATTACGTCCATTTTTCCCGGACAAGCAGGGATTCCCATCATGCGCTCCTCCAAAGCCGGGCAGACTGCATCTCGGAAGGAGGAATGCCGCATGGACAGAAAACGACCCTTGCACCCCAGTCCGCTGGTGAAAACGCTTGCGGATGCTCAGCGCCGCATGAGCCACACCGACGTGCTTGGCTCGTGGACAGGCGTGCCGTGGGAGGACGCGGACGAAGAACCCGTGCAGGACGCTGATGACCTGTGACGTGCATTTGACGCGTGTGCTGGGGCTTCCCGCCGTGCTGCGCGGGCGCTCGCAGGGGCATGTGGAACGCGCCGTGCTCGAAAACGACGGTCACGCGCTGCGTGGGCTGATTGTCCGGCGCGGGTTCGGCGGCGCAAAGTGGGTCGCGAGGGACAGCATTGCCTTGCTTGGCGACGTTTCCGTCATCCTCCGCGCCTGCCCAACGCACCTGCCCCGCAAAACGGATTTCCGCCTGCGCACTGTCAAGGATACGCGCGGCTTGACCCTCGGCTGCGTGACGGATGTGCTCATCAGCGCGGACAATCTGCTCGTCAGTGAGCTGGAGGTCTCCCTCGGTTTGATTGACGATTTCCGCGACGGCCGGCGGCGCATCCGCCACTTTTCCGCTTCACCCGACGGCGATGTTCTCGTTCCGGAAGGCGAAATTCTCTTGGAAGGGAGGGAAACGCAGTGAACAAGATGCTGATTGGCTCGGCAGTCGGTCTGGCAATGGGTATCGGGCTGATGATGCTGCCCGGCATTCGTCAGGATGTCCAGAAAGGCGCAAACAAAGTCAAGAAAGCCGTGCAGGACATGAGCGAAGGACAGCAATAATGGAGGCGGGCAGGATTGCACCATCATGCGTCCTGCCCGTTTTCCCATCCGCTGCGAAAGGAGGAAAAGCGCATGGAGAAAGCCGTCACGCGGCGCAAATGGACAGCGGGGCTGCTGATCGCAGGCACGGTCGCACTGGTGGTCGCATTCTGGTCGTTGATCATGTCGATGCTGTCGCTGCTGGCAGTCGCGGGCGTTTTGACGCTGCTGTCCCTGCCGCTGTGCAAAGTACTGGAAAAACGGCTGCCCAGCGGCGCGGCGGCGGCGATCGCCTTGCTGACACTGCTCGGCGCAGTGCTGGGAATGCTCTGGGGGCTGATTCCGCCCCTCTTGCGGCAGAGTGCGCAGCTCATGTCGCGCCTGCCCGCGCTGCTGGACAGCCTGCGGGAGCTGCTCGCCCGATGGAGTGCTGCGCTCGAAGCGCGTGGTATCCCCCTCGGCGACATGCAGGCGGAGCTGTTCTCGCGCATCAGCGCCGCCGCGGGGCAGCTTGCCGCAACGCTCGTCAGCGGGATTCGCCGCCTGACCGGGAGCGTCAGCCAATGGCTGCTTGCACCGCTGCTGTCGTTTTACTTTTTGCGTGACCGCAAGCGCTTTTGTCTCCTGCTGTCGCTGGTTCTGCCCGTCAAATACCGTGCGCGCGGCATCCGTGCCGCCCGTGAAATGCGCCGCGAATCCGCCCTGTACCTGCGAGGACAGCTGATTCTCTCGCTGTTCGTCGCCGCCATGACCGCCCTTGCGCTGCTGCTCACGCGCACACCCGGCGCGCTGCTGCTGGGGCTGTTCATGCTGTCTCTTATACACATCTGACGCTGCCGACGAACTCTAGGGTGT
>OWIX01000762.1_pt1 | contig 19446 bp, 16 predicted proteins | sample 1732851 | NCBI WGS metagenome assembly OWIX01 (sample SAMN05065761, study PRJEB22554) | human gut metagenome | biome: ENVO:2100002; feature: ENVO:00000062; material: ENVO:00002003 | host: Homo sapiens | place: USA
CTTTGCCTCTGGACTCCACAAGGGACTTCGTCCCTTGACCCTTTCGCGCGATTGAATTGGTCACTTTTTCATGCTATGCCCGCGTGTTTATCCACAGGATACCCACACTGTCCCCCGTATCCACAAGCAGCGGTACAGACCACTAACATGGGAGTGCAAGCGAAGGTTTCCAAAGGGCAATCGCGGACTTCGTCCGTTTCCATTGCCCTTTGGTCGCGCCCGCAGGCGCGAAACCCCTGCTCCATCATAAAACGAGCAATAAATCCCCAACCCTGCAATCATCGCACCAAAGAAGAGGCTTTTACCGCTTTTCCCGCAAAAGCGCCAGTTCCCGCCGCAAGCGGTTCACCTCGTCCTGCGCGCGCATCAGGTCATCCGCCAGATTCAGCGCCGTCAGCACCGCCGCCGTGTTCGCCGGAATCCGCCCGGAACGCATCGTCTCCGTCATCTGCCGGTCAACATACGCCGCCACCCGGTTCAGATGTTCCGGCGAATCCGTCGAAACAAGGGCGTAGTCCTTCCCTGCCACCCGAACCGTCGTTTTCTGCTTCTCCATGTTTTCGCTCCTACGAAATACAGGCGCAGTCCGGCTGTCTCCGCCGCGTCTGCGCCTGCAACATTATACGATTCCCAAATGAGAATGCGCCAAGATGCGCAGGCAAATTGGGAAATCGTATTACATCTGCTCGAAAGGATAGGTCTGCCCGAAGGTTTCCACGCGGATGGACTTCATTACCTGCGGTTCAAGGGGCTTATCGCGCATGTCGCGCTTGACGCTGACAATCGCGTCCGCCACGTCCATGCCTTCCAGCACCTTGCCGAACGCCGCATACTGGCCGTCGAGGTGCGGGCTGTCCGATGTCATGATGAAGAACTGGCTGCCGGCGGAATCAGGCATCATGCTGCGCGCCATCGACAGAACGCCGTAGGTGTGCTTGAGCGGGTTGTTCACGCCGTTCATGGCGAATTCACCCTTGATGTGGTAGCCGGGGCCGCCGATACCCGTGCCCTTGGGGTCGCCGCCCTGAATCATGAAGCCCGGAATGACACGGTGAAAAATCAGCCCGTCATAGAAGCCGCTGTTCGCCAGCGCAATAAAATTGCCGACGGACTGCGGCGCAGTTTCAGGGTAGAGTTCGCCCTTCATTTCGCGGCCATCCGCCATCGTAATAACAAAAGTAGGATTCTGTGCCATGTTCATAGCACTCCTTTCAGAACCAATTGTCCGCGCCCTTGCGGAAGATAGGGCAAAAGCGCCTATCACGCCTATTGTATCAGCAAATGCGCCAAATTGCAAGCCAAAAGGGGAATTTGCCGCCGCCGAAACGTGCTTTTTGCCGTCAAAGTGGCATTTCCGGCAGAAAAAGTGCTTTTTTGCGCCCAATCATTTCCTCCACGCGGGCAATGTACTGCTCGATGTTGGAGACGTTCGGCGCACGGCCGATGTGTCCCTCTTCCGGATAAACGCGTTTGGAGATGCCGCCCGCACCGAGGGCGAGGATGTGCGTCGTTTCTTCCATAATATCCACATTGTATTGACAGGCGTGACCCGGCAGCGCGTAGCCGACGTTCTCCTGATTGCCCGCCATGTACTTCTGGCGGTAGAGATAGTAGGGCTTCATGCCCAATTGGTGCGCGGTGGCAAGCCCAAGCTGCACCATGCGGGAGGCGGTTTCGCCGTCCGGCAGGGGCGCGTTTTCCAGATGCAGGCGGCTGGAGCGCTTGATGGCGAGGGTGTGCACGGTCAGGCTTTCCGGCTTCAAGCGGAGCGCCGCGTCCATTGTACGGGCAAAATCGTCGATGTTTTCGCCCGGCAGCCCGGCAATCACGTCCATGTTGATGTGGTGGATGTTCGCCGTCCGCGCCATGGCATACGCCTCCTCCACCTGCTGGGCGGTGTGCGCACGGCCGATGACGCGCAAGGTCTTGTCATTCATCGTCTGCGGATTGATGCTGATGCGCTGTACGCCCGCGCGCCGGATGGCTTCGAGCTTCGGCAACGTCAGCGTGTCGGGACGACCCGCTTCCACCGTGTATTCCATTGCGCAGGGGAAGCACTGCATCATCTTCTCCAGCAGCCGCGGCAGCTGCTCCTCATTCAGCGAGGTCGGCGTGCCGCCCCCGACGTAAACCGCGCGCAGTTTCTTCCCCGCGTCACGCAGGAGCTGCGCACAGGCATCCATCTCCCGGAACAGCGCCGTCAGGTAGGGCGCAACCAAATGCCCGTCGCCCAGTTCGCCGCTGGAAAAGGAGCAGTAGGTGCAGCGCGTTGTGCAGAACGGAATGCCGATGTACACATCCATCCAGTCGTCGCCCGGCGGCGGAAGCTGCTGCTGCACGGACACAAGTTCCGCCAGCAGCGCCGCCTTCTCCGGCGCAACATCAAACTGGTGTACCAAATGCTCCTGCGCGTCCGCCATCGACATGCCTTCGTTCAGCGCCTCATACATCAGGTGCGTCGGACGAATGCCCGTCATGCTCCCCCACGGCGGATGAATGCCTGTTTCCTTGCGCAGCAGGCCGTAGAGCGTCTGACGGCAGAGACGGCGAAGCGCCCGGCGGCGATGCAGCGCCTGAATCCGCGCATCCGCATCCGACGGAATGTCTGTCACGCCCTGCGCCGCCTGCGTTTTTCCATAGAAGCGGATGACATACTGCCCGCCCTCGATAGCCGCCGCGAAATGATATTCCGGCGCATCCCACACGCTGTCCGGCAGAGAGAACAGGCGCGTCATGTTCATCAAATCCGGCTCGATGGTCGTCAAGTCGTCCTGCAGGCCCTGCTGAATTTCGTTGCTCATTTTAGTCTCCATGTCCGGGGTAAATTTCCAGATTGCGCGCCATCGGCACCACCCGTGCCAGCGACGCTTGCATCTGCTCGCTGCTCCCCGTGGGCAAATCGGTTCGCCCGCAGCCGAAGCGGAAGAGCGTATCGCCCGTGAACAGCTTGTCGCCGATTTGATAACACACGCTGCCCGCCGTATGACCCGGCGTATGCAGCACGGTGAAAGTCAGCCCCGCCGCCGTCACCGTATCGCCTTCGTGGACGAGTTTCGTCGCTTCCGGCGCGGTCACGGGAGCGCCCATCAGGAAGCTGGCATTCTCCTGCGGATTGGAAAGCATCGGCGCATCCTGTACATGAATCACCAGTTCCGTTTCCGGGGTCATCAGCGCCCGAACCGCGCCGATATGGTCAAAATGCCCGTGCGTGAGCAGAATCGCGGCAATCGTGCGCCCGTCCGCCGCTTTGCGGATGCGCTCCGGCTCGTCGCCGGGGTCAATCACCACGCAGTCAGTGCGCGCGTCGTCCCAGAGGATATAGCAGCACGTTCCAATCGCGCCGACGGTGACTTCCTTCATTTGCAGCATGGCTCTATCCTCCTGCGTTAAAACGCCTTGGTGGAATCCATCAAAATCGTCACAGGGCCGTCGTTGACGAGCGACACCTGCATATCCGCGCGGAAACGTCCGGTTTCGACGTGAATGCCCTGCGCGCGCCACGCCGCAACAAGCTGCTCATAGCGTTCATTGGCTTCTTCCGGGCGCGCCGCCGCGATAAAGCTGGGGCGGCGGCCGCCGCGGGCATCGCCATAGAGTGTGAACTGGCTGACGGCAAGAATCGCGCCGCCAACATCCTTGAGGGAGCGGTTCATTTTACCCGCTTCATCCTCGAAGATGCGGAGATTCGGCACTTTTTCCGCCATATAGTGGACGTCGTGATCGGTATCGTCGGTGCTGACGCCGATAAGCACCATGAATCCCTGCTGGATGGCGCCGATTTGCTCGCCGGCGACGCTGACGGAGGCTTGGGCAACTCGCTGAATGACACAACGCATAGGGGGTAATTCCTCGTTTCTTGGGGATTTTGATAAGCACGCGGACACTGTATGCAGTCGTCACCAACTCAATCGCGCGGAAGGGTCAAGGGAGGAACTCCCTTGCAGGGTGCAGGGGCAGCGCCCCTGCTGGGGTCAAGGGGCAAAGCCCCTTGGGTTACCCCTGCACTCGGAACACGTCGATGACGTCCGTTTTCCGCTGCAGCAGCTTCACCAGCTTGTCCATCTGCTCACGGGATTTCACTTCGAGGACGAAGCGGAAGGTCGCGATGCGGTTCTTTTCGTCCAGCTCGGTGTTGACCGTCTTAATCGGCACATTCGCGTCGCCGATGATGGTCGCCAGTTCAATCAGCAGGTTCGTGTGGTCGTAAGCGACAATCTTGATGGACACGCAGAAGCCCGTGCCCGTGTCGCCGTCCGCCCACGCCACCTGCACCCGGCGTTCCGCTTCGCCGCGCAGGACGTTCACACAGTCCGCCTTGTGAATCGTCACGCCGCGCCCGCGGGTGATGAAGCCCACAATGTCGTCCCCCGGCACGGGCGAACAGCACTTGCCGAAGCGCACGGGGATGTCCATATCCTCGTTTCCGGGCAGGATGATGCCGTGGTTCGCCTTGCCGGAGGCCTTGCGCTGCGGCTGATTTTCTTCTGTCAGCGCGAGCAGTTCTTCTGCCTTCGGGGCAGCCTGCGCCGTCTGCGTCCGCTGCTCATCCACCATGCGCGACACAACGTACACCGACGCCATGCCGCCATAGCCGACCGCGCTGTAAATGTCGTTCAGCGCTGTAAAACCATACTTTTTGAGAATCGAATCATAATATTCCGGCTTAATCACATCCGACGGATTCAGCCCGCGGCGGCGGCATTCGCGTTCCACCATCGCACGACCCGTCTCAATGTTTTCCTCGCGGTACTCCTTTTTCAGGAACGCGCGAATTTTCGCCTGCGCCTGTGGGGTTTTGCAGATGCGCACCCAGTCCGCGCTCGGGCCTTTCGACGATGCGCTGGTGATGATTTCCACGCGGTCGCCCGTTTCCAGCGGCGTGTCCAAAGGCATGATGCGCCCATTGATTTTGCTGCCGACGCACTTGTTGCCCACGGCGGAATGAATGCGGTAGGCGAAATCCAGCGGCGTCGCGCCCTTGGGCATACTGATGACGTCGCCCTTGGGGGTGAAGAGGAACACTTCCTCGGAGAAGAGGTCGGTTTTCAGGGTATCCAGGAATTCGCGGGAATCGCGCGTGTCGCTCTGCCAGTCCAGAATCTGCCGCACCCAGTAGAGCTTGGAATCCAAGTCGTTCGCCGCGCCGCCGCCCTCTTTGTAGCGCCAGTGCGCCGCAATGCCATATTCCGCGATGCGGTGCATCTCCCAGGTACGAATCTGCACCTCAAACGGAAACGGCATCTTGCGCCCGCCGACGACCGTTGTGTGCAGTGACTGATACATGTTCGCCTTCGGGACGGAAATGTAGTCCTTGAAGCGCCCCGGCATCTGGTTCCACAGCGTGTGGACAATGCCCAGCACGGCATAGCAATCCGGCACGGAGTCCACCAGCACGCGAATCGCAATCAGGTCATAAATCTGGTCGAAGGGCTTGTTTTGCAGCACCATTTTGCGGTAGATGCTGTAAAAGTGCTTCGGGCGGCCGTCAATCGTGTGGTGGATATGCTGCTCATCCAGCTTGGCGGACAACTCGTCGATGACCATGCGGATATTTTCTTCCCGCTCCGAGCGCTTCTGCCCGACCTTCTGCACCAGGTTCTCGTACCCAACCGGGTCGATGTAGCGCAGGGACAAATCCTCCAGTTCCTGCTTGATGGCGTACACGCCCAGCCGGTGCGCAATCGGCGCATAGATGTCCAGCGTCTCGCGCGCAATCGCCACGCGCCGCTCTTCCTTCTGGAATTTCAGCGTCCGCATGTTGTGCAGGCGGTCAGCCAGCTTAATCAGCACGACGCGGATGTCCTTGCCCATCGCCAGAATCATCTTGCGCAGCGATTCCGCCTGTGCTTCTTCCTTGTCGGCGAAATCGAGTTTGTTCAGCTTCGTCACGCCATCCACCAGCATGGCAACTTCCTCGCCGAATTCCTGCCGAATGGTGTCCAGCGTGATGCCCTCGCAGTCCTCCACCGTGTCGTGCAGAAGCCCGGCGGCAATCGTCGGCGGGTCAAGGGACAATTCCACCAAAATGCTGGCAACAAAGCACGGATGGGTGAAATACGGCTCCCCGCTTTTGCGGTACTGATTCTTGTGCGCCTCCTGTGCGAATAAATAGGCTTTTTCTACCAGCTTGTACCCGTCGCCGGGATAATACTTTTGCACGCGCGCCAGCATCTGGCTCAGCGGCATGGCCTCATAAACGGTATAAGTCATATTTCATCCTCCTCCCCGAAAAAATGTCGTTCGGGTTACATCTGCGTTTCCGCAGCATAATGGGTTATCAAGTATTTCCGCAGCGGGCTGTCCGTCAGCGCAACCTTGTGCATCGGCAGCAGCGTCAGCTGATACGGGTCGAGCTTGAAGGAAACCAGCGCCACCTGCCCAAAGACGGTCAGTCCGGTCAGCACCTGTTCTTCCGTCATGCCGCAGTCCTGCGCCAGGGCGGATGCTGCCATCGGGCCGCCGCGCAGCAGCCGCCGGTACAGCCCGCGCAGGGTATCCTCGGAGACGGTCATCGACGACAATTGCTTCCGCAGGTCATCCGGCGCATCCGACAAGCACCACAGGCGCGCGTTCGGGCATTTCTGCCGGATAATGGCCTTAAGCCCCGGCAGCGTTTCGCCGTCCAGCAGCACCACATCGCGCCAGTCATCCCGCAGCTTTTCCACATCCGGCGCGAACAGCACGGTGTTGAACGCACGCGCGTCCCGCACCTGCCCCACATCCGTGTCGGCTTCGCCTCCGCTGAGGACGTCCTTCGCCCACGCGCTTTGATGGGCAATCATCAGCACGCCGCGTCCGAGCCGCAGTTTCTCGCGCAGCTGATTCGTCCGCAGGGGCAGGATTTTCGCCTGCGTATCGCCTGATGATAAAGTGTTGTAATTCGACGCGAGGGCTGTCAATTCCTGCAAGAGCGCGGAGAAAATCATTTTCTCGTCCGGCCAGAGCAGACTGCCGCCCGTCTGCTTCATCGCAGCGACATTCAGCTGCACCGTCCGCTGTCCGCGGAATTCGTTCACTTCCGGCGAGAACAGCACGTCCACGCGCTCATAGCCGCGGTCTGCCAAATCCCCCTGCTGGAAGCCGATGCCGCCGCGCACGTTCGCGCCGTCGAGCAGCGTCAGCTTCAGGTGCGCCCCTCCCACGCCGACGCGCCGCGCCTCCTGCACATGCAGTCCGCGCGCCATCAGCACCGGGTTTGGGTTGCCGTAGCCAGTCGGCTGAAGCTGATTCAATTCGTCGATGAGCGCCATGTTCACCGCTTCGAGCGGCACTTCGAGTTCGTACTCCTTCTGCGGGATGTAGCACGTCAAGTCGCAGTTGTCGCCCTGCGGGATGACGCGGTTGAGCAGCCGCCGCAATTCCGGCACAAGCTCCGCACGGATGGTCAGCCCTGCCGCTTGCGAATGCCCGCCGAAGCGCTCGAACAGCTGCCCGTGCCCTTCCGCTTGATACAGCGCCTTGCACGCCGTCAGCATCTGATGAATATCCACGCCGGGAATCGACCGGCACGAGCCGACGGCAAGGTCGCCGTGCTGACTTAACACAATCGTCGGGAAATGGTACTTTTCGCAGATGCGCCCTGCCGCCAGCCCAATCACGCCGTTGTTCCACTCCTGACCAAGGATGACAATCGCGAAATCCGTTCGGAAATTCACCTGCGCCGGAATCGCGGAAATCGCATGTTCGACAATCTGCTTTTCCATCGCCTGACGCTCCTGATTCAGGCCGTTCAAGTGGGTGGCAATGGCAGTCGCTTCAGCTTCGTCCTTCGTCGTCAGGAGTTTGACGCACTGTTCGGCGGTTTCGAGCCGCCCGCCCGCGTTCAGTCTCGGCGCAAGGCGGAAGCCCAGATGCCCTGTATTGACGGGCTGGCTGACCTGCGCCAGCTCCATGAGCTTTTTCAGCCCCGGACGCGCGCTTGTCCCCATGCGCATCATGCCTTCACGGACGATGACGCGGTTTTCCTCCATCAGCGGCACAATATCCGCGACGGTCGCGAGGGCGGCGAGGTCAATCCGCTTTTCGACGCCATCCATGCCCAGCAGCGCCTGCGTGATTTTAAGCGCAACGCCCGCGCCGCACAGCCGCTTGAACGCATACGGCTCAATCAGCGGATTCAGCACTGCATCGGCTTCGGGCAGCTTTTCCGCCAATTGGTGATGGTCAGTGACGATGACGGTCATGCCGCGCTTTTTCGCCAGCGCAACTTCCTCCAGATTGGTGATGCCGCAGTCCACGGTCAGCAGCAGTCGGCTTTCCTTCGCGAGCAGCTCAATCGCGTCGGCATTCAGCCCATAGCCCTCTTCGTGGCGCGAAGGGATATACGGGCGGACGTGCTGTGCGCCGAGGTCGCGCAGGGTTTCGAGCATGATGCTCGTCGCGCAGATGCCGTCGACATCGTAGTCGCCGTAGATGGTGATGCCCCACTGCTCCCGGACGGCTTGGCGGATGATGGATACAGTCTTCTCCATGCCGGGCATGGTGAAGGGGTCAAGCAAATCGGTCAGGCACGGATGCAGGAAGCGCTCCGCCTCCTCCGGGGTATTGACGCCCCGATAACGGAGGAGGCTCGACATGCGCAGGGGCAGTGTCCCGATGCGTTCCTTGCTCTCGATGCCTTTCTTGGTGTATCTTAGCATAATTGTCCTTTTTCGCGGTTGGCGTGGTGCAGGAATGGGAAAGACGGGCGATTTGGTCGCGCCCATCTGGCGCGACACAGCATAGTTGGTGAAAAGAGCCGCTTGGGGGCGCTCCTGCGGGAGCGCGAAGTTACGGGCAGGGACGCTTCGCTGCCTGCGCCTTTATTGGCGACTTCCTTGGAGTTGGTCGGACGAGGAACGGTTGGGGCGTTGCCCCAAACCCCACAAGGGAGCTCCGCCCCTTGACCCCGCAAGGGGGATTCCCCCTTGACCCTTTTTTTGCCGCCCGGCTTGAGTGCTTTTCCCTACGCTTTGGGTTAAGCGGCTTTTTCGCCTTTACAGCGGCAAGGGCTTCACATACCCCACCTCTACCCCAACTTCCTGCAGCTTCAAAATCATCGGCATCAGCCGCGCGTCCTCCGGCGTCTGCGTTACCAGATACAGCCGCACATTCGGCCCCATCCTCCGCATCGACAGCATCACATCCACCATCTGACTATCCAAACGCGCCGTAATCACCACCGTACACCCCACCTTCCGCATCCGCCGCATTTCCAGCAGCAGCACCTTCGCGAAAGGCTCCGGATTGCTGAAATCCGCGCGCGCAAGGTTCTCCAGCAGCATTTTCAGCCCCATGTCCTTGTCCAGCTCCACCGGGTGCGCGCCGGGCAACGGCAGGCGCGCCGGATGCTCGGCTTTCGCAGCCTGTACCATCACCGACGCGGCGGTTTCAATCAGCGCGTCGCGCAGGTCGGCGTCTTCCTCCGAATCGGCCTGCTTTGGCGGTTCGGCGCAGTCCAGCAGGACGAGCGCGTCCGGCTGAACGGGGTCTTCAAAGCGGCGGACGAGCGCCTCCTGCTTGCGGGCGGATAACTTCCAGTGGATTTTCTTCATCGGGTCGCCGGGCTGATAGGTGCGCACGTCGGTGGGGTTCGTCACGTCCTCGGAGGCGCGCGCCATCGCTTCCGTGCCCATTTCGCCGGAGGACAGGCGGAGCGGCGCGATGTCGAACAGCTGCGGCAGCACGAGCAGTTCCCCGCCGTCCATATTCGGCTTCTGGCGAACCGTGCATACGCCGAAGAAGTCCGACAGCATCACGCTCTGCACGCCGGGTTGAATCGCGCCGACGTGCGCGGCATGGAAGGAGAGCTCCAGCGCCTGTGACCGCCCCGGACGGAGCTGCATCATCTGCGTACCGCTGACAGTGCTGTTCGCGCTATTGACACCGGAGAGTTCCAGCCACATCGGGGCAAGCGGAATCCACCCGCGCCGCTTGACCTGCACGCTCAGCGTCACATCTTCGCCGCGCTGCACCCGCTCGGTGGAGGCATGGGAAGCCACTTCCAGCGTGGCGGATGCGCGGAACACGCCGTAAATCCCGCTCAGGCACAGCAGCGCAATCAGCAGCGCGGGCATCAGGAAAACGGGACTGCCAGTGGAGAACGCCGCCGTCAGCAGTGTCAGCGTGACGAGAATGGGCAGCGTCAAATGCAGCGTCACCTGCCGCGCCGGACGGTTCTCTGCCTGCTTCATGGCGCTCACAGCTTCACCGGCACGGGCGTATTCTGAATGATGCGCCGGACGACACTTTCCGGCGTCACGCCCTTCATGCGTGCTTCGGGGCTGAGCACAAGGCGGTGCGCAAGCACTTGCACCGCCATGTGCTGCACGTCCTCCGGCACGATGTAGTCGCGCCCGGCGAGCAGCGCGCACGCCTGCGCCCCGTGGATGAGGGCAATGGCGGCGCGGGTGGATGCGCCCAGCTGCAAGGCGGCATCCTGACGGGTGGCGGCGGCGATGGTCGCCACATACGAGCGAACTTCCGGCGAACAGTAAATCTGCGTGACCATTTCCTGCATGGCGATAACGTCCGCCGCCGAGCAGACGGGAGAAAGCGTCGCCATCGGCTTCACCACGCCGGAATAGCGTTCCAGCACGTCCATCTCCTGCTCAATCGTCGGGTAGCCGATGGACAGGCGCAGGAAAAAGCGATCCATCTGCGCTTCCGGCAGGGGATATGTGCCAACAAATTCGCCCGGATTCTGCGTCGCCAGCACGATAAAGGGCTGCGGCACGGGGTGCGTCACGCCATCCACCGTCACCTGCTGCTCTTCCATCACTTCCAGAAGGGCGGACTGCGTTTTCGGGCTGGTGCGGTTGATTTCGTCCGCCAGCACCACCTGACTCATCACCGAGCCTTCGCGGTATTCCGTTTCGCCGGTCTTGAAGTTGACCAGCGTGTAGCCTGTCACGTCGGAGGGCATCAGGTCGGGGGTGAACTGAATGCGCCGGAACGTGCAGTCCAGCGATTTCGCCAGGGCGCTGGCGAGCGTCGTCTTGCCCACGCCCGGCACGTCCTCAATCAGCACATGCCCCCGGCACAACAGCGCAATCAGCGCATATTCGATAACTTCCTGCTTGCCCACGATAACGGTGCTGATATTGTTCATCAGCCTTTGAATCATTTGCCGCGGCTGCATACTGCGCCTCCTCTTCGTTGATTCCTCCATCAGTATACCCGTTTTCGGCGGATATTGCAAGCAAAGGGCGCTGTTTTTACATTTGCGCGCCGCGGAGAGAGAATGAATTTTCAACGTCCGTTTATCTTTCTGCTGAATGCTTGACACGGTCAAGGTTTTATGCTATGCTTCGTATTTGTTGATATTCCCGGCATTTTGCCGCATTATGGGAGGAAAGCATGATTCGCATCGTCACCGAATCCATGTCCGATTTTACGCAGGAGGAAGCCAAGGCCGCTGATCTCATCGTGATGCCGCTGCCGATTCGCTTCGGCATGGAGGAATACTGGGATGACGGCGTATCCCTGACGCAGGATGATTTTTATGCGCGCCTGCGGGTTGCCAAGGAACTGCCCAAGACCAGCCAGGTGCCGGTGGAACATTACCGCAAGTGCTTCAACCGTCTGCTGGAGAATCCGGAGGACGAAGTGCTGGTGATAACCGGCTCGTCGAAGCTGTCCGGGTGCTACCAGTCGGCGTGCATTGCGCGGGAGGCGTGCCACGACCCGGCGCGCGTGACGGTGCTGGATTCGCTCAACGCGACGTGCGCGGAGTACATGCTCGTCGATCAGGCGCTGCGCTATCGCCGCGAGGGTGTCAGCGACATGCAGACCATGCTGGCGAAGCTGCGCGATGTGATGGCGCACTACAAAATCATCGGCATGGCGGCTGACCTCAAATATCTCGTCATGGGCGGACGCCTTTCGCCTTTGGTGGGCAAGCTGGGCAACCGCCTGAGCATCAAGCCGACGCTGAAGATTGAGGACGGCATCGTCAGCAAGGCGGGCATGGTGCACGGAATGGCGAAGGGGCGCGCGTGGTACATCGAGCAGCTGAAGGAGTGTCCGCCCGATCCGGACGTTCCGGTCTATATCGGCGGCGCGGACTGCCCGGAGACGGTTGCGCTCATCAAGTCGCAGATTGAAGCGGCGAATCTCGGTATTCAGGACATCCGCTGCGTCAAAATCGGGTGTCTGATTGGCACTTATGTTGGCCCTGAACTGACGCTCGTTGCGTGGAAGCGGAAATAATCAAAACGGCAGCTCTCCCCAAATCGCGGGAAGGCTGCCGTTTCTTTATCTGAATCTGCACAGCGCAACGTGCAAATCCACCGTCACATGCGCATCTGCTTTTTGCGCCAGCGCATCCTTTTCCGCTGCCGACAAGTCGTGATTCAGCGGCGTCATGCGCACGAAATCGCCCCATAATTCCGGCGAAACGGGCAGTGTCTCATGTACCCGCACCGATTTTACCAACTGTGCCTTCTCCCGCAGGTACGCATCCACCTGCCCTTCCTCGTAGGCGGACATGCCCCGCGCCGCGCGAATCTCCCGCAAATAGTTCTGCCCCGGATAGACCTTCACCAGCGCGCCGTCCGGGGATAGTACGCGGCGGAACTCGTCGTAATTCGCGGGGGTCAGCACATCCAGCACGGTGGAAAACGTGCCGTCCGCAAAAGGCAGGCGGCGCAAATCCCCCACGCACCAGACGGCTTGGCAGGGCTGATTGGTTGCTTGCAGAATCGCGTCCCGACTGATGTCGATGCCCGCGCCGATGCTGTCGGTTCGGCGCGTCAGCAGGGCGTTCAGGTACCAGCCTTCGCCGCAGCCCGCGTCCAGCAGCTTTTGTGGCGCATCCGGCAGCAGCGCGTCGATGGCGTCCGCGACCGGCTGATAGCACCCCGCCGCGAACACGCGCTCACGGGCGGCAAACAGCGCCGCGTCATAGAATGTATCCGCCTGCGCCGAAAGCAGATTAACGCACCCGCGCCGATTCACATTCACGGCGTGACCGCTCGCGCAAATTAAATTGTCGCCCTGCCGGGAAAGCAGCTGGCGGCAGACAGGGCAAATCAGCCCGTGCAGGTCAGAAACGGCGGCAAACAGCTTTTCGCGCTTGGAAAGCATCGCAAAATCCTCCTTGATATGCTGGACAAATAGGTCAAAGGGGTGTACAATATGCCTGAAATCCATCAGGAAAGGATGAGGAATATGTCTCGAATCGAAACCGTCCGCGCCGCGATGATGCAGGCAATGAAGGATCACGACAAGGAGCGCAAGGAAGCGCTGTCACTGCTGCTGTCCGCGCTGAAAAACAAGGCGATTGACAAGCGCGCCGACCTCACGGAGGACGAAGAGAACGCCGTCGTCCTGCGCGAAATCAAGCAGTGTCAGGAATCCATTGAGCAGGCGAACGGCCGTGAGGATATTATCGCGGAAAACACGCTGCGCATGAAGGTATATCAGGAGTTCGCGCCGAAGATGATGTCCGAGGATGAGGTGGAGGCGGAAGTGACCGCTGTGCTGGCGGAACTGGGGCTGGATGCGCCGACCGCGAAGCAGAAGGGGCTTATCATGAAGACGCTCATGCCGCGCGTGAAGGGCAAGGCAGACGGCGCGCTGGTGCAGAATGTGCTTGCGCGGCATCTTGCGTAAGTCATTATACCAGAAATCGAAATCAAAGAAAAGGGGGAGCAGCCCGCATGAGCTGCTCCCTTTTCGATTGGGTTAAGGCACTACCGCACAATTCGTCGGCAGCGCTGGCGATGCCTTTTCTGCCATCTGCTTCTTGCAGAAATCTCGATTTACCTCCAGTAAACCTTCGATTTCTGCAATCGCATCTGACAAAAAATGCATTCGCCATCGCACCAACTCATTTGTGCGGTATTGCCCTAAAAGCGTAAAACCGTACTTACGCCCACGCTCAACTCCCGTAGTGGAAGCCGAAGGGGCCAAGGGGGCGAGCGCAGACTTCGTCTGTTTTCATGCCCCCTTGTCGCGTCCGCAGACGCGAAACCCTCTGCGACACAAGAAAAATAGCAAGAAAGACAAAACCAGCCTGCCTATGCAGAGAAAATTCTACCCTCCCTGCTGACCAAAGCGGAGGAAATTCATTTTGCAGCTGAAAATTGAACATCTATCATTCACCTACGACGGCGCACCGGAGGCCGTTTTTGCGGATTTGTCCCTGTCCCTCGACACGGCGTGGCGCACGGGGCTTATCGCCCGCAACGGACGCGGAAAAACCACCCTCCTGCGCCTGCTGTCCGGCGATTTGCAGGGCAAAGGGAAAATCGACTGCCCGCTGATGCCTGTGCTGTTCCCGTACCCCGTCGCGGATGGCACGCAGACCGCATGGCAAATTGCCCAAACCGCCGCGTCGACGTGCGAGGACTGGCGTTTAATGCGCGAATTATCCCTTCTCAACGTGCCGGAAGAGGCGCTCAATCGCCCGTTTGATACGCTCTCCGGCGGCGAACAGACTCGCGTGATGCTCTCGGCGCTATTCGCCCGCGAGGACGCCTATCCGCTCATCGACGAACCCACCAATTCCCTCGACGCACCCGGTCGTGCAATGCTCGCGGACTACCTGCGCCGCAAAGACGGCTTTCTGCTCGTCAGCCATGACCGCGCCTTCCTCAACCGCGCGATTGACCATGTGGTCTGCCTGAACAAGGCGAACACCTACGTCATGCAGGGAAATTACGACACGTTTGAAGCGCGCCTAAACGGCGAAAACGAAGCCGAAGCCGCCCGGAACGAGACGCTCCGCAAAGAAATCAAGCAGCTGGAAGCCGCCGCGCGCAAAACGGCGGAATGGAGCAATCGCGCGGAGGAAAACAAGCGCCACGCGGATAAGTCCTTTTATGGGAAAGTAGACCGCGGCTTTCTCGGCGCGGCGTCGGAGCGGATGATGAAGCGCTCGAAAGCATCGCAGGTGCGGCAGGAACGCGCCATCGAGGAAAAGCAGACGCTGCTGAAAAACGTCGAGCAGGTCGGTACGCTGCGCATGACGACGCTCCCACATCCGAAAGGCGTGCTGATTTCGGTGGAGAACGGCGCGGTTCGCTACGGGAATCGGACAGTCTGCGAAAACGTGCGGTTCACGCTGCGTCAGGGCGAGCGGCTGGCGCTTATCGGCGCGAACGGGTGCGGAAAGTCCAGCATCCTCAAAGGGATTCTGGGCGAAAGTGACGCGCTGACGGGGAGTATCCGCATTGCGTCGGGTGTGACGTTCTCGTCCGTGCGGCAGCGGGTGGATGACCTGCGCGGCAGTTTGCGCGACTTCATCCGCGATGCGCAGGTGGACGAAACGCTCTTCAAGGCGATTCTGCGGAACATGGACTGCCCACGCGAGTTGTTTGACCACGACTTGCAGGAAATGAGCCAAGGACAGCGGAAGAAAATCCTGCTGGCGCGGTCGCTCTGCGAGCCGGCGCATGTGTTTGTGTGGGATGAGCCGCTGAACTACATCGACGTGTTCAGCCGGGTGCAGTTGGAGACGCTGATTCAGCAGTATCAGCCGACGATGCTGCTGGTGGAACACGACAAGGTGTTTGTGGAGCGGGTCGCCACGGGGGTGGTGGAGGTATAAGAAAGGGGCGGCGCTGTGTGGATGCAGCGTCGCCCTTGCTGAGTGCGGATGGTTGTTTTTCTAAGCGGATTGCGCGATTGTGTTGCAGGGGTTTCGCCTCTGCGGAGGCGACCAAAGGGCAGTAAAAACAGACGAAGTCTGCGATCGCCCTTTGGAAACCTTCGGCGCGTCCCCAACTCCATACTTTTGGGGCATTGTTTTTTATGAACCGGAAGTTCATTGGATAAACACGCGGGCACAGCATGGAAGTGCGCTCGACTGAATCGCGCGAAAGGGTCAAGGGAGGAACTCCCTTGCAGGGTGCAGGGACAGCGTCCCTGCTGGGGTCAAGGGGCAAAGCCCCTTGGGTCTCCTTACCGATATGGATTCTCCTCCGTCCCGTCGCCCGCCGTGAAAACGTAAGCCGTCAGGTCAAGCAGCGCTAAGGGGCGGATGCCGGGAACTTCGGTGTCGGCGGGGAGGGTCAATGCACCCGTTTCGCTAATGACGGGGTGGATGCCGCTTTCCAGCGTGTCGCGAAGCCAGTAGACGGCGGAAGCGCCCTGTGCGGCGGCGTAGGGGGTCGCGGTGCAAGTCAGGTCGGTCAGCGTCGCTAAGTCCGCCGCGGACGGCAGGGAAATCTCCGCGGCGTCTGGGGTGTCCGCCATCGGCAGGTCGCTTGTCGTCGCGACGCTCGATGCGTCAATCACCGAGCAGCACAGCAGCACCAATTGGTTGCCATCCACGCGCAGCACCTGCCACAGCACGTCGCTCTCCGCGCCGCTTTCGCCCATCGGATACGTCCCCAGCAGCACATACGGATGTTCGCTCCGCGCCGCACGCAGCAGGGAAAGATTCACGCCGAATTTCTCCGCCAGCGCCTGCCGAATTTCCGCAAACGCCGCGTCCGCCGAAAGCGATTCGAGCTGTTCATCCAGCGCATCCGCCGTTTCCAGCGTCACCGCCTGAAACGCTTCTTCTGCCTGCTTCAGCAGCAGTGAGCGGCATTCCTCCGCCCGGTGCGCCGCGTCCAGCGTGTCGCCCATGGCGGCGAAGGCGTTCATCGCGCCCAGATAGTCGCCAGCGCCCAGCAAATCCTCCGCAGCCAAGTACGCTTTGCGCGCTATCGCCGCTGTGCAGGCATCCGAAAGTGCGCGGGACTGCCCGTAGCCGTTCAGCGAGAGGAACAGGTCGCGCGCGCCCTCGTAGTCGCCTTGGCTCATCAGCTGCCGCCCCTGCCGGATGGCTTGCTCCGGAATCGCGGCTTCCAGCGTCTGCGCTCGTTCTGCGCAGTCCTCAAAGCTGCCCAGCGAGACGTAGATGTCCAGCGCGGAATCGAGTTCGCCTTCGTTTTCCGCGTCCAGCGCATCCAGATAGCGCAGATACCGGTCGGCACTCTTGAATGGCGCGATTTCCAGCAGATTCGCCCGCGCTAAGTCGATTTTGCCGCTTTGCAGGGCATCCAGCGCCGCGGCGTACAGCGCGTACTCCGCCGAATCCTCGTATTCGCCCAGCTGATGGAACAGCTCCGCCGCCTCCGCGTACTCGCCGCTGCCCATCATCAGCTGCGCCCGCTCGTAGTACCGCTGATTGCTGTACGCCGAGCAACCCGCCGCTCCAATGCTTACGCACACGAGCAGCAGCATCGTCAGGAATTTCTTGCACTTTGCATTCATGGTCATCCCTCCAGTCGTTGTGCTGGAAACAGGATGCACCGAACGCGGAAAATTTATGAGGGAAACGGCGAATTTATTTTCTCCGCATCAGGCGGAAAATGTCGCTGCGCTTTGCCAATTTCCAGTATGTCAGGCACAGCGCGCCATACACCGCCGCACCGCCGATGACCTGAACCGCGAGTTTCCCCCAGCCGTGCAGCGGGAGAACGTGCCCAAGCAGCGCGACCGCGCCCGCCATCACCAGCCCGAACAGGCAGTAAACGCCCGTTGTTTTCAGGTGCTGCGCATACGGCAGTTCCTTGCGCAGATACACAAACTGCACCGCAGGAACGGAAATCTCCGCCAGCACCGTCGCCGCCGCCGCGCCCATTGCCCCGAACGGCGGAATCAGCACAAAATTCGCAATCAGGTTGATGACCGCGCCCGTCAGCACACTGTGGACGAAAATCGTGTCGCGCCCCTGCGGCAGCACCCATTGCGTGCGGATGACGTTCGCGAAGCCAATTGACAGGAGCGTAAATGCGAGAGGCATCATCAGCGTGCCGGAATATGCGAAATCGTCCCCGTAGAACAGGGGCGCGAAGTTCACCGCCACCGCCGCCAGCCCGAACGCCATTGCGCACACCATGCACATCACCAGTTCCATGCTCAGGCGGATGTGGCGCTTGACCGCATCCATCTGCTTCATCCGCGTCATGCGGCTGACCTTGGGCAGCATCACCGTGCCGATGGCGGAAATGAATCCGGACAGGCAGAGGATGATTTTCTCCGCGTTCTCGTACAGCCCGGTTTGCGCCATGTCCGCCAGCGCGCCAATCATCACCTTGTCCATCTGCCGGTAGACGCTCACGGCGATGACCGAAATCGACAAAAGCGCGCACGGGGCAAGATGCTTCAAGGCTTCCTTCCATGTCACCTTCACCGGCGTGACTTTCCCGCGCAGGCTGAACATGCAGCTAAGGCAGCCAAGCAGCGTCGAGAGCGACCACACGAAGGCGTACACCCACAAATCCTCCGGCTTGCGCACGAAGAGGAACACCGCCGCCGCCGCAAGCAGCTTGACCGCCGTGTTGCGCAGGGCAATGGGCTTGAATTCATCCAGCCCCATTAAGCACCAGTCGAGGTTGACCAGGCAGCTGACGCTCATCATCGTCAGGTTCAGGGAGATGATTTTTTCCTCGCCCGCGATAAAGAAGACGTACACCAGCCAGACGAGCAGCGTCACCCCGGCAACCAGGCGCTGCATCTTCCAGATGGCGGAGAAGGTGCGGTTCAAAGCGTCGCGGTCGTCGCGGACGCGGGCAATTTCGCGCGGACCGTAGTTTTCCAGCCCCAGCAGGCCAATCAGCACAAACACATAGCTGATCGCCCAAGAATAGCCGTACAGCCCGACACCCTCCGTCCCGACGACGCGCGAGAGGTACGGCGCGGTCACCAGCGGCAGCAGCATCGAAAAGACGCGGTAAGCAACATTATAGAGCGTGTTTTTGCGCGTATTCATGGCAAGTCCTTTCCTGCCGAAAAACGGCATCACAGGACAATTCGCCATCGGACGGCAAAATCCTGCGTGATTGTGAAAACTGCCCCTTCCAGCGCGTGATTTTTTGTCGAAAAAACCGCCCTTCACAAGCAATCCTTTCCGTGCTATCATCATGGCAGTGAATTTCGCAAAGGAGCTTGCACCCATGTCCCGCCTGACCTATCGCCATACCATTGCCGCCAGCTATCTGGGCTACATCACGCAGGCGATTGTCAATAACCTTGCGCCGCTGCTGTTTGTGACGTTCATGTCCGAATTTTCGCTGACGCTGGAACAGATTACGCTGATGACGACGGTGAATTTTGCCGTGCAGCTGCTCGTTGACCTGCTCAGCGCCAAGCTCGTTGACCGCATCGGCTACCGCGTCAGCATCGTTGCGGCATGTGCTGGCGGTATTGGGCTTGTCCGGCATGGCGACTCTGCCCGGCATCCTGCCGCCTATGACGGGGCTGATGATTGCGGTTGTGCTGTACGCCATCGGCGGCGGGATGATTGAGGTGCTGATCAGCCCGATTGTCGAGGCTTGCCCGACGGAGGGCAAGAGCGCCGCCATGAGCTTGCTGCACTCCTTCTACTGCTGGGGACATGTGGCGCTGGTGCTGCTTTCGACGCTGTTCTTCGCCGCGTTCGGCACGGCCAACTGGCGCGTGCTGACGCTTCTGTGGATGATCTGTCTCTTATACACATCTGACGCTGCCGACGAACTCTAGGGTGTAGAT
>OWIX01000776.1_pt1 | contig 19174 bp, 9 predicted proteins | sample 1732851 | NCBI WGS metagenome assembly OWIX01 (sample SAMN05065761, study PRJEB22554) | human gut metagenome | biome: ENVO:2100002; feature: ENVO:00000062; material: ENVO:00002003 | host: Homo sapiens | place: USA
CTACACCCTAGAGTTCGTCGGCAGCGTCAGATGTGTATAAGAGACAGCATATATCGTTATTGGAGTAGAGTTGCCGCAGTTTTAATTATTCCTATTTTGTTTGCCTTGATATATATGGTTGCCGATAGGTTTGTAGAACAAGATTATTCTAAAATAAGTTATCAGAAAATATCGGCTCCTTATGGAACTCGTATACAAATGAATTTGCCTGATGGTTCTATCGTATGGTTGAATTCTGGTGGTGAATTGAAATATCCTACGAAATTTAAGGCCGGAGAGCGTAGCGTTTACTTGAATGGAGAAGCCTTTTTCGAAGTCCGTTCCGATAAGAAAAATCCTTTCATTGTATATACCGAGGACATGGAAGTTAAAGCCACAGGTACGGCTTTTAATGTAGAAGGTTATAGCAATGATACGATAAATGCTGTGACCATGGTTAATGGCGTTGTAGAGGTTGAGTTGGATAGGAGTAAAGAACGGTTGAATTTGAAACCGGGACAAAGAATAAATTATAATACGAAACGGCAAAATTATCGTGTAGAAGAGGTCGATACTTATAAATGGTGTGCATGGAAAGATGGCAAATTAATTTTTAGAGATGAACCTTTGGACGATGTATTCCGAAAGATAGGACAAGTTTACAATGCCGATATTGTGGTGATGGACAAAGATTTGGCGAAACATATGTATCGTGCGACCTTTCAGGGAGAAACGCTCGATGAGATTCTACGGTTAATGAAATTGACTGTTCCCATGAAATACATAGAAAAAACTTCCGAGAAAGCTATGCCTAATGGCGTTTATTCCAAGAGATATATCGAAGTAGTGAGATTATAGAAAATAATTATGAATAACCTTAAAAATTTTATATTATGAAGAGAAAGACGGATTAGATAGAATAGAAAGAATTATCCGCCATATAAAGAAGGGTGGAACCTTCCTCCATATCCACCCTTCATAAGTTAGCGGAAAGATAACACTTAGAGTTTATTATCCTTAAATACCAACTAAACTAACACAAATGTATGAACTTTATTTCTATTTTGAAAGGTGGGAAGCAACAATTTCTGCCTAAGAATCTTCTAATTATAAAAATTTGCTCGCTTTTGTTGGTTTGCTGTAATGTTATGGCTTTCGGTGCAGATAATCATACACGCGATCCATTGGTAAGCGTCAATATGAAAAATGCTACTCTCGAAAGCGTTTTGAATTATATAGAGGAAACAACCAGTTACTCTTTTTTGTACAATAAACAGCAAGTAGATGTCGGTCAGAGGATCGATATATCGCAGAAAGATCAACCTATCTCCGTAATTCTGGATATTTTGTTTAAAGGGAGCGATATTACGTATTCTATAAACGGAAAGCAGATAGTTCTCAGTAAAAGCCGGTCAAATGCTTCTTCGAAGGTCGATAAGCGCCTGCTTACGGGTACGGTTATCGATAGTAAGGGAGAAGCCGTTATCGGAGCTAATGTGATTGTAAAAGGCGAGAAATCGGGAAAGGCGACCGATATAGAAGGAAATTTTTCCATCGAAGTCCCCGACAAAGGAGTTCTGTTGGTGTCTTATATTGGGTTTCAACCGCAGGAGGTGAGTTATGGCACGAAAAAAAATGTGACTGTGGTTTTACAGGAAAATAATACATCTCTTGACGAAGTCGTTGTCGTGGGTTTCGGTAAACAGAAAAAAGAGAGTGTGATCGGTGCTATTCAATCGGTAAAAGCCAGTGAACTTCGTGTGCCCACTACCAACCTTACTAACACGTTTGCCGGTCGTATTGCCGGCGTAATATCGGTTCAGAAAACCGGGGAGCCGGGAGCCGATGGTGCGAATTTTTGGATACGAGGAGTCAGTACATTCGCTTCGGGTTCAGCTCAGAATGCCTTGATATTAATTGATGGAACAGAATCCAGCACGTATGATTTGAATGCCTTAGCACCGGAAACAATCGAGAGTTTTTCTGTCTTGAAAGATGCTACGGCAACGGCTCTTTATGGTTCGCGTGGGGCGAACGGCGTTCTTTTGGTTACGACCAAGTCGGGTCGAATGAATCAAAAACCTACGATAAATGTTCGTGTCGAAGGGCGAATGTCCATGCCTACACAGATTCCCGAACTGGCCGATGGTGTCACTTATATGAAAATGTTTAATGAAGCGATCGAAGCTCGTACTCCCGGAGCGAATCCTCAGTTTACCGACGATCAGATTCAAGGAACTATTGAGAACCGCAATCCTTACCTTTATCCCAATAACGATTGGTATGATATTATTTTTAAAGATGTCACGTTTAATCAGGCTGCGAACATAAACGTCTCCGGTGGGTCGAAAAATATGGATTATTTTGTCAGTGCGACATTTAATAACGATATGGGGTTGGTACAAGAAGCAAAAGAAAATCCGTTAAAGAATAATATTCAGAATTTGCGGTATTCGTTTCAAGCCAATGTAAATACTCATATTTCGTCCACTACCAAAATGGGGGTGAAATTAAATGTTCAAATACAAGATTACAAGGGCCCTTATAATAGTATCAATACGATCTTTAATCGGGTAATGTGGGCACAGCCTACCTATTTCCCGGTGAAATTTCCTCAAATCGAGGGTACGAATTATATTGCATGGGGTAATAAATCGGGTGGCGCCCAACTCAACCGTTATCCGAATCCGTATGCCGAACTGGCTTCCGGTATAAAGGAAATGTTCCGCATTACGACGATGGCGACGTTTAATATAGACCAAGATTTGAAGTTTATTACTAAGGGATTGTCTGTTAAAGGTTTATTCTCTATGAAGCATTTCTCTTCTACGACTTTGAATCGTACTTATACTCCCTATTATTTCGAAATCGACCCGAACACGATTGTTACCGATCCTATTACGGGGAATCAATCTTGGAAGTTGAGAAATGTCAATAACGATGGAACCGATGCGTTTTCTTTTACCAAAGCCTATTCGGGTGATAGGTTATTCAATTTTAATGTTTCATTAGATTATCAAAGAAAGTTTGCCGATCTTCATGATATTTCAGCGCAACTGATTTATTTGCAACGAGGGGTTTATAGTAGTAATCCGGCCAATTATAACTCTTCTCTCGGAGAGTTGAATCAAGGTATGGCCGGAAGATTTACGTATGACTTTGATAAACGTTATTTCTTTGAGTTTAATTTCGGATATAATGGGAGTGACAATTTCGCCAAAGGTAAGCGGTTTGGCTTCTTCCCTTCCTATGCACTCGGTTATATTATTTCGAACGAGGACTTTTTTGCCCCTTTGAATAAGACGATTAGTCTGCTGAAATTAAGAGGATCGTATGGAACGGTTGGAAATTCTAATTCTTCTGTTCGTTTTCCCGGATATACCAATGTCAATATGAATGGAGCTGGATATGCTTTCGGTGAGGATTTCAAAGCTACCGAGGCCGGAGCTATCATAACGACATACGGTAATGAAAATGCTACTTGGGAGGTTGCTAAAAAAGCAAATGTGGGTATAGAATTGGGTTTGTTCGATCAAAAATTCTTGTTGATTGCCGATTACTTTCATGAAAATAGGGACAAGATTTTAATGACTCGGCAAACTATTTCGCCTACGATAGGAATTGGTGATGCTAATCCGGTAGCCAATGTGGGAAAAGTGACGAATAGAGGAGTTGATATGTCTTTGGAATATAATCATGCGTTTTCCAAAGATATTGTTCTTTCGGTTAAAGGGAACTTTACTTATGCTGTAAATAAAATATTGGAGAAAGATGAGCCCCATTATCCGTTTAGTTATCAATACGAAAGAGGCGGAGCCTTGAATCGTATCGGGCCGGCTTATATAGCGCTGGGGTTATTTAAAGATGAGGAAGATATTAAAAATAGTCCCAGTCAAGAGGCTATTATGCCTAACATAAAACCGGGGGATATAAAATATCAGGATTTGAATGAAGATGGGGTGGTTAACGAGTATGACCGTACCTATATCGGAAATCCTTATATCCCACAGATTGTATATGGTTTCGGAGCCTCTTTCCAATATAAGAATTGGGACTTCTCTGTATTCTTCCAGGGTGCGGGAAAAGTCTCTATTTATTTGGACGATATACATCCGTTCGATATCTATCATAAGAATGTTTTGAAATTTGTGGCAGATGACTATTGGTCGGCATCTAATCCCAATCCTAATGCGAAGTATCCGAGATTGGCGCACAATGTAGATAATACGAATACATACCAGAAGTCGACGTTCTGGTTGAGAGATGGTTCTTTCCTAAGATTGAAAAATGCTGAGATAGGATATTCCTACAAATTTATGAGAGCCTATATTGCCGGTAGTAATTTATTGACATTTACGGGCTTTAAGTATTGGGATCCTGAGATCGGAGGCGGATCTAACAGTGGCAATGGATTGGTATATCCTTTACAGAGAGTTTTCAATCTGGGTGTTCAAAACGATTATGAAAGCAATTAAAAATATATTCTTAGTATTAGGGATACTCGTTACTGTTTCCGGTTGTGATTATCTGGATTCTGAACCAGAGAAGAAAGGAACTTTGGAAGAGGCTTTTGCCAGCGTAAATTCGGCGAGGAATTTTTTGTACGCTTGTTATTCTTTTATGCCCGAGTCGAGTGACCATAACGGGGAGCCGCAATTTAATGGAGCCAGTGATGAGGTGTGCATAACTTCTCAGTGGGCTACGACATGGCATTACTCCAAAGTCGCGAATATTGGGTCTCAAACGGCAGCCGATCCCATATATAATTATTGGTCTTATTTCAAAAGTCCTACACAATCGAGTCGTTGCAAAGCGTACAATCTTTATGGCGCTATTCGTCAATGCTATACATTTTTGAATCGAGTAGAAAGTGTACCGGGAATATCCGCAGCAGAAATAACCGATTTTTCATCGCAAGCCAAATTTCTGATAGCTTATTACCATTATCTGTTGTTAAGATTGTATGGTCCGATTGTGTTGATAGACAGGGAAATTCCATTGGATGCTACCGGTGAGTTGGCCTTCCCGAAACGTCGTCCTTACGATGAGTGTGTAGAATGGATCGCCGATCGTTTAGACGAAGTGGCTCCTTTACTGCCGCCTATCCAAACTTCCGATAAATATGGAGCTCCCACGCGGGCTGCGGCAAGAGGAATAAAATCGCGTATGTTATTGTATGCCGCAAGTCCTTTGTTTAATGGGAATAGTGAATATTACAGCGACTTTAAGAATAAAGATGGAGAACAATTAATCAGTTTGCAGTATGATAAGGAAAAATGGAAAAAAGCCTTAGATGCAGCCGAGGACGCTATCAATGAAGCGCATGCAGCCGGACATGATTTGTATACCCATTTGCAGGCTCCGGTTGGAATAAGCGATGCTGAAAAAGGATATTTTAATCATCGTTGGTCGTTGGTGACTATGCCGAGTGCGGGAAATACAGATATTATTTGGGCTTACACAGGATCCCGAATGAATATTCAACAAATGATAGCACCTCGCGGATTGTCACAAGGATCTACCACTGTTCCTTATGGGGGCTTGGCTCCTTCAATGCAAATGGTGGAAACCTATTTAACAAAGAATGGATTGCCCATTGATAAAGACCCGTCTTTCCAATATGATAGAAGATTTGGAATAACGACCGATCCTGAGACGGGAGAAAAGACCGTGAGATTGCATTTGAACCGGGAACCTCGTTTCTATGCCGATATTGCATACGACCGGGCAACCAATTTCGAATTGGACGGCAGAGATGGAATAAAAGGAGGAAAAGGTTATACGTTGTATTTGAGAATGGGCGAAATTAATCCTGAAACCAATCAGACGAACGGGAACGATCCCTTGAAAGACAATATCACTCCCAATGGTTATTTATGGAAAAAATATTTACATCCGAATACGAGTTTCGCCAATAATCAGGTGGCAGTGAGGGCTACGGCTTTTCCGTTGGTTCGTTTGACAGAGCTCTATCTCAATTATGTGGAGGCTTATTATGAATATTATGGAAGACTTGATGGGCAGGCCCTCATTTATTTGAATGATATTCGTTCCCATGCCGGTATCCCCGATGTCGAGACTTCTTGGCAGGGAATTGCAGGGAAAGACTATCGCGAGATTATACGACAGGAAAGAACGATTGAACTCATGTATGAAGGCCATCGATTCTTCGATGCTCGTCGTTGGAAAATTGCGCATCTGACTTTCAATAAGGTTCAGAAAAGATGGAATTGTTTTCCGGCAGGATTTACGACCCAATCTCCGCAGTCAGCAGAAAATTATCTGACATTGCGAAACAGTAATGAGCCGACGAAAACTTTTAATGTGCCACAACACTATCTCTATCCGCTGGATTCCAGAGATATAAATATCAATCCGAATTTAGTCCAAAATCCGGGGTGGTAGGCGGTCGAATATACAGACACACTTTTTAGATAGATTTGGAAAGGCCCGGTCTCGATGTGTTGAGAGACCGAGGGATCGGGCCTTATAAGTAGAATTCATGCATTAAACAAATAAATATGCTCAGGAAACTAATAAGAGTTTGGATTATAGGAATAGTATTCCCGCTCTATGCCATAGCCGGGCAACCTTCGGTAAAAATTACCCACGGTCCCTATTTACAAAACTTGTCGGAGAACGAAGTGACAGTCGTGTGGACAACCGATAAGCCTTGTAAATCGTGGGTGGAATTCAGCAAAAAGGAAGACGGTAAGAACTTCTACTCCCAACTGCCGCGAAAAGCCTATGCCTCACAAGACGGGTTGTGTTGTGTCGACACATTGCATCGCGTAACGATTACGGGGCTTGAAAAAAACACGACCTATTTTTACCGAGTATTGTCACAAGAGGTAAAAGAGTTGCTGCCCTATCGTCCTGTTTTGGGTAACATCGTTTCTACCGATATCTGGAAAAAACCGTTGACTTTTACAACACTCGATGGCAGACAGGAAACATTGTCGATAGTTATGATAAACGATATACATGGGAAGAACGATTTGCAGAAAAAATTGTTGGAAATGGCTCCACCGCAAAATGTCGATATGGTAGTGTTTTGTGGGGATATGTGTAACTATATTAACAAGCAAAGTGATATTTTCACCGGTTTTTTAGATACATCGGTCGGCCTGTTCGCATCTAGAAAACCATTTGTATATGTAAGGGGTAATCATGAAACTCGTGGAGCATATGCCCGTAATTTCTTCCGATACCTTGCCGGTCCCGAAGGGAAGTTCTATTACGCTTTCACCTATGGCCCCATTCGGTTCATCGTGTTAGATAGCGGTGAAGATAAACCCGATACAGATGTGGAATATTCGGGTTTGGTAGATTTTGATAATTATATACTTGAACAAAAGGAGTGGTTGGCCCGTGAATTGGAAAGTCCGGAGTTTAGAGCTGCCTCTTTTCGGGTAGTCTTGTCTCATATTCCTTTTGGGAAAGGCAGTTGGTATGGCTCTGAACGACTACGCAAACAGTTGCTCCCCCTATTGGAGAGTGTTCGTATCGATTTGATGTTAAGTGGGCATAATCACGCATTCGGATTTATGGATAAGGGGAAAGTTACAGCTTTCCCTATAATAGTGAACTCCAATAACTCTGTGTTGACAATGTTTGGTTCGGAAGATCTGCTGAAAGTTCAAGTTAAGCAAATTGATGGAAAAGTATTATTAGAGAAAGAATTCAGTAAATAACGATAGGAATTATGCAAAATATACGAACAATACGATATTGTTTTATCTTGTTTTTATCCGTTTTAGTCTCTTGTAAAGGACAAACCGATAAATTAAATGATAATTGCCCCCTTATACCCAAACCATTATCGGTAGACATGCAACCGGGCGAATTTACGTTTGGAGACAGTGTGGTAATTGAATTGAAAACAGATGATGAAGAAATAAAAAGAGCGGCAAACTTTCTTAAAACCTTTGTGGAACAGACAGGAAGTTGCAAAGCTCAGATAGGAACCGGTGAAGAAGCCCGGAATAAAATCGTTTTTACCGTTTGCGATACGATCGCTCATGATGAGGCTTATAGACTCGATGTGTCCCCTCGTACAATAACTATCGCCTCGAAGGGTGGTGCTGGTGCTTTTTATGCAGTGCAAACATTGCGTCAATTGCTTCCGGCCGAATGCGAGAAAAAAATATGTGACGAAAATGTGATACTGCAAGTGCCCTGCGTGAATATCTACGATGAACCTCGTTTCAAACATCGAGGGTTTATGCTTGATGTGGCACGTCATTATTTCCCGTTGGATTTTATCAAGAAAAACATCGATATAATGACGTTGTATAAATTGAATGTATTGCATCTGCATTTAACCGATGATCAAGGGTGGCGCATCGAGATAAAATCGCATCCGCGGCTTACTTCTGTGGGGGCTTGGCGCAAACAAAGTATTGCCGGACATAAAAATGATGTACCTCGTAGATACGATGGAAAACCTCATGGCGGATATTATACCCAAGATGAATTGCGGGAAATTGTCGAATATGCCCACGAGAGATTTATTGAGGTTATTCCTGAAATCGAAATGCCGGGACATACTCAATCGATTTTGGCCGCATATCCTCAGTTGGCCTGTTTTCATAAAAACTACGAAGTCTCGTGCGATTGGGGCGTTCATAAAGAAGTCCTATGTACAAAGGAAGGCAGTTTTAAACTTCTGGAAGATGTGCTATCCGAAGTTTTTGAAATTTTTCCTTCGAAATATATACATATAGGAGGAGATGAATGTCCGAAAGACCGTTGGTCCGAATGTCCGGTTTGTCAACGAAATATAAAACGATTGGGATTGAAAGATGAGCATGAACTCCAAAGCTATTTTATAAAACGAATGGAGGAGTTTGTCAATGCACATGACCGGCAAATTATTGGCTGGGACGAAATTTTAGAAGGTGGCATCGCGCCTAATGCCGTTGTCATGTCTTGGAGGGGAGAAGCAGGAGGTATAAAAGCGGCAAAAATGAACCATTCTGTTATCATGACTCCTCGGGATTTTTGCTATCTCGATTATTATCAATCGGAAGACCGGGATAATGAGCCTTTGGCTATTTATGGTTACCTACCGTTAGATTCGGTTTATTCCTATAATCCTACCGAAAAATTAACATCGGAACAGGGTCGATATATTTTAGGCATTCAGGGAAATCTTTGGACGGAATACATTGCTACTCCCGAGCATGCCGAATATATGGCTTATCCGAGGGCCATAGCGTTGGCCGAAGTTGGGTGGAGTCGGCAAGAACAAAAAGATTTTACAGATTTTATCTACCGTTTGACTATTCAATCGAAGAGGCTTGATTCATTGAATGTTAATTATGCGAAACACTTTCTTTTTTCAGTAAAAAATAAAAATGATAAACTATGAAAACAAATGCTATTTTTAGTAAGAAACAGCTTTTTGGGGTCTGCTGTGCATTATTGTTGTCCCCTATGGCTGTATTTGGACAACTTATTGTTGGAAAAAGTTTGGGAGCCGATCATACGGCCGATGAACAAAAGGCTTTGGCCGTAACGAAGAATGGGGATATGTATATATCGATCAATGCCAATTCTTTTCAGATAATGAAAGATGACGGAACTTTCGATGAAATTAAAAATCCCTATCAAGAGTCTACTACCCGTGCTGGTATTTTGACGAAAATATCGGCTGATGGAAAACTCCTTTGGAGCAATATGGTGTGTGTGCAGGAGTCTGCCAATAATAGTCAGGTGACATCGGTTTGTGAAGTCGGTGATTATCTCTATGTAGTCGGAGGTGTCAGAACCAATGTAAAGGGGGAACACCCGGTATCCGTGTTTGGAATTCCATTGGTCTCACAGGGGGAAATGGATTATTATATCGCTAAACTGAATGCTGCTACCGGTGAGGCTGTGTGGGCAAAGACATTCGGTGGCGTTCGTAATTGGGAGATGTTCAATTCGGTGGTTGCCGATGAGGCCGGGAACTTGTATGCCGTGGCTACTTTTGGCAATGTATCGAGTGCACCTTTGGAAATGCCTCTCAAAGACGGTTCTTCTACTTCTTTGGCCGTTACAAACAATTGGGGCGAAGATTATCTACTTGTGAAGTTCAATAAAGACGGTGAAATTTTATGGGCGACCAGTATCGGTTCTAAATTTCGTGAAAATGGAACTCCTGATGTAACCGTAGGAGAAGATGGGAATCCTGTCATTTGTGGTGTTTTCAATGCTGCGAATGGAAATCTAATGAATGAGTCGGAGGAAAAACGAGAGTTTTATATTGGAGAACAGAAATATCTGCTTTATCCCGAGCAGTCCAAAGAGTCGGCATTGGTAAAACTCAATTCGACCGATGGTTCTGTGATGTGGTCCCGTTATTTTACCGGTACTGGAAATCAAGAAGTGTTGAAGGTACAGGCCGTTTCGGGCTCGAATGCTGTGGCCGTAACGGGGAAAGCGAATAATCAGATAATCGTGGAAGGATCTGCCGGATTGTCTACCGAAACCGTCACGCATGTATCGGGAGCAGATCATTTATTTGTTATCTCTTTTGACGTTGATGGAAAGCTCCTGTGGAGCAAATCGGCTTCGGGAGATACATCGAGCGAAGGTAAAGAGATTTCGAGTGATGATTTGGGGAATATTTATGTAAGCGGATATTTCAACGGTTCGTTAAATTGGGGTGACAATATCGTTCTTCAAAAGACCGGGTCTAATGAAAAAGAGGGCTTCTTCGCTAAATTAAATGGTTCCGGTAAATGTCTGTATGCCGAAACGGTCAAAGGAACAGGTGCGGAGAGTATCAATCTTATAGCGGTAAACGGAGATAAGCTGGCTGTTGCCGGGGATAGAACGACAGATGTCACGTTGCCTTATGGCGACTCTGAAACTGGCGTCGCTCGATATACTGTCGGAGATCGTAATTATAAATGGTTTGCGGCATCCTATACGATGAAACCTTCTGTTTCGGGAATCTCGACGTTGAACGGAAAGAGATTCGTTCCTTTCTCGTATCAAATTGTTCCGGCTTTCTTCGAAATGCCGGCAGTGTTTGAATACTCTTTGGCTGGCAATTTACCCTCTGGCTGGATATTGGATCCTGCTACGGGTATTATTTCGGGAAAAGCTACCGAAGAAGCGAGCGGTTCATTCAGTGTGATGATTTCTAATGCCACAGACGGTGAAAGTGTAGAGAAAACCTATACCTATTCTATTGTACCTAAACCCTGCGATATCTTGTCTATACAACCCGAGAGTCTACCTTCACGGGCTGTGACCGGAGCTTTCTATCAACAATTCACGTTGGAAAATGGAGAGGGAAAAATTGTTTGGACTGCCGAAAATTTGCCCAAAGGTCTGTCTTTGGATCCTGATAAAGGATTATTGAACGGTATTTTACAACAAACAGGGGAACTTTCGTTCACGATTAAAGCGAGAGAAGAGAGTGGTTGTGAGACTTCCCGAAGCTATACGATTAATGCCGAAGAATTTAATTATTCTTTGGCTCCGAATCTGAAATGGATTAATCAAATTTATGGAAGTGAAGCGTTTGACCATGCCAAAGTGAATTCTATCGATAAAGATGGAAATGTTTGGGTAGCAGCAAGTTATTTTTCGGCAACTTTCTCCGATGAAGTTTCATTCCCGAACATTGGGAATACCGATGCATTGGTCGCTAAATATAATGGAATCGATGGTAGTTTCATGTGGGCTCGTACGATCGGGGGCTCTCCTGTATCCGGCAGAAATGAGCAAGGACAGGCGATTGTAACAGATGTAGTGACAGGCGATGGAGTATTTACCGGAATAATTACGCCCGATGCTCGTATAGGAACCCTAAATGAAACAGATAGCTTTCCTACAAATGGGGGACGGGATATAGGAGTTATTCGTTTTGATAAAGATGGTAACAAAATTTGGCATAAAGTATTTGGCTCGGCCAAAGATTGGGAAGCCGGAATCAATACGACTTTTGATAAGAAAGGAAATATTTATGTGATCGGTTATACCAACGATGGAGATATAGTGATACCTATGGCCGATGGCTCTTCCGAAACATTAGCGGGAACCTCGGTAGATGTGGTGATTATTAAACTGAATGGAGATGGAGAAGGCCTTTGGGCGAAGCGTTTAGGTACGGTAAATAAAGGTGAGGAAATATATGGCCTTGTGACCGATGACGCTTGCAATGTATATGTATCGGGTATGGTGAATAACGGTACAGTACCTTTTGGTAATGGTAAGGTGGTGACAGCTACCGGAATTACTTCGTTTATTGCCAAGTATGACGAGGCCGGAGTTTGCCAATGGGTAACTTCGTTGGGAAGCAATGGTTCGCTTATCAATGGACGGGGAACATCTCTTGTTCGAGATAAAAATGGAAATTTGTATTTTGCTGCAATTTGTAAAGGGTCTTCTTCCATATCGGGAACAACGGAAACGATTGAGGCCGATGCTTCGAAAACCGATGGAGCAATTATTAAATTTAATTCCGATGGACAATATGTATGGCATCGCATGTTTGCATCGGTTGCCGATGACGGAGTGACCTCTCTTGCGGTTGATGAAAGTAATAATGTCTATGCCGTGGGATATTATGAGGCAGAGTTGCCTGTATATGAGAGTATAAAATTACAGCGCAATGGAAATAATCGAACGGCCTTTGTCGCCAAATATTCCGATGAAGGAGAGTATTTATATGCTTTCTCGACAGGAGCTATTATTACCGATGCCGTGAAACCGACCGGTTTGGCCATTTCGATAGATAAGACTACGAACGACATTATATTGACCGGGCCTACTTACGGAACGATATATCCCTATGGTGTTAGCGGTAGTTCCAATGCTTTTGGAGGCGGACGCTTTATGTTGGCGCGTTATAGCCAAGATGCTGCTTTGTTCGGCGTTTTTCCTCAGGGAATAAAAGGGGAGAGCTATTCGGCTCAATTGAATATTTCTGGTTTCCAAAAGCCCTTACAAGTTGCTTATAGTCTTAAAGATGGAGATAACCTCCCCGATGGACTGTCTTTGGATACGAATACGGGAGAGATTAGTGGAGTATTGAATGAAGCTGGAATATTTAAATTTACAGTCTTGGCTACTGACGGTTTTGTCAATGCTAGTAAAGAATTCAGCATTTCTGTTACCGGAGCGGATTGTCAGATGACAGTAGAGGCGATTATTTCGGAAGATGCAGAAAATGGAAAACCTTTTTCTGCGAGAATATATGCCGATAATGCTACCGGAGCAGTAACATGGTCTATTGAAGAAGGTAGCTCTCTCCCTTATGGCTTGTCTATAAGCTCGTTGGAAGATGGTGTCGGATTAATTAGTGGAACTCCTAATGCTCCGGCGAAGGAATATTCGTTTACGATTGTCGCCGAGGACGAAGCTGGCTGTCGTGTCACTCAATTGGTATATCTCAATGTTATAGGCGAAAGCGGGATAGAAACCCTTGTGTCCGAAGGCTTTGTCGTATATCCCAATCCGGTAACCGATGGAATGCTTAAAGTTTCTTTGAAAGACCTTGTTTCGGGAAATTATGTGATAGAAATTGCAGACCTATCAGGAAAACAAGTCTATAAAGAGGAAGTTAGGGTAGAAGAAAACATGGTAAAAAGTATTTCTGTAAATAATATGCCTTCTCAATGGTATGTAGTTACCGTTCGGGGAATGGGTGTATCTTATTCGCAGAGATTTATGGTTCAATAAAGTTCCTATGGGGCTATCCAACCAATCTGGATAGCCCCATAGTTTTGAAACAAAAGAGGAGAAATTAGCATGAAGAAACTTATCTATTTCGTATGTCTGGCTTTTGCCGGTATTTTCTTGTTGGGTTGTGAAAAAAACGATATGCCCGAACCCGAAAAACCAAGAGAGGAAGAACCTGCCGATTCCACGGATATCGTCGATCCCGAAGAGCCCGATACTATTGTAGAGCAGAAGGACGATCCTGAAAATGGAATTATCTTGGATATGCCGGGTATTACGCTTAAAGGTTGGGTGCATTGCAATCGGGTAGGAATGCCGGGGGTTGTAGTGACCGATGGAACTAACGTCACTGTTACTGATGAGAAAGGTATATATAGAATGAAACGAAATACGACGGCTTCTCATGTATATATATCTTCACCGAGCGGTTATACCGTATGCGTGAAAAATAGCGTACCCCAGTTTTATGCCGAAATCAATCAGCGAACAGATATTGTCCATAAAGATTTTGAGCTTGTTCGTCTTGAAAAAGATGATACGAAACATACATTTATTGCAATCGGTGATCCACAGTTATATCGTGATTTTGAGTTGAGTTATTTGAAAGAAGCTGTAAATGACCTTAACAGCTGGGTAACGCAGAGCCGTAAAGGAGAATGTGTACATTATATTGTGTTGGGAGATTTGGTGTTTGACAAACCAGAGTATCATGAATCGAGTAAAGAGATTTTTTCGATGTTGAATGCTCCTGTGTATAATGTTATCGGCAATCATGATCATGTGTTCGACAAAAGTGAACCTGCTGTGAAGTCCAATGATTTGAAGGCTGATACGGTGTATAAACGACATTACGGGCCTACTTATTATTCATATAATCGGGGTAAGGTCCATTACGTAGTCCTTGATGATGTGGAATATTGGGGCGGATCGGGGCCTAAGTATGTCGATGCCGTTTCCGATGAACAAATTGCTTGGTTGCAAAAAGATTTGATGTATGTTGATAAAGATAAGGCGATTGTCCTTTGTTTACATGCACCTACTAAGCGCAGAACCGAGACTCGGTCTTTCGGCAACAGAGAACAGTTGTATGCCCTTCTCCGTGGATATGCCGATGTTCAGATTCTTAGCGGTCATACGCATTGGAACTCTGTTGTGACAGATGATGGTAGTGGTATGACAGAACACATTGTAGCGGCAATGTGCGGTAATTGGTGGCAACCCGAACTGATTTGTAGTGAGGGTACACCTATCGGGTATAAAATATTTGATGTGGACGGAACCTCATTTAAATGGAAATATAAATGTGTGGGACAACCCGAACAATACCAGATGAGAGTATATCCTTTGGGAGAAAGAATCAACATATTACGCCCGAAAAATGTCGTTCTGAATGTTTGGGATTGGGATCCTTCGTGGAAAGTCGAATATTCCGAAGATAACGGACAAAACTATCGTTCGATGTTCCGTAGTCTGAATATGTATGATATTACTGCATACAATGCTTTCGGGGCGAAGGGAGATAATACTTTCCCTGTCGGGCGTACTTGGATACAAGCCTCTGAATCTGATCATATGTTCTATTGTAGGCCTTCTATTCCGTATAATCAACTTAAAATAAGGGTGACTTCCCGGTTTGGGGATATGTTTTCGACGACCGTAAATATTCAAAATCTTTGATTAAATAAAGTATTAGTTATGAATCTGATTCTAAGAATTATTATAACAGGAGCATTGTTGCTTTTGTTTGCTTGTAAGTCTGTTTATAAAGCCGACCCGTTTCCCGAACCGGAAAGAGAATCGGGACAAACCGATGTCCTTGCATTAAGAGCCGAACCTTTGGATACGGTACGGGTTGCTTTTATAGGGGTAGGTCCTCGGGGCATGGCAGCCGTGAAACGTTTTATGAATATAGAAGGTGTAAGGGTGGTTGCGTTGTGCGATGTAGATTCTTTCAAGGTTGCCAAAGCGCAGAGGATTCTGGCTGCGAAGGGACGAGGACCGGCCGTGGAATATTGTGGCCCCGATAGTTGGAAGAAGGTTTGTGAACGAAGCGATGTAGATTTGATTTATAATTGTACCCATTGGCAGTTGCATACTCCTATTGCGGTCTATGCTATGGAGCAGGGGAAACATGTCGCGGTGGAAGTTCCGGCAGCCCTTACGGTTGACGAGTGTTGGCAATTGGTGAATACCGCCGAAAAAACTCGGAAACATTGTATGATGTTGGAAAACTGTTGCTACGATTTTTTTGAGTTGGCTACTTTGAATATGGCTCAACAGGGCGTTTTCGGAGAAATTGTTCATGGAGAAGGGGCTTATATTCACGATTTAAGAGAATATAATTTTGACACTGCATCGGTATCGGGATATTGGGATATGTGGAGATTGAAATATAATACGGATCATACGGGGAATCCATATCCGACGCATGGCTTAGGCCCGATTTGTCAAATAATGAACATTCATCGGGGAGATAAAATGAATTATTTGGTGTCGATGTCGAGTGACCAGTTCGGATTGACGGAATATTCTCGGAGTCGTTTGGGGGAAGAGCATGCGTTCGCTTCTAAAAAATATGATTTAGGAGATATGAATACTACTCTTATTAAGACTGAAAAAGGGAAAACGATTTTGATTCAACACGATGTGACAAGTCCTCGACCTTATGACCGGCATCATGTAATCGGCGGAACAAAGGGTTTTGCACAGAAATATCCGGTGGAAGGGATTGCCTTAGAACCGAATGCTCATCGTTTCTTACCGGAAGAGAAATTGGATTCTCTCTTGAAGGCTTATGAACATCAGTTTGTGAAAGAAATTGGAAATTTAGCTCGAAAAGTAGGTGGGCATGGAGGTATGGACTTTATTATGGACTATCGCTTGATTTATTGTTTAAGGAATGGATTGCCTTTGGATCAAGATGTTTATGATGCTGCCGAATGGTCTTGCTTGGTCGAATTGACTGAATATTCAGTAAGAAATGGATCTGTTCCTGTACGTATTCCCGATTTCACGCGAGGAGCATGGGAGAAATTAAAAGGTTTAGAATTTGCAAAATAGTTATAAATTTGCAAAATTGAAATATTTAACAAGATTAAGAATGGGAACAAAATTTTCGACACGCGTATGGGTAAGTGTAGTCGGCATAGCATCGATTTTTTTTGGAAGTAAAGGATATGCGGATACTGTGATTTCGGTAGCCGACTTTGGGTTGAAACCCGATACGAGGGAGAATGCCGTGGCATATGTTCAAAAAGCGATAGAGGCTTGTAGGGGAAAAGAGCCGGTAACCCTTGTCTTTCCCGAAGGACGTTATGATTTTTGGCCTCAATATGCTCATGAGAAAAATTATTATGAGACCAATACCTACGATGTTTTTCCGAAGCGATTGGCAATGCTTTTCGAGGGGCTTCACAATATCACTGTCGACGGGAACGGCTCGCAGTTCGTCATGCACGATCGAATACAACCGATAACCGTTGAGAATTGCGATGGCGTTACCTTGAAAAATTTCTCTATCGATTGGGATATACCGCTTACGGCTCAGGCTCGTGTGACAAAGGTGGGTAGCGATTTTTTCGAGATCGAAATCAATGTCCTCGAATCTCCCTATATCATTGAAGACGGCAAGTTGGTGTTCGTGGGTGAAGGTTGGAAAAGTGCATTAGGCAGTATGATAGAATTTGAGTCTGATACGCATTTCGTAGTTCCCGGTACGGGTGATTTGGTGCTGGGGTGGAATTGGGGCGATTATACGGCCGTTTCACCTCGGTATGGTATTGTGCGGTTGAGTCGGAAGGGAGGATTCGAACGATACCCGGCCGAGGGTAACTGGTTGGTGTTGAGGCATAGCACGAGAGACCATGCCGGAATTTTTATCTGTGGCAGCCACGATGTGCGGTTGTCCGATGTGCAGGTGTATCATACCGCCGGCTTGGGTATCTTGGCACAATATTCTTCTGATATTGCGTTCAAAAAAGTGAGTGTAGAGCCCAATGCGGCGAAAGGACGCATATTGAGCGGTCACGACGACGGTTTCCATTTGATGGGGTGTAAAGGTAAAATTACGGTCGACAGCTGTCGTTGGGCCGGTTTGATGGACGATCCCATAAACATACATGGAACCTGTGTCCGGGTGGTGAAAGTCCTTTCTTCCGATAAGGTTGTCTGCCGGTTTATGCACGACATGAGCAAAGGTATGGAGTGGGGATTTCCGGGAGATAAAGTCGGTATGATCGAAAACAACACCATGCGCACGGTTGCTACTGCAAATATACGCTCGTTCAAGGCGATAGACGAGTATGAGTTCGAATTGGAATTGACATCGGATTTGCCGGAAGAAATCGGGGTAGGTGCTGCATTGGAGAATCTCACGTGGACTCCCGATGTCGATATTCGCAACTCGTTTTTCGGTTCTTGCCGGGCGCGGGGATTACTGGTTTCCACACCGGGAAAAGTAGTGATTGAAAACAATGTGTTCGAGTCGAGCGGGTCGGCTATATTGATTGCGGGAGATGCGAATTATTGGTACGAATCGGGTGCGGTAAAAGATGTGCTTATTAAAGGAAACGACTTCCGTTATCCCTGTATGTCTTCCATGTATCAGTTTTGTGAAGCCATCATATCTATCGAGCCGGAAATTCCCCAGCCCGATACGAAGTATCCGTTCCATAGCAATATCAGGATTGAGAACAATACGTTCAATCCGTTCGACTATCCTATTTTGTATGCAAAAAGCGTAGACGGTATTTCGTTTACAGGGAATGTGATTCAAAGGAATACAACCTATAAACCGTTCCACAAACGAGAGGCCGCCGTAACATTGGTAAAATGCCGCCGTGCGAAAATCAAGGATAATAAGATTATAGGCGATGTGCTGGGTGCTCCCGGTGGGAAACTGTCTATTGTGAAAGAATAATGGATAAGACGTTGGGCGGAATGTTAATTCCGCCTTTCTTTTTTGAATAGGAATCTTGTTTTATCCCTTTCTCTCTGTTCCGAAGGTTTGGTTTTTTAAAATTTGTTTTTATATTTGTGATGTTGTAAAAAAGGGGCGAAGATATACGCTTTTATGTTGGAAAAGAGTTTGTATGATAAAACCTTAAAATTCAAATCTCATGAAATACCCGATCTCGATATTCTTGTTTATTTCCATGTTTTTTGTTTGTTCCTGTGCCGGTTTAGGAGGGTTTCCTCTGTATTCGGGAAGTTATGGTTCGCAGGCGGCTAGTCGTTTGACACCGGTCGAAAGTCCGGCTACCGGATTATATGGCTATGTCAATGACTTGGGTATGTGGGTAATACAGCCTAAATTCAGATCTGCACAACGTTTCCGTAACAACGGACTGGCGCGGGTGCAAATCGGTGTGCGGTACGGAGCCATAAATATGGCTGGGAAAGTGGTGATAAATCCAGTGTTCGAGCACAGCTACGATGTGGATAACGCTATTACTTCGATGGAGAAGGGTCTGTCTCTTATACACATCTGACGCTGCCGACGAACTCTAGGGTGTAG